>Ga0070740_10000886_pt1 | contig 48648 bp, 56 predicted proteins | sample Coa_R2_FD_67286 | JGI IMG/M metagenome (GOLD analysis project Ga0070740, IMG submission 67286) | Surface soil microbial communities from Centralia Pennsylvania, which are recovering from an underground coalmine fire - Coalmine... | ecosystem: Environmental > Terrestrial > Soil > Unclassified ... | reverse complement strand
CATCGATCGACTTGTCATATTTGCAATGCTATCTTTTGTTCAAATCACAGCATAAAGTGCGAAATATGCAATTCGTTTGCATGTACCGCTCATAGTGCTATGTGTGGTTTGTGCAGTAGACAAGTTTGCAACAGGTGCTTTCAGAGGAAGGGACTTATCAGAAGAGAGATTGTTTGTAATGCTTGTAATGTGAGTCGCAATTGAAACAAATCAAAGCAATAGAATGAACTGACCAAGGGCCAAACTCAGCAAAAGTCATTTAGCATTTCCTGACTATGGCATGGACTTTGAACGCAACTTCTCGTCAAGTTATAAAAATAATTCGCGTTGCAGGCCAGACAGCAAGTCTGGGAAAATGGACTTAAGTTATTTGAAGGAAATAACACCAAGTAATCATGTTGCAGTTGATTATTTTTCATTTGTAGATACTTTCTGATCAATCCGTCTCGGCATCGGCCAGAGTCATAGCTATGCCACTTGAACCTCTTGGAAGATAGATTGCAGCATCGTGTGTCATCAGGAATTCTGCCATGCCCTTTGTATCCAATATGCTGTGAATGTCTTGAACCTCATAGTGACATATCCACAATGCGCCTAACTCATGAACCGCCTGCTTTAGGTCGGCTTGCAACTCAATCTTCTCCCGTGATATTATGTTACCTGATATTATCTCAGATGCATTGTCCAGATACACGACTCTAGACCATCTGGGAATTCGAGACAAGTTTCGCAGTAATCTACCAGATATACCGTGATCCGGATTATCTTTCTGGCTGTTCAGAACCATAAAGTGCAAGAGACCTTCTGCTCTGTATTTTGCAATATCTATGCCGGCATCTGCCATATTTGCTTCCATGAAAGGAATATCCATTCTATGATGATTTGAAATAAAACAGCAATTCTGCCCGTTTTTCAAACCATCATAAGTAAACATGTACTCTATCTTAGCGGCATATTCTGGCTCCTCGCAGAATAACACAATGTGCTTGGGCCCATTTAGGGAATTTACAAACTGTATAACTTGATTCCGAGTTGACAAGAAGTTTCAGTTTATTTAAAAGCGATTGATCTGTAGGTGATATTTAATATTGTTGAAATGCCTTCTAGAAGGTCAAACTATAGGAATTTCCCCTAAAACTAATACTGCATTTGACTTATCATAGCTTCTCTGATGCTCTGCATTACTTTGTCCTTCCACCTGCAGAGCACCCTGCCCAAGATTGATTCAAATCTTTCCGGGTCGGATATTATGTCGTGGGTATCCATTTTGTATACCATTTTTAATGTTTTCAAGATTAGCCTCGACATTCCACTTCCTAATGCTGCATCAATCCCGCTTCCAATTATCCTAATGATATCTTGTTCTTGCCATGGACGGAAAATACATCCCTTGTGCAGGCTGTGAGTATGGCAGGAAACAAGGTTTATGAGAACAGGAGTAGATAAAGCCGCCAGGTGTTTTTGAGTATAACAGCAGACAAACATCCTGCACTTTTTCAACAGCCTTGATAATGATCGTTCGTACTTTATCAATTGCTTAAAATCCTTGAACAGGTGGCTATGAGAGCCAACGGCAATTACATGTTTTTGTTTCTCCTTCTGTATGCTGGAAATTACCGGCTCTAACAAATCCTTGAGTAACTTATCGGATGTTAGAGCCCTACCTTTGGGAAAAATTGCGTCTCTGTCAATAACCTTCAATGAACCTGATTTGATGTGTCGTCGGAGATCGTAGTCTTTGGATAAGCGAAGGATTAGTCTGGCAGATTTACGCTCCGCAGCATATAGAACCGAGTGACCTTTACCAAGATATTCCTTGATATAGCTGTACAATCCGTATGCGGCATCGCGGATTTGCCTATCTGTGAGAAGAATGAGATGTAATGACATGGAGGTGCTAATTTAAGTAATAAGCTCTACATTTATCCTTTTTGGGAGCTTGTTATAATTAATTTAACTACATGCGGAAAGGCTTGCAACGAGAGACGGGGCAGTTGGAGATGGAGCAGTACAATTACTGGAAGAGCAACACCATCTATATTCGGAATTTACGATGAGCTATTTCAGGCTACATACATTGCAATTATCGTAGCGATTCTGATTTACAAAGATATGCCACTAATAATGGAGATTGGTTTTATTGCGTATCTTGTATATGGGGCTGCTTTGGGCGCTATTACTTCTGCAATTTCATTTACAGCAAGGGCAATAGGTCCAAAGATTAGCGAATGATAACGAACATCTTGGCAGATTTAATGGATCCGCGTATGGTGTCTATTATTGAGCTATAAATTGAGTCATTGATGAAATAATTGAGATTCGGTTCCAAAGTTAAGCCTCATGATTCTGAAGCCAGAATCTACCCTTATCTGTTAGCTGCCAGCGTTCCCCTTGTTGATTCATAAAATGATTATGATGCAAAAAAAGAACCCACATCTTGACCAATTCTTTATCGCCGTTAAAATCAGGGATCATATCCTCCATATTCTCTCCCTTTTCAGTTAGACGCCTGAGAATATAGGCTGCTCTCTTGGGACTAGTGGATTTATCGATGCTATCTATTTGCATAGGATTGAACAAATAAAATTTGATTTAATACTTGTGTACCTTTGGAATGGAACAATGGTACCTGTAGAGAATCTTTATCGTGCCAAGAAATAACTAATTTCTAAAGCTATTTTCCAATTAGCTCAAGGTTCACAGTGGCCTGATTTTAAAGTCATAATACGTATAAATTCTCTTATGGTCTTCAACGTTACCTAGGAACAGAAATACAGACCCACATCTTTGGCAGATGTATAACTCAAGTTTGTCAATCTGTTTTGTATCTGTCAATAGTTCCAACTTCATAGTTTAGGCTGCTATTAACTTCTATGATATATCGACCTAGGTTCAGCTCTGTAATATTATTGAACAGTTTAAAACAGCTGCTTCAATATCGCAATAAAAATTGAATTCACTTTTTGGCATTTCGAGACCAGAGCCTATCACGAAGTTGCACAACATTACATTGTTAACCTGCCGCCGTCAAAGTTGCTTTATTGTCTGAACTTTGCTCTCATTGTCATCGAAGGAGAAGAAACGCTGAGCCATTTCGGGTATATGGTAATTACTGTGCTGAATGATGGCAGTTATTGAAGATCCACCGTTTAATCACTAGTGGATGATGAAAGGACATGGCAGAAGGGGAAATAGATGGATAAGGACGCAATGAACAAGCCAGATTGGCATACGGCGTCCCCTTCTGACCGAGTCCTTGATGACGGTTGCTCGTTTGTTGTGGGTGCTAAAAAGGCTCATGGTAGTAGTTTACGAAGAAGGTTTACGTTTTGGACACTACGGAAGTTGGCATGAATCCCGCCCCTTCTTACCTGAAGACCAAAGGCAGAAACCAAGCCAGAAAATATACGACTGCAATTACCTTCACAATCCTCCCAGATACCATAGCGACAGTAAATTTGCGAAGGTCATACTTTTTGATTCCTGACATCATCGGTACTATATCACTATAAACGGGAATCCAGGGGCTGATGAAAATGATGATCCAGCCATACCTTGCCATGATGACATTCAATCTCTCCTCATGCTGTTTTCTTGGCAATTTGTAAAATCTTTTGAAAAGCCGATTTCCAGTGTATCCAAGATAGTATGATACAAAGCCTCCGACAATTGAGCTTGTAAGAAGAACTGTTAACAATACTGTCTTGTCAAACCCTGCTATCAATAATGCAGATAGTGTAACTTCTGTTGGGATAGGTATTATTGAAGATAGCATGCTGTTTAAAAAAAGACCAATTAGGCCGTATTGAACAAAAAAAGGGCTATTGAGCAAATTATACAGAGCGCTGAACAATGATCGTTAATCTACATGATCAGCACAAGATAATTAATGCTTCTGGTTATCTAAATTTTCTTTTGCTGCTCTGTTGAGGATTAACAACTATTCAGCGACGCTTGCGCCTGTACTGGTTGCGATGGGGTTTGTATAGTTGTGAAACTGCACCTGCATAAATCTTGTGCAATTTGAAATATTTATGGCACAGAAATGCTGTTCTAGCGCATGGTATATTGTCACAGATCAGCTGCTAATAAAGTAGCGCCAGAGAGTGCAAAATAATGCAGACGAATGCTGACAACTTATAATCTTCGCGGCCAACATATGGCACGTGGAGAGGCTTGGCACAAACCACGCTGCGGGCATAAGCATCATAACTTTTATCGTAGCCGTAGCAATCAGCCTGGGGTATTATCAGTTTCTATATATTCCTCAAGCTAATGCAAAACCTATCCTGCCTACTGACATTGTTAATCCACCTGGAGTTACAAAAGTAACGATAATTCACGGTGCTTCCTCACCAAATAATGCAGAGCACTTTGTCCCAAGTGAGATAAGGTCTGCTATCGGTGCTACTAATAAGGTAATTTGGACCAACCAAGACGAAGTCGCTCACACCGTTACATCAGACAATGGCTATAACGATAAAATCAACGGTCCTTTTGACTCACTCCAACATCCTGATCAAAATGGCGGCGGGTATATTATGCCTGGCAAATCTTGGTCATTTACATTCACTGCTGAGGGCGATTACGCATACCATTGTGTGCCGCATCCTTTCATGACCGGCGTTGTGCATGTGGTACCAAACTTTGCATAGTCTGACAAGAAAAGAAGCAGATCACGATCAATCTACAAATCTGATAGTGCCCGGCTTGACTGTGAATCTATAGAAACATGAGAGCAGTTGCATTACAGGCTAAGCACAAGTTATTTCTCAGGCCGAGTCCCCTGCATGGAGGGGATGTAAAGAGAACGGGCGCATGTTTGCGTCAACCATGCAGATCCTAAAGTAATGCCAGCAAACACAAATCTGATTCCATTAGCGAGATAAGTAAGAAGCTTTGAGCCCAGACTACCGATCTGCTCGAAAAACACGATTCATAAAGATACTTAGAGTGATTTATTATAGCTTCAGGTTTGATAACCCCAAGTCCAAATATGCTAGCATTTTGAGTTGATTATTTTTGGTAGAACCTAGAAATTTCGAAGTCTAAACCACATGAATTATGAAACAACCGGTTCTACCAACTTTTGTTGGTGTTAAACCTTATCAAATGGAGGGAAATGAGTTGGGTCCTCCATTTGAGAGCAACTTTGCCGCGGCGCGGTAAAGACTAGTAATTCTGTCTTCAGTGGCGTATAACACTGAACGAACAATCGCCTAGAGTGAGAATCTAGGCTTCCCTTTTCTGGATGTTCGAAAAGACAGGTATTCTTAAACCAGTAGCAACCAGATACAATCATTTCTAAATGGGAATAAACGTTAAACCCTTTCGATAACTCGAAATATTTGTATTTGTGGTCAGAATAATTTGAATTTCCTCTCATTTCCAATTGCTTACCAAAAAATATTTGATTCCACAAATTTTATTTACATTATTTCAGGCTACGATTACAGTTACAGCGAGAAAGCCCGCCTGGTTTACCGGCGGGATGAATCACCGTCTTTAAATAACTCTGCAGTGCATTTGTGGTATCCATCCAGCGGGGCTGCGATGGTGAACCACACATCGAGGATGCTGTGGGGACAGCGCCGTCAAGAGCCGAGTGATGCAGTGAGCCTATACAGCCACAGAGCGAACGAGAAAGGTGAGAAGAAGCTCCACCGAGTGCAAGGCGTACTGTCTTGCATAGGGGCTGCAACTGACACAGCCCAGAACCTCCGTGATCGTAGACAGGAACGAAGTGACCAGGTAGGAACCTCAAACCCTTCAGGGTTGAGAGGATGTCAGAATATGATTGCCAGCAAAGGAATGCCAGTCGTAATAGCTGTCTTGCTGGCAGTGGCTATCGGCGCTATATCTGCCAGCGGAATAGAAGGTGCGATCCATTCGGCATATGCACTGAATCCACAGCCACTGCCTCCTGGCCTCAAGTCTCCATATATACTGCTCAATATAGCAAACGCAAAACTGTCCTCTTCTGAAAATATTCTGCTTGCTGTCCAACAAGAACCACCAGATCCGTGCTTGTCAAGCACCGCAAGCCAAGGCTGTGTTGCCGTCCTCACAGCGGCGAGCAATCATCTGCTGGATGCTCAGGCTATTGTAAACGGTGTAGGAGCAAACTATTGCCAGCTTCCACCTGACCCATGCACAACCGACCCTTCAGTCATAGCACAGCTGAGACAAGTAGTATCGACATCTGACCAGATAGTCACTACTGCAAATCAATTGAAGAGCCAGATTCCTCCAGGACCAGCCAACAATGTTCTTGACTCTATAATTGGAGATGCTCAATCGACAGCAAACGCAGCGTCAGCGTTACTTTCACCGCCTGTTACTTCTGGTCCACCATAGTCTGGCTCTCAAAGTGCCGTAGCGGGCATTATGAAGGCCAGCCCCATTCTATTATTTTACGCTGCCATCGGCTGCAAAACCACCATGCTTTGGCAATAGGATAGTTAAAAAATACTTGAACAAATGATTGAAAGCGACAGTAGCAGTTGACCTTTATCTATAATTCGATGCCTTATAATGTAAAGATGAAAAAGCATTGGGAGTCTGATTCCGATGATAAATCTAAAAGAGGTCAGCATTACAGCTATAGTCGGGAAAGTACATCACGCGCAAAAAAGGATGCTCTAAAGCACATAATCGTTATCGCAATTGTACTTGGAATCATTCTTGCTATAACCACCTACACGATAAAACCATTCTTCCCACAAGGATACCTGAAGTATTTGCAGGTGGGCGAAATAGCAGTAATGGGTTACTTTGCTATAGAGATAGTTGCAGGCATTGTATACAGGTTATCTCAAGGCCATTCTGAACAGACTGCAAAATCAATGAAAAGCCTGATTCGAATTGCAGGAGCTATAATCATGATTGCGTTTATCATAGCTTTTCTCAGCCAAGACCCGGTTATTGCAGCATCTATTAGTACTATTTCTGGCTTTGTCATTGGATTTGCTGCATCTAACATAATCGGAAATGCCATTGGAGGGATTTACCTTGCAATTGTAAGACCGTTTAAAATTGGAGATAGGATAAAGATCTTTGGAGAAGAGGGACGAGTGCATGACATCGGCCTGCTTTACACCAGAATAGTCCTGCAAAATGGGAACCACATGCTTGCATCAAACTCCTCGATTATCTCTACCCAAGTGGTACTGGTAATGGTAACGAAAGACTCTGGCGAGCAGCAAAGTGGAAAGGATGAATCCGACACCGTTGAAGCTGCCTGAATTACATCACTCATTGCAGTCAGAAACAACAAAAACCACTTTGCAGGTTTTAAATGTACAGAAATCTTGGCGGCTTTAACTATTTTCATCCCGAACCTGACAATCAATTCCCAATGAAAACAGCATTTCCAGTAGGACCTCATACACCGGTCACCATTGGACTTCACATACAGTCAATGATACGTCTTATGGCTAATATTGCATAATACTGACCAATTAGTAGAAAATGTTACATACCAACTTTATAATATTTATAGACAATCACGATAGGTGAAGGTTGAAAGTATGGTTAGCAATAGTTGCAAACAAAGCTGTAGAGCATGCGGTTCGTATCTCACAGCTACGGCGGTCTGTACTATCTGCCAAGAGTATGTAGCATGGGTTTGCAATAGGTGCTTGAAGATGGAAGATGTTACTCACGTGCATGACTATTGTAGAGTAGGATATGGCAAGGAAAAGACGGTAGTGAGGCTAATCAAGACCGATTGATTTCCAAGTCACCACTTATCCATGCAAATTAGTTCAACTAATTGGCGACAATTTTTCAACTAGTATTGCATTATCTGGACAGTGTCAGACTCTGTAAGGAAAAATTACGTACAATATCATATCAGGAGCTCGTGAGAATATATTTGTTTGATGTTTGAAGACAAAGTGTATTCATGTCTTGACTGTAAAGCATTCTTTTTCTTCAGACAGGATGCTGACAAGCATAAACAGACAACCGGACACCAGAACCAAAAGGTAAAGGGCTGGCACGAACGTGGATAACTCCATCATCATACTGATTTCTTATATTTTTTATTTGATAGTAACCAGAAACAAGCTGTACTTTGTGTAAGATCCAATAGCCTAACTTGGTCAAATTGTATGAATGAATGTATGTCATCAATTCTCACGACATTTTTCTTAAATAATTATGGTTTGTAACTGCTACAAAAATTGAGTTCTCTCAATAAACTCCAGATAGCCGCCTTTGCGGGAGTTTTCCTGATGTTACTATTCAAATTTGTTTAGGCAAATTGAAGCCAGAATCGAGAATCCTGCTGTGGAAGATGATCCTAGTATACGTGCTCAAAATGCTGCCCGTATCTGAATAATATAATGTTGACAGCGCCTTGCTCCTCCTACGATAATTATTCATATTTGTGAAATGTTTCAAACACAGATATTCTTGCTCATTCAAATCCAGATCATCTGGAATGGAAAACAAAATCAAGTCGTCTGATGACATATTGATTAGTGGTTGCCTTGATCTTGGAATCTCAAAGCCAGATGGTTATAGTTCAGTTGCTAATACGTTAGCAAAAGAGGGAATCAATTTTGTAGTCTTGTTGGAAGAAAGAGAACCAGATTTTTTCCTAAAATATGATCGATATAACCCTGAATCATATGCTAGACTGAATAGATGTGGCCCACATAATAGTGACTACTATCCAAACCATGGTGACCTTAAATCATTTGTTAAGGAATTCCACGATTTTGGAGTTGAAGTGTTGTACGGGTTTTGGGTGCATGGAAATAGATGGATAGAACACAGGCATCCAGAATTGTTGCTGACTGATCAAAGCGGAAGACAACTGCGAAAAGATCGATTTGACTATGATTTTAACCCGCTATTGAGCTTAAAAAAAGACCCAGACTTTGGTATAGCTGAGGGAGAACTCTTTGCGAGCTATGCTTGCAGGCAGTATTCAAAGCTTGCAGATGATTTTGAATTTGACGGTCTCTTCATTGGTGATGGCGGCATGGGATTCAGGATATTTGGAGACGACAGTGTCGGTGTAAATACCTATGACTTTTCTAACTCTTCCATAGCTGGCTTTTTGGAATCAAAACAATACAGAGACGATGTTGATAACAATCATGATTGTATACTTGAGAAAGAGCTGGGTGACATGAACAAGACGAGAAGTATTATCGCCTCGCATATCTGGTCATTCCATCAAAAAAAGTGGATCGAATGGAATTGCGCCCAATGGTCCAATCTATACTACACATTGGCAAGTTTTTTGCATGCAAAAGGAAAGCATAAACTTGGAGCATTTAATTGCATGAACTATGGGCCAGAAGAGGCATTAATTCATGGAGTTGACTACAAAGCTATAGCAAAATCGGGTCTAGATTACTTGATTTTTCAAACATATGATTATGCCTGGGCAACGTATTTCAAACTTCATAATAAAGATATCAAGAATAATTTGGAACAATTAATTTCTCTTAACAATTATCTTTCATCACTGAAATCAAAACCCAAGATATTGTTTACGGCCGAGACTAGTGACAGTATTGAGGGTTGGAACTGTCCATTGCCAAGAACGCTAGAACAGGTACGAGCTTACAGCACCTTGGTTGATAGTTCTTCTTGTAATTTTGAGCAAGGTAGTGCAACAAGGCCACTCACTGATGGCTTTTTTATTGTCTGGCTAAATGAGGTTCCAAGTGAACATATATCAAAGATGAGAGAGAATTTTGGTACTTGCCACAAGGCTTCTACTGCTCTGTCTTCCAGCAATACTCTCAATAACGATGTTCCTAACAGTTAGATCTGTCTGTACAGTAGAAGAAATTTCCTGTAGATTACACACGGGATCTTTAGCTTTGGAACAAATCGCGGTTCCTCTTATAAGTTACAAATCCATAATACTATGCGGAATGGTTGATACCCTTTCTTTTTTTATCAAATACGCTAAATTTCGCTATAGAATCCATAGAGTAATTTTGCGGCTCAAGATAGGCAAGAAAAAGAGAGACCAGTATCTTAAAGAAAATGAAGTCAAGATTGTTGATTTCTTGCCTGAAATACCATATATTGTAAATGGCGTGAGGGTGGTTCCAAGAAAGTTTACAAATGACTTTGATTTGCTAGCATGGCCCAGAGAAGAAATTATTGCACAATATTTTACATTCAGAGATGGTGAAACTTTTGTTGATGTAGGGGCGAATGTGGGAAAGTATTGCCTGTATATTGCTAAGGACAATCAGGACAAATCAGTAAATATTATAGCAATAGAGGCACACCCGGAGAATTACAAAGCCTTATGTAAGAATATAGAATTAAACCGGAATTTTAAGAATAGAATCAAGCCAATCAACAAAGCAGTATCTGATCATAGGGGCAAAGTCATGATGTATGAGAATTTGGGATCTGGCCATCGAGCTAGATTTGAGACATTCACCATTATTGAGAACTCTGGAATTTCGGAAAATAAAGTTGCAGCATTAGAAGTGGAATGCGATACATTAGACAACATACTGGCGAATGTGACGCAAAAAGTTGATGTCATGAAAATTGACATTGAAGGAGCAGAAGTCATGGCATTAAAGAGCGCAACAAAGACGCTAAGACAGTTACGAAGCATAATAGTAGAGGTACATGATTATCATTTTGAAGATATAAGAAAAATTCTGGAAGGGTATAATTTCAACTTGCAGGTCATTAAAGAGAATTGGGGGGAAAAAGGAGAAGTCCACGGGTACATAATTGGCCAAAAAGTTGCAGAGGCATAAGGTCATCTGAGAGGAGCGTAGCTGATTTAGTACATTATAGAATCCTCATTCCGCTACAAATCTGCTGTTAATCCGACACAATCCGAAAATAGTTAGTTAGCACTATATTAACATCTGCTCAGCTATTTTTGGCAGGTTCCAAGGTGTGGTGTGATCGGCGTCCATCTTGGCCTTTGCAATCCCGCCTTCAATTAGCTGGCTTGCAATCATCGCCCCGGTAGGCAAGGCGCCTGTTGCACCAGGGGAATTATAATTGAGGATATGTAGTTGCGAATCGCTTCTTATCATGAGCGTATCCGGAACAAACTTGCCATTTTTGTCAATGAGTGATGCCCTGATCCCAGCAGTTCCACGCTGGCTGAATAACCTTGGTTCGAGTTGTGGCAGGAACTCCCTTGCGCGCTCTATCATGGCAGTCTTTGACAGCGAGCTTTTAACTTCTCGAAACACAAGGGAAATGAACTGTTTGTCAAATAACATCTTGCTGACACCAGTTGGCAGTGACTCAAAAATTTTAGGGATTGCATACTTGAGGTTGGTTGATAGAGTATAAGCATACGGGCTAAAGACTAGAACAGCGTTTGGACCTATCTCCCGCCTGCCATCTGCCCTCACTATCCAGTGAGGATCGAGAAATGGGTATTCTGGATATTTGGGGACAGAATAGACGCTTATCTTTGTCAGGCCATTGTATTCAGCTGGCGCCCTCCAGTACTCTCCCCTAAAGTGCAGGTCGGTGTAATCGTTGCCTACTCCAAGAGAATGAGCAATATCTACCGCATTGCCGCCTGCAGCGTTTATCACGAAATTGGAATTGATTGTGTGTCCGCTTGCGGTTTGCAGGGTTATCTTGCCGCCTGCAGCATTTACCTTTCTTACTCTTTTGTTGAGTAGCATCGCGCCACCAAAGCGCTGCAAGTCCTCAACAAGATGCCTACTGATGGCCCCGTAATCTACAGAAGCATCCCTGGAACAATAGATGGCTCCTAAGGATTTTACATTGGGCTCCATTTTTGAAACCTGATCCTTGTCCAGAAATTGCAATTCATTCTCTGACAATCCGTTTGAAAAGCCCCAGTTCATGTACTTGTGCAACCTGTCGATTCCTTTTTCATAGGTGGCTACCTCAAGGACGCCATCCTGCTTGAACGGTAGCGACTTTATGCTGCAATAGGTTTTCAACATATCAAAGCCAAGAAATGCAGCTTTGGCAAAATGTTTCTTCTTTAATGGGTCATAAAGGAATGGGGCATGAACCTTGCCGGTGTTTCTGGAACTTGTATGGGAAGCAGGAGCGGATTCCTGTTCTACAAGAACAACCTTTGATTTAGAGTTGGCAGCAAGAAAATAAGTGATTGAAGCGCCTAAAATGCCGCTGCCGATAATTGCAATGTCAAAGGACTGGTTTTCCACGTACAAAGCAAGTTAATCAGTCCTATTGTAATACCTTTGTGTGGTAGTTAACCTCACTATGGACGGTTAGTGTGCAGGATACTAGGCCGCATCCTGTTCTTGCGGCTTTTCCTTTACAATTTTAAACATTTTCTTTTCCTTTTGCCCGACGATATATCTTTCAGCTTCTGCTCTGGAGAAAAACATACCATCCAGATTCCAGATTCCTGTAACGCTATCCTGTCTATATACCATAAAGAATGTTGGCGAACGATTTCTGCCCAATTTAGGAATCTGCATATAATCTGCTCTTTCTCTGCTGGGTGACTTGCTACTCTTGCTTCTAGTTATCAATGAAGGTTAATCCTGTTTTTTACCCAGCTAATAAATGCTAGTTTTCAGAAGGCTGGATGTATCGACAAAAGACCAAAAAAAGGTGAATCTAAAAGCAAGATTAATAAACTCTATTTCGATTCCATGAACCCGAAATTTGTCGCAACAAAACTTGGTTGTGAAACAAGGCAAAGACGCTTCAGTCGCTGGGACGACATTGCAGGCCAAGTCAGGCCAGATATGCGAAGAATGTCGCAGCTCATTGGAGAACCAGCTATTCTCATTTCCTGACAAAATGAACTTTGTCAAGAATGGTCGGTTGCTCTGCAGGACCTGCTATATCTATAATGTAATCCATTAGTCAGTCAGGCGCAAGCTCCGACAGTAATGCAATCGACATTGTTGTCTCATTCAAGAACTCAATAACCAAGATTTCAAAATTGCTAGAGGTTATGCCATGAGGAGGTCTGCTCATGGCTTAAACGATCTTCCTCACGCTTTTGAACTCCAGTTACCTGATGGCAATCTGTCACTCACTTGATTCTCTGCAAGAGCAGATGCTTCCTTCAATATCTGTTCAACTTCTTGCTCTGAACCTGAATCCAGGCTGATGTTTGTTCCATTGCCCTGAAGTGAGCCCATGAGACCTTCAAGAAGGCTTTGCATGTTTCCCATTTCGCTGTCAGCGCCAGGGATGAACCTGCCTAGCTTTGATTTCAGACCCTTCACCGAAGATATCGCTGGAACGAGGGTCGTCATCACATCCCCCATATCTGTAATGGTCGTGAGGCGCAATGCAACCTGCTCCAGTGCCATTTTTGTCTGGTTCAGCATTTTAGAAATCTTGCGCACCTCTACAAGTTCGTTGGCATGAGCTTTTGCAGCATCAGTATCATGTTTTTGTAGTGCATCCACCACTTTCTTGAAGATGGCATTTTCCTTTTCTGTTATCTTGGCAGTCATTGCTTCAAGCTTTGATATCTGTGCCTCAAGTTTCTTTACTGCGTTATCGATTTTTGGCTTTAATGGGTCACGCTTGAATACTGTTTGCAGCTTGCCTTTTACGTCTATTTGCTTATCGGAGTGAATCCAACTCTTGCTGAAATTTGGCATTTTCGTTGATTGCAGAATCTATTATTAATTACCTAGGTGTGATCTGTTAGACCCAGCGGCAAGAATCCTTCACAATATCATATCGAGTTGAGATTTTAATAAAAAGTGGCTTTGACAGTCTAGTAGTCAACTGATCTTCTCTTACACTTGGCCCTCAGATTTTTAGAGTAATAGCGATATCTTCTCATTGTTCCAGATTAGTCGTTTGTTGCAAATTGGTGACCATCAAAGAAACCATGCGTGAATCAATTTGCAACTAGCAAGAACACATCTAAATTCTAAGGGTTCAAAGTGACAAGTGCGCCCAAAGGGCGCTGCCGCTGGGTATAAGCTTGTAGAGCTTCTTTGCATTGCCAACGAAATTGTATTAATGCTTGACAATATCTGCACTCGAAAGGGATTTGTGACCTTATGCATTTGGGACATAGAGGAGCCTCGCAGTTAGGACAAGGCCAGAAGACAATTCCCCTGTCTCCGCAATTGAAACAGACCTTGAACATTATTTCAATACCTCTACTTCATTAGATTCAAAATCAATAATCTTCACGTCCATTGTATCGCCCTTGTGCAAGCGCATTTTCAGGTATATTCTTAGACTCTCTGCGACCCTGTCAGTGCAATCAATTTCAATTTTCTTCAATCTGCATCACCTGACAATTTCCAATCGAAAGTTCTGTTCTCTGATTGCATAGAGCCTCTTTTCGTATGATTCCAATTCCCTCTCTGTCATTAGTATAATGTGCTCCAAGTCTTTCTTTTCCGAGTGGAACAATCTACCCAATAGCTGAGCCTCTTCTCTTCGACTGCCATACTGAAAACCTGCTTCTATGACACGCTCAAGGTCAGGAAGGCTCAGCCCTTCCCCTCCAACGCTTGAAACTACTGCTATCTCTGCATTCTTCAAGGCTTCCAGTCTGTTAGTTGTGGCTCCATTGATAAAAGGAAGGTTAAACTGCTTTGCAATCTTGCTACCAAGCTCAAGCCAATAGCTGTAAATGATGGTCTTTCTCTTCTCTGCCAATATCTCCTTTATCTTGGCAATTTTGTCCCGTTCGTCTTGCACAATATAGAGACGTATCAAAGGTATGCGAATGATACCTTTAGCAATTAGCTCTTGCCAGCTCGTCCCAACAGGATAGCCAGTTAAAGCAAAGATGTAATCTGTGCGACCATCTTCTCTTAATGGGGTTGCAGATAGGCCAATTCTGTATTTGGTTCTGATTGTGGAGAGCTTTGAATAACTATTGGCAGGTAATCGATGGCATTCGTCATAGATGGTCAGCGTGTAGGTATTATCTCTGACCTTCTCATAGCCATTGTATGTGATAATGTCAATTTCGCTTTTGCGTTGTGGTATGAACTTTTCAATCCTATCTTTCCACTGCTCTATTAAAGTCAGAGTAGGAACCACTATGCATTTTCTTCCCTTGATTCTAGCTAAAGCGTTAATTCCCATGTAGGTCTTGCCACTGCCCGGTGGGTAAAAGATACCGATTGCTCCATATTGCAAAAATGCATTTAGACACTTTTCTTGGTAGGCTCTGAGAGTAAAAGTTAACATAGCTTCTCGCAGGTCTTCCGAGTCTACAGGCCTAGGAAGGAAAGGCAAGATGCCATCATTTATCATGCTGGCTATTAGGTCAAATTCATAGCCTTTTTTGATAGCAATCTTATCTTTGCCTTCACGCCGATAAAGAAACTTGCTGTATCGCTCCCAAGCCTGTTCTTGGAATTGCTCATTCTCTGTTAACAGAAAATCCATGTCATGGCTAATTTTTACTGGCAGAGGTTCTTTGAGGTCAAATACTTTTTTGAGCTCGTCAGGTATTTTGCCAAGCCAGTGCATGTATTTGTTGACAATAAAGTAATTCCATCCATTGATAGTCTTTTCAAGCCAGCCTATCTGAAATGGGACAAAGGTAGGACAGCAAACATACCACTCGTCACTTTTTCTTCTGGGCACTATAACGTAGGGCTGCTTCCAAAATTCCTTTACCTGTTCTTTGTCTAAAGGTTGCGAAGCAGAATTGATAAACTGCATCTCTGCCGATAATGAATTGAGCTTTTCCTGTGCTTGTGCCTGAGCGTCATTTATTGACCTGATGGTATCGGTTAATGTAGAGATGGCCAGCGCCGACTTTTGCTGTGCATCCAGTAGTTTTGAAGCCAAAGAATCAAGGCTTTGAGTCTGTTCAGTGGTTTGACTCAATTCTCTATCAAGCCTCCATTACAAGTATTGCACCTTCTAATCTGAAAGACAGTCCAATAAGGACATGAGCAATCAAATACAATGCCGCAATTGGCACACTGGTGAGCATGGCCATTGTGGCTAGCCTGCTCACAGTCTTGCATCTTTGGTTTCATTCCAGCAAGCCTCCATTGATTGGTTAACTGATGGATCTGCACCATAGTCAAATTCTCCGCAATGGTCACATACTGCAACTTTGGCCGTAAAGACCCAGCAGTAGCGCCAGTAATGGTCACATTCTGATTCGTATTGGTATTGCCTTTGCATCATTCCATGAGCACCTTTGGCTTCTTATCTTCGTGCAATTCCCTGTATGCCTGAACAGAAAATCCATACTTGCAGAGTGGGTCACAAAAGTCGCCAGACTTGGCCTTGTTACCACATCGGTTAAGGCAGAACTTCATTGTGCTGATACGCCTCCTACCAAGGCAATTTGGGGATTGGCTCTAATCTCCCGGATAAGGGAAATTACTCCTTTTTTCAATTGATGATTTTCAAGGCTTTCTTTCCACCGGCGAACTGCTAGTCTTTGACCACAATGTCTGCAAACAGGATACATTGCACCGCTCTTGGCCTTTTCAAATGGGGTGGCAAGGAGTTCTGTTTGCTTGTTGCACATGCCGCAGGAAAGACGCAGCTGCAAAAGCACGCTCAGAACGGTTGGCCTTTCACGTAAGGTTGATGGCATATTTCAAACCTCCTTGCTAGTCGTCACAGTGCTGCTTTTGGCTTCTTCGACTACTAGTAATATTCGATGCATCACCTTATCGTTGGTGCAAACATAGCCTACAGCTTTGGGGTTGTAGATTGGTAGCAAGTCTTCAATCTTGTGGAATAACATGCAGCGCTCACACCATATTTTGAGGCAGGAAGTATCAACCTTCAATTGCTTCAATCTCCTTGTCTTTCAATGATAGACAGCAGAACTCGCATTGATGCTCTATGGCATCAGCCCAGTCTTTTTCCACAATCGACACTCGATTGCCCGACCACTCGACTATGCCATACTTTGTGAGTTCATTCAGGGCACGTTCTACTTTGTCAAAGAATCCTCTTTCATAGCCCTTTTGTCGGGCAAGCGCTCTGATTTGCTCCTTTGTGGCTGGACCGCCTATCTTGTTTAGCAAAAGATATACATGAATTTGGTGAGGCATGGATTAAAGCACCTCCACAATTCTTCTGACAAGCTTTGCTCTTTGCTGGCACAAATCGCAGCCTTTAACAGGACATGCATTCTGAAGTTGGACAAGAGATATCATATCTTTTTTCAGCTCTTCCTTCATTGAAGCAGAAAGCCTTGTGAGTTTTGATAGCATTGAATTAGATTCTTGTGTGATGGATTCGGCTTCTATTTTGTGGATTTTATCCATCAAGCTTTCAAACTCTGATAGCAGATGCTCAATTACGGGAATGGTATTCAATTCAGACTGCAGCCTCCTTTGCATTGACTTGTGATGCTGAGCGTCTTCCAACGGTCTGCAAATTAGCAGTCAGAGAAATTGCAATGTTAAAGTCAGTCTGAGGATGGGCTTTAAGGCAATCAGCTATAGCATCCATTATGGTTTCAATCTCTGACATGCCGCCGCTGAACTCAAATTTCAAAGACCTAAACATTTCAATTAATCACCTATCCAAAGCCGCTGACGGCAGCACCGATTGTGAACTGTAATCCTTTTCTTCAAGGCTGGAAGGGTGCTCATATTTGTAAAAGATGTTGCAACAGCGAAGCTCATTGTTAGGCACTACTGTAATTGGGATTGCGCCAATCCTTTTCAGTCCTAGCCCTTCGCACATCTGAAAATTCTTTGATGCTAGCAAGAACAGCAAAGAGCCTATTTTGCAGACACGAGAACCAGCCTTTAGCAATCCATAGAGGCTGGGAAGAGTGGTCTGATACATCAGCTTTGCAGTTTTCTCATTGTAGGGTGGATCGCATCTCCATCTATTGAAACTCTGTGATGGCACACCACAGAGCTTTTGACCATCTGTAACCAATGAGGGTTGAAAAGATGGGTTGATGTCAACCGTGAATGTTGTCCTTATGTCGTCAACTTTTACATGCCTTGAACATACTTCGATGGTATTCTTTTCTTGGCCAAAAACAGCATCTATAAAATCCAAGTAGGGAAGAGGATAGGCTCCGTCACCTATGCCCCTAGTTCTGAGGTGGCCGCCGATAAAGTTGTTCAGAACATGGACCTCAGGGTATGCCACTGAGACATAGTAGCTCTTTTGCTTTGCCGTCCCTGCAATTATATGGTAGCCACTTTTGAAAAGAGCCGAGACATCGATATCCAAAGTATCAATGTCTGAGGCCAATTCTGCGGTCTGTTTGGCTGCTTGGTTCATGTTATATCCCTCGACTAAAGTGATGTCATTATGTCCTCAAGGAGGCGTTCTGCTGTGGGTGTCTCTGGTCCTGCAAGACCATAGCTGAAAACAATCAGTCTATTGGTTAGCAAAGAATAGGCTCTTGGAAGCCATTCTTCAAATTCCTTAAGTTCTTTGTCGTCAAGGCCTACTACAAAATGCTTCATTGATAGTTTCAGCATTTTGCGAATCAAGATGTCTGTCTGTATTCTGAATTGTTCTACTTCTGTCACTTCTGGTTCAGTTACGCAAATGTCAACGCCTCTGTTCTGCAGCCCTTTTTCAACAATCTGGTTTGCAACTTCTGGCACAGATAGATTTTGCTTTACTGCCTCTGACTTGATTGCCTCATAGAGTCTTGGGTTAATATCTAGTGTTGCCATCTTCTCAGTTCACCTCCTTGCTTTGGATTATTTCCCATGTCTTGTCAGCAAGATTGAATTTGACTTCATGCCATTTCCTGAGATTGCGTAAGTCTCTTGCCATGCCTTCTGAAATCGAGTCAGAATAGCGCTCCTTTGCAAGAGCTCTTATCTGTTGAATGGTGGCCTTGCCTCCGAGCGCCATAAGTAACTCTTTTGCTACTCTTTGCCCCATGCTCTCAACCTCCACTCTCTTCTAGGTCATCGGCAGTAGTGGTGTCTTCTTGCTGTTCCTGCTCTTGCTCTTCGTCTTCCTCACTTTCCTGTTGGAGCTTTTTGCCAACACGCTTTGAAGCAGAGGAAGGAGAAGAAGCAAATGGTCTGAATTTGCCCTTGCCCTTCTTGGCTTGGTCAATCCATTTCTGAACCGTTCTTCTGACAAGTGAGAGATAGTATGTTTTCATGGTAGTTTCGTCAGTCCATCCAACACCGACAAAACCTTCACCTCTTGCAGCATCTCCACAAATGACGGTAGAGTCCACACCACGCTCAAAGAGAAGATTGCAATGGAGGTGTCTTGCTGTGTGAGGCGTAATTTTATCAAATTTACGATAATTTGCTGCTCCTGCTTGTCTGCCCCATAGCTTTTCATAGATGCTGTTGATGTAGCGGTAGATTGAGTTCAGCTTGTCGTATGAAATGTTAAAGACAACCTGTTCACTTGGCTCTATCTCGACCTCAACATCTTTGTAATAGACTATAGGCTCCTTTGGATTGGAACGGTTAGGCTTTGTGAATGGAATATTTGGTAGAACAAAGCTTCCTTTGAATGTCTTGAGTCGCTCAAGGTATTCCATTACTTCCCATTCAAACAAGTCTAGTGGGCAGCCTTTCCACAGAATACCACCTTTGACCTTGCCCTCAAATACATCGATGGTTTGGTTGTTCCAGTCGATATTTTTCCATAGAAGTCCTAGGATGCCACCTTTACCATTTTCATTTCTTGCCATGTCTCGCTCATGGGTTATGGTGCCTTCTCTGCATCCTAGGAGCATGTGGATTCTGTGTAGGCCAGCGACATACCAAAAGCCCTGACGCTCAATGTAGGTAATGACGGCTTCGACTTCGTCAGTGAACAAATCATATGTCTTGACTCGCTCGTTGATTGAGCGCTTGTATTGGTCTGTCTTTATCGGGGTCTCTCCGCCAGTGCCAAATTTGCGTGGTAGAAAATTCCTAATCAGGACGCATTTTTGAAATGCTTCGTCTTTGCTCTCATTTAGGGCAATGTTATCAAGATAGCCTTTAACAAGTTCATATGTCCATTTCTTTGGAGGAATCTTGCCAATCTCTTCATAAATACGATTGAGTCCTGTTACCATGCCATCAAATGATTTTTTGGCTTTCTTTTCAATGAGATAGCGTTGGCCTTCTTCATAAGGAGAAGTCCATATTATTTGATTTTTGGCATCAAGCTCCCTTTTGAAAAGGTAGCCTCTAGGCGTTCCCTGTTCAATTTTAAATGCTTCCCATTGCTTCCTCAATTCTTCATTTTCTGCAAGCCCTTCTTTTGTCTGAGATACTATTCTGCTAACCTTTGATTTGTCAAATTGCATGAGAAATTCCTTGGTCATTTCTTCGGCGCATTGTGCCATACTCAACGGGTTTGGCCTTTCAGTAGTGTGATAAAGGGCATAGAAGCCATGTTTCTCTATCTGCCATTTGCGGGAGTTCAATTTTCCCTACCTCCGTATTCGTCTATCTCAGGGATGCCCGCTTGTTCTAGAATAAAATCAAGCTCTTTGGACGCATCACGTTTGTTTTTTTCCGCTGCTGCTTTGAGGCCATTCAACCTTGCTCTCTTAATTGCAACAGACGTCAACGCTCTAGCCTTCAACTTAGCTCACCTAAGTGTAACTAAGTTCCAGTTAATAAATATAGCTAAGTGATACTAAGTAATCCTAAGGACAAAAGTTATAGACTATCATTCTGATTAGTAATGCTTAGTTACACTAAGCATGGTATTAAAGCCCGGTGAAAAATTAGTAGTACTAAAACCAACGGTAGTAAAGAAACTTGAAGAATATTACAAAAGTGGCACTATTAAGGCACCTGACTTCACAAATTTCGTAAATGAATTACTATTAATGAATGTTGAAAAAGATGCTTTTTTGAGAAAGTACGCTCCTAAGCTTGCAAAGGTAGCATATGAAGACAACATTCTATTTATCAAGGATTTTGAGCTTGACAGAACTGTCGAAATATATCTACGCGACCATCATCTATACTGCAATTTAGATAATAGCAAGGATTGCGTTCATATACACTATGCTTTGGCGTTGCCAGAAGTAGGAAGGCTACAGATAAGACGACCATCCAAAAGCGATACTGAGGCGGATTAAGCACAAATCCAGCGCTGCAAAAGAAATTAGCATTTTGAAACTAATTCAATGACAACTAATGCATAAATACATTCTTGCCATCATAGTTCAGGGACTAAAAGAATATAACAAAGCTTAGTCTAGCTAAGCATGTGGTTTCAGAAAGTAATACAAAACGACACCACGCTACTGAAGACTCAAGGTTAACTTCAAAGGAACACAAAACAGTCAGTTTTTCTGTACGTCAGCCTGAGAGCATCATGAAACGGATTCGACAACTTGCTGACAAAAAAGAAGTTTCCCTGAATGGTACGATATCACTTCTTTTGATGTATGGCCTTGATTACCTTGAGCAGCCAAAATTGCAGCACTATTTGATAGCAAGCCAAGAGGAATCAATCTCATTGTTTGATGTTACTCTAAATAGGATTGTCGAAGTAGTGTTCAATCCATTTGCTTGGGATTTAACATGCAATGTATGCGCCACAGGCAGATGCCGACACTGTGAATTTTTGTTGAATGTCCCACAAGTGAGAACCAAGTTAAAAGAATGGAGAGATAGAGGAAGAGAATACTACAAGGACATACTGGAGGCGGCAGGTATTGAAACAGAGTAAAAAGGCTGTCAAGCCTCAAAAAAGCAGTAAGAAGGAAGAGAGGCCAAAGCAACTCCTATCCTACCTCATTGCCTTTATGAAAGATAACCAGCTATCAGATGTTCACATTTCAGACGATTTGGAAGATAGAGCCACATGGGAGTATATTGACCTAGCTTTCGGGGTTGCTGATTATATGGTCTTTTTCCCAAGAGACGATGACCGGGCAATTACCAAAAGAGAGGCAAATCACGTTTTGAAATATGTGCAGGAAGACATGGAAGATTATTGCGCTGAATCAGAAGACGATCCAAAGGAAGTTATTGAAATGAACCTGCTTGATGGAAACACCCTTGTCATAGGATGGAAACCGCTCAAACTACCAAAGGATATGCTCGAATTAGCAGACCTGATGATTGCAATAAAGGAAGAGGTGGAAGACCAAGCTGCGCAAATTGCAAATAATCCCTATTCAGAACATGAGCGAATGGTCAGGTTACTTGGCAATAGAGGCGTAAGGCCAGACATGCTTGGAAAGGATTTACTATCTTATAGTTACACTGGTAGAAATCAACCGTTTACAGGTTGCGACATTCCTACTGATAGCATCCTATCAAAATACGCGTACTGCATAGGAGCACAAAAGTTTCAAGATGCCGGCAATCTCCTAGCCGACTATTATGGCATTGAAGCGCCAAAAGTAGCAATAAATGAACATGACAAGATGGGCGAAAATTACGTCCTCTATGAGCATTTTGGCAAAACCATCTATCTATCGACTGAAAGGATACCGGAGCAATGGCAACAGTTTCCAGCCTTCCTGCAAGGGTTCTTTCTTCATTTATCCAATGCCAAGGGTTGGTCTTTTGACTCTGACCCCATTACTAGCCTTGCCAAAGACAAGACAGAGGCCGAGAACTACACTGGCCGGGTAATCAGAAGGCTAATTGATATTGGCATAAACCCAATGAAAGCATCCGACAATAGAAAGAATAGTAGCTAGACACGGTTGTAAAGTAGATGATAAGTACGGACGGTAAACAATCAGTGACCAGTTAGCGAGTCACCAGTAAACAAGCTCATTTGTGGTAGGTATTTCCTTACAGTCAGTGACCAAAAAACATATGTAGTAACCATTTACGTTTACCGTGCGTGGCTGCCTTTTTAGTCACGCTCAAAATTGCCCGATAGTCACGTTAGACCAAAAATCTGGTTACTGTTCCTTATGGTAAATGCCTAATTAAACGGTAAACGGTCAATAGCAGTCAGTCAGTGACTAGCTATCACTTATCGGTAGAATCATCGGTATCTGACAGGCTGCCAGCCATCCTAAATTCTCTAATTGCCTTTTCATTATGGAGCTTGTTTTCAACTGCTTCCTTGTCCCGCAGCTCCTTTTCATAGGAAGCCTTGTCGAATTTCTCCTTAGGTCTGAAGCCCCATACGGCCAGACCAATCATGCCACTGACAAGAGCGGAAGCAACGATAGAAGATAGGTCACTCAATTTTATGAAATTCACTCCTGCCAATATTCCAATGGTAGTCAAAAGAGAAGGAATGCCAATTATGGCTAGTTTTGCTCGGAGCTCCAAGAACTAGCCTGCAGTCGCAGGATAATATAATCAATGTGAGCCACCTAGCTAGCTGACCTGAGCAATCGGAAGGTTTTCACTTGATTGTTTGGTGAATCTATCTTCTTTTTGGGGTCTGTGCATGGTAACTTTTGGTTCAAGGTCACTTCTGGCTTGCAATGCTTTCTGCGCAAGTATAGAATAGATAGGATAGATGTCATAGTGTCCCTTTTCCTTCTTGTGTCGTTCAAGCTTTGATACTGAGCGTATTTGAACAAAGCAACTAAGACAGATGTGGCGCTGCTTGAGTGGAGCGTATGGATTTTCTTCTATAGGCGGTTGCAGATGTGGAGCTCTGGCCTGCTGTGATAGATCTGCTGCTTCGGGCAACACTTTGTATTTTTTCAATAAACACTGAAGACAACCGCAACCTTGTTCATGACTCTGCCTGTAAATCTTTCTTGGCTTGGCATTTTGCAATATGCATTCGTCCCACCTTGAAACGTATTTGTCAAGGTGCCTGACTATTGGTGCTATGAATATTTGATAATGCTTTCTTATGGCTCGGCTTGTCGATAGCATCTCTTCAACGTCTGCTATCATTCTTGCGGTGGTTTCTTTTGAAAATGTTTGGCCATATTCTTCTCTCAGTATTAGGATGGTTTGCCTCAATGAGTATCTAATACCATTAGAGCAATCCTTGTTGCAAAAGAATGCCAAAAAGCCGTGTTCAATTTTCCAGCTGATTTGACCTGCCATTAACAAGAGCACACCTTTTTACATATGATGCATTGCTTGTTGCCTCTTATGTCTTCATGACAATCGCTGTGATGCAAACAGCGATAGCAGATTTGTATATCAGAGTAGCTTGAATCAACAGGACGCTTTGCAAGCATCTGACCTGATGCAGATTCATTCATAGCGTTCTCCTCCCAAGGTATTGAGCAATGGTTTTACTTTCAGCAAGCATGCTTGACAGCCAATCACAAAGACATAGGGTTCACATGGCTCTTCGCCTGCTAGCCTAATCACTGATAGAGCGATTCCATGCTCATTGACATGCTGGCAGAACAGAGTATCCATGACCAACTATCTATGCCCCTCCTCTCCTTTAATGCGCTCCAAGTGGTTTTGTGGATTTTCGCTTTCAACCATGTCTCTTCCATGAAAGTAACGGACATGACTTTCAATTCTGTCTGTCATTGACTTGAGCGGATTGATGCTTGTCTTGAATGCTGAATACGTCCATTTCATTTCGCAGGATGTGCACCTGATGGTAAAGTCGCCATTGCTCTTATTCTGTGAGAGGCGGGATGGAGGTGAGCCTATGGGAGAAGAGCTTGCTATCTCCTTTGCTTCTCTAATTTGTGGTGAAAAATTGAAAGAGCTTGGACTAGCGCTCTCACCATGAGCAAAACTACTACCATTACCTCTCATTTCAGAAGAGTTGGAAGCGACTTGAGCTGACGGTGTTGTTGATGCTGATGCAGAAGATGGTTCAGCTGGAGTGGTGTGTATCCTGTGGTGGGGGCAGTCATGCGGAACATGCGCATCGGCATCCATGACCTCCCAAATTGGTTTCTTTGTCGTGCCGTGATTATGGAAATAGATTCGCTGACCGCATCCTTTTTTGTATTTCGTATCTCTGCATGTAGTGACAGAATGCATTCCGTCACCATAAGCGCAATTGACAACTTTGGAAGAGATAGGCATCATAGTTGATTGCTGTTGTGATGGTGCTAAAGCTGGTGTCACTGACTGGCCTTGGCCTGTGGTTTGGTCTATTGGTTGCTCGGCCTTGGCACCTTGTTGCAAGGCAGTCTGTTGACCTGTGCTATTTTCTCTGAGCTGTTGCGCTGGCTTTACTTCCTTTCCCAATACTGCAGGGTTGTTCATGCTTTCTCTGACAAAGGCAGCCCATACCTTCTTTTTTTCACAGCCACCGCAGTATTCCTTTAGCAAGGGCATGTTTTCTTTGGTGCCAAGTGAAGGGTCTCTTGCAACTATGGGGCAGCTATAATCACGCTTGCCGTCCTTCATGTCTGTCACTATGAAGCAACCATACATGCACTGATTGTTTTCGATGCTGGTTTTTTCTAACAAAATGGAGCCATCAAGTATCAATTTAATTACCGCTTCCATTTTGCTGAGACCTTTTTCTTTGGCGATTTTCTCTAACTTATCATTGGCTTCCTTGTTCAAACCAACCGAAAAATCAGCCATTCAAAATGTATTACAAAATGCCACCATTTAAAGGATTTGCTCAATAAGTTCATGTGACAGGAGAATCACTATTCACCAAAAATAGCTGTTGGTGTAATAGAAAGTCATTTGCCAAATGGAGGCTTGGACAACTTTACAATTTCAAACAAACGATAGCTTCCAAGTTGATAGATATCATTTGGTAGCCATCTGATATCATTGGTCTTTTCGAATTTCTCCAAAAGATATGCATGCAATGACTTGAACTTTGGCAACTTTGACATACCATCATTGAAGTGTCGCAGGTCAACCAATGGAAGACCTTTTTCACTGGCAAACTTGTGTAGCCAATACCAAGTAGTTTTTGTGCTGATACCAAGACGCTTGCTGATGTAATTGATGCTACAGCTGCGCTTTCTTAATTTCCAAAGGAGAGCCTTTGCATCTTCTGTTAGTCGTTTGACGTTCTGCTTGTATGTCAACCACTTACCAGTAGTGCGATCGTATCTGATGATGGTCTTGGCTTCTTTAACTAGCAATGGTAACGATTATCGTTAAACCAAACTGCGGTATATTAACATTTTTACATAGTCTTGTAGGTCTTATAGTTTGGTAGTTGCGACAAATCTTAATTAAAAAGAAAAGAAAGACGCTTGTCGTCATGCGTTGCAAATTCAACACTTCGGGAACTATTGTTTACAGGTAAATTTTCCTATTTGCAACGTTTTTTCGTTGCAAATAGAGCCTTTTGAGCATGGTTTTAATCTTCTAGATGTGTTGTATTTGCAACGCAAAACAGTGACCGTTTACCATTTGAGCCGTTGCATTTAACCGTGAGCAGTGTAAATGGTTACCCGTGAATTTACCCGTGACTTAAAAAATTCAATTTGCAACGCTATTTGCTACTCGTAACCGTTGCAAATAGGGCTATTTTCACGCTCGTCTAAAAGGTCTTTAAATTATCCAGAATATTTATAATTTAATTTTTTATAGTAGACTAATTGCGCCTAACTAGTGGCTTTGCGGTTATTCTTCTTGCGCTGTCTCCAGCATTATTGATAGGTTCTGCATCGGCACAGCCTGCCATCGTCAACGACCCTGACTTTGTTGTTCAAAAGTATGTCACAGGGATATGCTGCAGCATTACCACAATAGGCTTTGTGGGAAACAGCGGTGATATTTTGGTTCTGGAAAAGGCATCCGGTGATGTCCAGCTTATCCGGAACGGTGTGCTGCAGCCCAACCCTGTCCTTCATGAGAATGTTGATGCCGTTGGGGAGCAGGGCATGCTTTCTATAGCAACCAAGGGAAACAAGGTATACCTCTACTTTACTGAATCTGACAATACCGGCAAGGTTGCACTAGGCAAAAGGGTCTACAGTTATGACTGGGATCCGGTTGCAGAGAAGCTTGTAAACAGGACACTGATAAAAGACCTGCCTCAGACACAGACCTATCATAATGGAGGCGCTATGACATTTGACAAAAACAGCACTCTGTATATTGTAGTAGGCGATGCAGGAAGGTATGGAAAGCTTCAGAATCATCCGACCGGCGAACCTGATGATACAAGCGTGATAATGCCCTTGGTGCCGCCAGGGCCATACTATGCAATCGGAATTAGAAACAGTTTTGGGCTGACAGTTGATCCGGTAACTGGCAGCCTGTGGGATACTGAAAATGGTAATACGTGCTGCGATGAAGTGAATATGGTACCACCAAAGTTCAACAGCGGCTGGGATGTTATAATGGGGCCGGCAAACAGCACTCAAATAGCATCATTGCCCCAGTTTGAAGACTATGTCTACCATGATCCTCAATTCACGTGGGAGCAATGTGTGGCTCCAACCGGAATTGCGTTTCCAACAGGAGCACCATTTTCAAAATATAGCAGTAGTGTTTTTGTAGGTGGTTTTAACGATGGAAATCTATACCGGTTTGAGCTAAATAGCAACCGCGATGGCTTTGTTCTCAACTCTCCACAGTTTCAGGCAAGTTCACCAGAATTACACAAGGGAGCATCAAATAGCGAGATAGTCTTTGGAAGCGGGTTTGGTGGCATAACCGATGTCAAGTTTGGCCCTGACGGCTTTCTTTACCTTGTGGATCTGCCTGATGGGACAATATACAGAATTCTTCCTGCAAGCATGGCAGGAAGTGATCATGTAAATGCTGATCCTCATACGAATAATTCATACTATATAGTAATTGGAGCTGCTACTGGCGGAGCGGCAGCCATAATATTTTACATTGTGCAGAAGAAAAAGCTTTCAGAATAGTTACATAATATTCATATGCTACACCAAGATAGAAGAATTATATGAAAAAAGGCTTTGTGCTGTGGCTAACTGGTTTGCCTGGATCGGGCAAGACCACATTATCATATATCCTCAAGGACCACTTATCCGCCAAGGGTTTACCCGTTGAAGTGCTGGACGGAGATGAGGTAAGGAAGAATCTCAGCCCAAACCTTGGGTTCACAAAAGAGGATAGAGAGATCCATGCAAAAAGGGTAGCTTATGTAAGCCAGCTTTTGGCACGGAATGGAGTGAATGTAATTGTAGCTCTGATATCCCCATACAGGTCTTTTCGCGATAACGCACGAGAAATGATAGGCGAAGGATTTTTTGAGATATGGATAAAAGCAACTCCAGAAACATGCCGCCAGAGAGATCCAAAGGGCCTTTACAAAAAGGCATCTGCAGGGCAGATTAACAACCTGACAGGTATTCAGGATCCTTATGAAGAGCCATTGAATCCAGATCTGATAGTAGACACAGAGGCAAAGAATATCGACGATAGCGCAGAGCTAATTATCAGCCTTCTGAAAAGAAAGCACTACTTGAATTAGAATTCAAGGCCAGGTGTTTCTGCCATTCTATGGCAGGGTAATTTGTACCTGATCAATTTGAGCGTGGAGTATAAGCAAGAATAGTTGAAATGCATTTAAAAATGACTGCATTGTTCTGTCTTGAATATGGTAAAAGTAGACTTCTCGAGTGCTATATCGGCTCCGCAGGAAAAGATATACAATCTAATCACCGATTTTGAGAAATTGCCTGCCCGGTTCCCTGATACATACAAGTCTCTAAAGGTAATTGACAGGTCAGACAATAGGGTGACAGTCGAGGAGGATATCGTGGCAGCAGGGAGGAACATTCACCAGACCACAAGGCATGCTTTTGAGCCAAAGCGCTTTCTCAGAAGTGAAGTTATTGACGGAGATACGAAAGGAACAGTTGTTGAGATAACTCTGGAGCCTGATTCTGACCCTGCTAAAACCAAGGTCTCTGTCAAGGCTGATTTGAAATTTGGCAAGCTTGGAGCGATGCTTGGTGTTTTTGCCAAGGGCAAAATAAAGAGCGGATTGCAGAGCAGAATTCAGCAGTTTGAACAGGCAGTAAATAGTATGGGCTAGTTTTTGTCCTGATCCATTTGCTGAAAAGTAAAAGATGGAATTAAATCCCATCACATAGATTTCTAGACTTGTCTTTTGGGTTCTGCTTGGTTTTAAAGTTTATATACACAGATATGTATATATAGTTAGTGAAAGAATCTGGCCTCCAAGACAATAATGATCTCTGAAAAAGCCTACGAAGTATTGAAAAGAAGAAAGAGGAAGAACGAGTCCTTCACAGACGTAATACTAAGACTCGGCTCAGAGAAGGGAAGCGTCGCAAAACTTCTTGAACTTGTGCAAGAAGAGGATTTCGAGCCAATTAGCTCGGAAACTGCGAGACAGATGAAAGAGGCCAGTAGCGAGTTCAGAAAGAACTTCAAGCTACGCAATGAAGCTCTGAGCTGAAAAATGGTCTGCTTCGACACTGACTTTTTGATAGCCTACCTGCAAAAGGACCAGGCTGCGATAAGAAAGCTTGAAGACCTGCAAGCAGGAGGTGGGGACACCATAGCCATTACAACTACGGTAAATGCTGCAGAACTGTGGAAAGGTGCATACCGGTCTAAGGATGGACAAAAGGAAGCGGCCAAGGTAAAGCGGCTGCTTGATTCGCTAGAATTGATTACGCTTGACCGCGAGTCTGCAAGGTTGGTAGGTGAGCTGGATGCCGTAATAAAGTCAAGCCCAATCGGAGAGTCAGACCTCCTCATTGCAAGCATCGCCATTGCAAACAAGCAGATCCTAATAACGAGGAATAAGAAGCACTTCGAGCGTGTTCCCAAGCTGCAGGTAGAAGGCTGGTGACACAACACTAATCAAAATACTGACCACGTGCATGCGTCAGCGCGACCTGATGAAGGGCCGGAACAGGATATACAGCGTGTGCATCATGAAACATTCGTAAATAAATGTATCAAAAACTCTTAAAAACAATATTTGCGAAATTTCGCCGGTATGGGAGAACAGGACGGGATTAACGATATCATACAGACGCTAGAGCGAACTGCGTCAAGTCCAGTGCCCCAGACAGATTACCAGCAGCAAATAGACAGGTGGAACAGGTACCAAGAGATTTTGGATCAGGTTCAGAAGGTCCTCGAGCAGGTGCCTTATGCTAATCTGAGGCGCAATGTTAGAAGCAGTGTAAAGAACTATGAATTCTATGCACTTCCACTAAACTTTGGCTTGGGGCTAACAGCCGTGTTGGCCTTCATGCTAGGAATGGTTGCTCTTAGTCGCGGATACATTGATGCACCTACCACTGATACACTATTTGCCGTCTCAGGCGGCATACTTGTCTACTTGATCTACTACAATCTATCTAGGCTAGGGGTGATAAAACCAAAAATGATCTCCCTGTCATGCAAGCCAGAGATAAGCATAGACGAAATGCGTTACGCCAGAGAAATAATAAAGGAAATTCCTGAAAGGAAGATAGACCCTCTGGTGAGGCTGCCTGCTCTAGAAATGAAGATTCCAAGAAGCTGGATATCGCAACAGGCAATGCTGGATGTTATGGACAAGGTCGGTACAGTAGATATAGGAAATAGCAAGCGACTGTAGATGATTTACCGACCTTGATGAAATTATTTAACTTTGTAAATTGATTCTACTCTTGATATCAATAAGGGTATTGATGGGTATTGCATTGCTCACGACAACTGTTCGAAATCATGTGGTATACTGATAATTCTAGCTAGCTACCTCCGCCAATGCCTTTCGTACTCTTTGCATCAGCAGATTTGAGCCATCTTCATCAAAAATCTTCTCCAACGCTGCTCCAAGCTCGCTTAGAGAATAAGATGTTTTTCCAAGTAAGACTATGCCATGGTTTTCCAGCTCATCTGACAGAGCCTGCCTGTACGATTGTCCAAGACCCTGAGTGGCAATTGAGAGTGCTTTCTTTAACTTTGGTGAAGGAATTGGCTTAATGTCGTTGATATGGTCATCGCTATCCTTCGCCAAATTCCGGAACTATTTTCTCTGCTTGAGACGAATTATAAAACAATTATGCTCACAGTTTTGTAATTTTATGACAATCGTAGTTCAGTTACTAACTAGTACAATTGCAACGAAAACAATGAAACTTGTCACCAAAAGCATAATCACCTAGTGCATTTCTGATCAGGATAGAAAGTTGGTAAAAAAGAGGGGTGTTCAACCGACGGTTGGTCGAACATGAAGCCAACTATGCTTCCGACCAGCCTATTAACCGCTAGTCCGATGGCTTGGTGTATTTTGTTTTATTTTGTCTTGTTTTGTCTTGCCTATTCATCTATTTGCCTACCTGCCCATGCTGCTTGTGGTCGAGTTTGCAGCAGTGGAATTTGTTGTCGCAGCATTTTTTGCTGGTATAGAAGAAGAGCTGGATGTGCCTGTAGTCGCAGACTGGCTGGTACCGCTAGTCTGCTGTATTGAATTCACCACGCCATAAATTAGCTGCCCGCCAAAGTGGTTGTTGGTAGCTGCCGAATCTAGTGCAATGCTTATTGAATTCATCTTTCCTATTGTTATTACGGTGTGGATCCCTGACCACTTTAGCGTACCATTTAGCGAAACGTCTGCCTTGCCGGATATCGTTGTATTGCCATTTGGATTGAGGGTCATAGGGGCCGCGTTGCTGTCTGGCACAAAGTTTGTAATAGTATGGGTATGCCTGTCGGACCCATCAGTGTGAACCATCGTAAATATGGCCAAAAAGCTGGATGGCATGCCATTATTTACAGTCATGCTCCACGTTCCAACTAGAGTGTATGGTAATCGGGGCACGGCGCTGGTTGTTCCTGAAATATTCGTAGCATTGGCGCTGGAAGAGCCGGAAATGAGGGAGGAAGAAGATGACGTAGTGTTGGATGGCATTACTTCTGTTAAATTACCAGACGAGCCGCCCTGAGTGGAATTAGATGTACTCACAGTTGCGTTTGTGGAAGAAGTCGATGATGTGGCGTTGCTACTGACAGTAGAAGAATTTGTTGTTTCAGCTGCAGTCGTGCCAGTATTGGCCAATGAGATGAGGGTACCTATTCCGCCTATGGCTACAAAAGAGGAGCTTGATGCTGCTGTAGTTGTACCCATTGTATTCGAAGCGCTGGTTGTCGAATTGGCTGTCGTCGAAGTATTGTTGCTGTTAGCAGAACCTGTGCCTGCTTGATTTGTCGCTGATTGTGCCAGAGCAATCCCTAGACTCACTCCTATAGTGCTAAGCGCTAGGGCTAGCCCTAACGCCAGATTAAGCTTGTTCATTGGAGCAATGGACGCAGAACCGAACTTAAGGGTGATTTAGCAATCTTAACGTAGAGCAGACTGCAACAATGTAATGATACAAAAACTACGTCGACTAAAAAATGCCCGGTGACTTGGCAAGGCCCTTGAGGATATCTATGGCCGGAGTTGGAGATGGGTCTATTCCCCTAGATACAGCAGCATAGATAGTGGCATAGTCAAGTATGTAGATTGAACACAATAGTGCAGCAAGCAGGCTCCTTTCATATGCTTGCAATTCAATCAATGAGTGGCCGATCTCCGAGAAAAGTGATTTTATCCTGTCATGGCGCTGGGTAACCATTTCAGAGTCGTTGATCCATTTTAGCAAAAGAATCTTGGGCACAAAATTATTGTTAAAGGTAAATGGCACAATTTCGTTGTGCGATGCTTCCAGAACGGATTCTCTGATGCAATGCATCTTGGCGTTTTCATTAAGGGAATTCTTGAACCTTGTTGCTGCTGGCATCAGCGCAGGAGAGGCAAAACAAAATGCTGCTCCTTCTGTCAAAAAGTTTGCAATCCTTTTTGAAATGTTTTTGCGTTCTGGTGTTCTTATCGATATGGTTTCGGCAGTTTCTGACAGCGGCAAGTGGATGGTCGAGATCTCGTCTGCAATTGATTGATCCAGGAAGGGGTCTATTAGCCTCAATGCAGGCATGAGGACGTACGGCAGTGAAGCCCGTGGAAGTTTCAGGTTGGGGATATCGATATGCTGGCATGCTAGTTTCTCGGCCATCTCCTTCATCCGGCCACCTGATGATATGCAGATAACTTCAGCACCTTTGCTTGCCGCATCCTGCATCATTGCAATCGATTCTGAAGTATTGCCTGAAACGCTGTTTACAATGACTAGTGACCTATTGTTTACATGGTTGGGCATAGACATGGTCTTCAGGACAAGTGACTGGATCTTGGAGTGCGATTGCAGAACAGTATCTATAATATCGCAGCTTGTACCAGAGCCTCCCATTCCACACTGGATAATAGAGTTGTAATAATCAGGACTGTGGTCTACCTTGGCACTAATCTTTGAAGCTGTCCTGAAATGATCCGGCCATCTTTCGTATATTTCGTATACGCGGCCATTGTCTACAAGCAGGACATCAACTTCCCTAAGCATACAGGCAAGCAGATTTACTGATGCATGTATTAATGTCTTACGTACATATCCTTCTATACTAATTTCGCAGCGCTTGAATCTTATAGAAAAATGTAATATTTATGGTATTTTTCTGAAAAAATGTCTGAAATTCTGGCTAGCATTCGTCTATCAGACGATATCAACAGTATTGAGGGGCCGGGCGAAAAAACAAGCTTTTCGCAGTGCGGGGGCGGGGGGTTATTTGCTTGCCTGAATGATCTGCGCTTGGTCATTCATTGGCTTGTGAGCTGGGCCTGGCGCACATTAGCTCTTGAAGAGCCGCACTGCTCTGGCCATCAAGTTAATTGACAAAAAGAATACTGCCCATGCGATTGATTCACCCAGCATGGCTGCCTCATAAGGCTGAATTCCGTATACAGTCAGCAGCTGGTACTGCGCTAACAGTCTGGCCATGGCATAAATAACTTCAGAGACAGAAAAGGCGGCAAGCAACTTTTTGAGGTCTTCTCTTAGCTGTTTATTGTTTCTCCTGCCTTGTTCATCCGCATATCTATCCTTGTTGTCGCGATAGAACAGAAACCCAAAAACGGGAAGGTAGAGGGCATAGTCTGTTGCCAATGCAACAAGCGAGTCATAGAGCTTGCTTGCATCATATAGTGCATAGAGTTCGGATACTGCTGTGCTTGCGATAAAGCCGCAAGCTGCAGCTATTAACAGGTTCCTGTTGAATAGAATGGCATCTCTGTATCTGTCGATTAGGAACCTGCCAAGAGATCTGATCTTCACTGGATGGATTTAACATGATTTTAGATTAAAACGCTTTAGCCTGCCTGTTGTTGGTCTTCTGGTTGTCGGTGAACTACCCACGAATTAATTCGTGGGCTTCTTCTTCCTGCTTCAATGACTGCTGCTGAGCTGCAATCTCTACAGGCGTAAATTCCCCATGTCCCATGGGTAATCCAATACCATCACCAAGCAACGCTTTACCACTTTGCAAAATATTCAGAGAAGCATTATAGTCTCTGTCAAGTACAAGACCACATTTGTCACATCTATGAGTACGTACTGCGAGTGATTTTGCTACCTTGTTTCCACATCTTGAGCAATCAACTGAAGTATTATAGGAGTTGACTTCAAAGACCAGTTTGGCTTTGTATTCTAGCATTGCTTTGAAAGTTGTCCATCCAGAATCTACAATGCTTCTTGCCAGCTTGTGATTTCTGACCATATTCATGATGTTCAGCTTCTCGACAAATATCAAATCATATCTTTTAGCATAAACAGTCGATAGCTTGTGCAAAAAGTCATGCCGCTTGTTGTATATCCTTTCCCATAGTCTAGCTCTCATCCCTTTGGCTTTTTTGTAATTGCAGCTGCCAAACTGCCTTCTGGATACTTTCCTGTCTGCCCTTCGTAATGGCTTTAGCATTTTTTTCAGAAACTGTGGATTATCAACCGAGTGGTTGTCAGAGTCATGTACAAATTTGGTTATGCCAACATCAATACCTATTGATTTGGAAGTATTAATAGGGGGTACAACAAGTGGCCTTGATTGCTCGCAAACTATATTGGCATACCATCTACCTGACGGTTTTCTAGTTATTGATATTTGCTTGATATTGTAAGGTTGTCTGCGATGCAGCCTTATCTCCCCAACATAGCCTACCTTTGATAACCAAAGCAGGTCAGTATCACCATGTCTTTCTATCTTGAATCCTGTCTGGTTGTAAACGAACGTGTTGCATTCTTCAGCATACTTTAATTTTCCTGTCTTTTTGCCGCGCTTGCTAAGGACTCTAAGACCAGACCTAGCAACATCTATCTGATGCACAACCATCTGCAACATTTTAGAATGGTAGTTTCTCAACCAAGGATGGGATTCTTTCAGCTCTGTTAGAGCAAACTGCATATCATAAATTGACATTGGCTTGTTTCTAAAGTAATTGTATACCCATCTGCAGCCATCAAGGGTCTGTTCTAACATCTCTTGCTGCTGAGCTGTAGGATACAGTCTGCACTTTACCGTAATCGTCATCTGGTAGGACTACCGATGAATATGTTCTCGACTATAAAGGCTAGTTGCCTGCCATTCTTGGTAGGATATAGCAGTACGGCGATTCATCCCACCTCTAAAGAGTGTGGGATTTCTTGCTGTTCACCGGTTAAAAGTTCTGCAATCCTGCGAGGGCGACGGGGAGTGCCCGCTAAACTAGCAAATAGCAATTGAGCAGGGGTGGTATCAGTTTTTCTCATCAAATAGGTGAGTGGAAAAGCTACATACAACTGGCATTATACAAGACTTTGGAAATGAAAACAGCCATAGCTGATTGCAGCATGGCAAGGATAAACAGAAAATGCAGTATGCAGCTGGTGGAATGGACAGGACCAAGAAGGACGAGGCACGCTACACTAGGAGCAGCCTCACTTATGAGCAGCTCTTGGAAGAAGCCATGAGGCTTGGAAAGGAGCACCAGCTAAAGGCCAAATACTACGTTCCGAGGATGTATGATATTTTGGTTAGAGAGGAAGGGATGGCACCTTTTGATGCTGCCGACAGGATATACAGAGATCTTGTAGGGGTGTGGCAGAAGGATACCATCCGGAGGTTGCTGCCTGCAGAGGCAAAGGACCAGGCAGCAAGGGAAAGGCAGGCATTGAGCAGAATCAAAATGGCAGAAAACGCAGGATCGATCCTGCGGGAGCAGGCCGCCTTCAGCGAGCAGGAGGATTCGCTGGTCTCTGAACTAAAGAAGGAAAATGAAAGGCTTGCCAAAAAGATAGAGGAGCTCAACAATCTCGGGAATTCGCATATCTCAAAGATATTGCAGCTGGAAAAAAGGCTAGCTATGTATGAGCGAAAACAGCTGAATGAGACGGTAGAACAGAGGACAAAAAGGCTAGAGAAGGTGATTATGCCACCAGAGCTGTTTGTAAAGGTCTATTCGCTTATCCGTGGATGCAGCAGGCCACTTGTATTGACGGTTGTGGGAAACGAGGTCAAGGACATAGAGAAATCCCAGATAGGCTAAATAGGTCGTATCAGACTGCTTGTGGCATCTTGCTTCAAGATTTATATATACAGACGCATATACAGATATTATGGGCAACAAGACAATAATGATTTCTGAAGAAGCATACGAAGTTTTGAAGAGGAGAAAGAGGCCAAATGAATCTTTTACTGATGTAATTATGCGATTGGGATTTGAAAAAGGGAGCGCAAAAATGCTATTGCAACTTGCAAAAAGTAGAGAACCTCTCAGCTCTGAGACGGCAAAAATTATACAAGATACAAGCAAGGAATTTAGAAAGAACTTCAAAACACAAGATCCGACGATCTAGTTAATTGATTGATATGGTTTGCGCAGATACAGATTTTCTTATAGCATGGTTACAAAATAGCCAGGATGCTCTAAAAAAGCTTGAAGAATTGGAACTCGGACAGATCTGTACTACTGCAATTACTGCATTTGAACTCTACAAAGGAGTTTACAGGTCAAAAAGAAAAGAAAGTGAGATAAATAGAGTAGCAGAACTTCTTGATTTAGTGGAAATTCTGGTATTGGACAGCCCGTCTGCGAGGCTTGCCGGCCGGCTTGAGTTTGAAATGAAATCACATACTATTGGCGAATCTGACCTTTTGATTGCAAGTATTGTTCTTACACAGGGCGAAACATTACTCACTCGAAATCGCAGGCACTTTGAAAGAGTGCTTGGATTGAAAATTGAAAGCTGGTAGGCAATAGAATAGGATAGATATTCTATTTGAGTTTCTTTTGCAGCTCGTCAAATGTTTCTAGCGTCAGACCCAAACCCTGTGCCAGAGCAACAAAAATTGCGTCGTATACGGAACACCTGTTGCTTGCTGCAATTTTGCAAGCTTGTGCAAGAATTGTTCTATCTGGTCTGACAAGCTGGATAGTATTCATTTCAACAAGCTCATAGAACAAGTCCAAGAATTTCTTTCCATTCTGCAGATCTTTTAAAAGCACTTGATGTTTCCAAATGGTGTTGGTGACTTCGTAGAGGGCCAGATCTGGCGAGATAATTGTTTTCTCTTCTAGCAGAGTTGCATCTTTTAGCAATCCATGGACAAGATAACTGCTATCTGCAACAAGTATTTCTAGCAGGGCATCCACCGACCGACTGACTGACTATGATACTACTGGCGCCGGGCTCTGTCATCTTTGATTAGGCTCAGGTCCTCTAGCTGTGTTGTTTTTACCATGTCTGAAGTCTGAAGTTTTCTTAATCTTTTGAAAACAGCTCTGGACCTGTTGGTCTCTAGGTATAGCTTTATGGCATTCCGGATAACATCAGATACTCTGCCGTACTTGGCAAGCTCCGCCCTTTCGCTGTCAGGTATCCTCACACTTATTGTTGTCATACACCTGTATTACAGGTATTGCCTTAAAACCTTTTTATCTTTGATATCGTTGCCAGCCATACAAGAAGATATCTTTATCACGGAGAAGCACTAATGATCCAACATGACCCAAGAATTTGACTTTTACTCAGTTGCAGATATGTCTGAATATGCAGGCAAGTGGGTAGCTATTCTTGGGAATAAAGTCATTGCCAGTGGAGATGACCTGAAAAAGGTCTACGAAGAGGCAAAGAAGATAGCTAGTAACAAAGAGCCATTGTTTACAAGAGTGCCTAGAGAACAGGAAACACTAATCCTCTGACTTTATTTTAATTCAGCCCATTTCAATATATTAAGCAGAACTTTTCTACCCTGATTGTTAAATGAGCTTCCGTTAGAGCCAAATCTCGTACATTGACATTCAAATATGTTAACGACAAGCACGATGGCAGAACTATTCCAAGGCCCAGGGTGGAAATAAGGCTCACAAACGGTGTCAAGGCTTTTAGAATAGCCATGCTTGTTGATTCTGGAGCCGATACGTCATTTATCCCAAAGGAGGTAGCCGACATACTGGATCTAAAGTTATCTGATCCAAAGAAATCACGCAGCGCTTCCGGCCCGTTTGAAACTGCAAACAGCAAAGTCTCAGTGGAATTAATTAAAGGAAATCAGAAAATTTCACTTGGTGAAATGCCGATTACAGTTCCTCTAAAATCAATCCATAGTACAAATCTGGAAAGTTAGCAGACAGGATACGATTCATGACGTACCTTGCCAGAGATGGGGGTTGAGTTAACGGAGCCCCAGCTTACGTTGAAAAGCATTTATCTTACCTGCATTATCGTCTTGACTGACTAAACAATGCCATTCCAGTTTACTCGCCTGGCAATACCTGATGTAATATTGGTAGAAGCAAAAGCATTTTCAGACCAGAGGGGCTTTTTTATGGAAAGCTACAAGGAGTCCACCTTTATTCCAAACGGAATAACATCCAAATTTGTTCAGGACAACCATTCTCATTCAATCAAGGGAGTATTGAGGGGCTTGCATTACCAAAAGAACCCAAAGGCACAGGCCAAGCTTGTCATGGCTATTAAAGGAGAGATATTTGATGTGGCAGTTGATGTCAGGAAAGGCTCGCCTACATACGGCAAGTGGGTTGGCGAGATTCTGTCAGAGAAGAACCACAGGCTGCTTTACGTTCCCAGGGGATTTGCGCATGGATTTGAGGTATTAAGCGATGAGGCAGACGTGATCTATAAAGTAGACGATGAATACTCGCCAGAACACGAGAGAGGCATTCTATGGAATGACCCGGAGGTTGGAGTCAAGTGGCCAGATGGCAATCCGGTGATGATAAAAAAGGATCTGGATCTTCCTTTCCTGAAGGAGGCCGATAACAACTTTGAATATCAAAAGTAAAACATAGGATCTAGTAAAATGGCCTTTCTTGCTCTATGCACTTGAATAGCCTGTTAGTTTCGTACGAATCTGTGATGTCAAGGATACGCATATCTTCGAGTTTGTGATCAACATTATTTTTGATATGCTCATCAGAGCAAATGAATGCTTCACAATGTTTAATGAAACTGGTATATACCTGAATGGCATCGTCAGCGGATATGTGCAATTTTGTAACCAAGGTTATGGATCCATTTATGATGGTTTTTTCAAGGGGAACAAAATAAACATTGTATTTTGGGTCACTCCACTCGAGACCCTGTTGCAGTATAGTTGCAATGACAGTATCCCTGTCCTCTAATGTGATCTCGTGTCGTTGATTGTACTTCCTGTCTATAGCAGCAATCGCTTCATTGATTGCCCAGACAGAAAGAAGTATTTGGATTCGACCCTCATGCGCCAATTCCATCAGGTGTGTTACCTCTTGGCTTCCTGGTTCTTGAGAAAATATTTTCACATACGCCGAGGTATCAAAGAACAATCTATTCAACCAGAATTTCTCATTTTCACTACCTCGTCTGCTAGAGGTGATGACTTTCTGAGTATTTCGACTGTTTTCTTTTTATCTGCTTTGGAAAGGTCGATATTGAGATTTTTTGCCATCTCTTTCAGAGTTCTTGCTAGCTCCTTGCCATCTACATTCTCAATTGTTACATCCGGCCTTTCTAACAATGGCACTCGGAATTTTCCCTGCATTCTAAAGTATAACCTTATACAAAAAGTCTACTAGTGAACATTTCTGGTCCAAGTTGTTTCTTTTAGCTTATCGCCGTGAAGAAATTATGGATACACAAGTTGAGCTTGCCAAGTCAGGGTAAGATAGCATCTTGCTCCTCCTGCCTGTTACAAGGACGCTTCTTAACGGCAGTAGTAGCCTAGCCAGCGCTTGTCAATCGACCAAATCGTGATGGATATGGGTGCATCAAATGAGCGCTCAGAATACGCCGGATACTGGATTGCACTGGTGGATAATAAAGTGGTCGCAAAAGAAAAGGGTGCGAAGGCAGCATATACCGGGGCTAAAGAGCAGCATCCAAGCAAAGTTCCGTTCATAATGCAAGTTCCAGCAGAAGATGTCATGCTACTGTAAATAAATTTAAAATAGCATTTTATAGTTCCGCACCTGCATAACCCTGCATCAATGTCGGAACATGATACACCAGATCGTATAATATGCAGGTATCTGATGTATCGTCTAGGTAATAGGTATATCAGACTACCGTATGTGGTATTGGGAAGAAATTATCTTTTCAAGCGTTTTGATATTACATTCTATGAAAATAGACACAAGATGAGCTTTCAGCGAACAAAAAATCAATTATGATAATACCTGTAAATTGACCTTCACACCGCGGTATAACAAAGCAAGTCCGATGTAACGGAGAAGAGCGGGACTGAACTTTAGGCAATGACCTTGTTGAGCATGCCAAGAAACTTCTTTACCCTGTCTTCCGGGATTATTGCCCCGCAGGCTTTCTCATGGCCTCCACCATTCCCGCCAAGCTCTGTGGCAATTTCGTTTACTGCCCTTCCAAGGTGGATTTTGCACCTGTCTGTGCCGCGTACTGAAATCTGGACAGAGCCGGGCAGGTCCTCTCTTGACCTGTAAATTACTGCAACCGGTTTGCCTGCATTGCCAAGTACAAAATTGACAACCATGCTGGTTGAGAGGGAAGAACTGCTTGAGGCATACGCCAGATTCTTGAGCTTTTTCATGCTCGTCTCTATTTCTTTTGCCGCTTCGCCTACCATGGTGGCGTATTTGAGGGCAGTTGCAAAACCATCCTTTATGTCATGGGTGTATTTGCCCTGCGAGAGGGTATCGACAATGGAGACAAGATATGGATCGTCGTGCTGGTTGGCGGATATGATATACGAGAGGGCTGTGGATTCTAGCATGAGAAAGTGCCTGTCAAACCTGCTTACCAACGATGATGCAACTGGCTTTTTGTCCATATAGTCTGTAAGTGCGGCAGCAGCTGCGTAGAATGCTGCATGGCTGTTGTTGTTATTATTATTTATATTTGCGTTTCCAGTGGAACTCTGCGATGTCGCTGCTGTAGTATTGCTGCTGCCGGAGAGCTGGTTCTTGTAATGCTGGTAGATCTGGACACTTGTGCACTCTTCGATATTGTGGAGCAGCTCAACGCCCATTGCCTGCAGCTTGTCCTCTATTGGTTTGTCAAGGTCGTGGTGGTCGATGTAGGTGACTTTGATTCCCATCGAGATAAATCTCTCAATAATCTCTGCAAATTCGTTTTCGTTCCTTTTGCCAAGGGCAAGGTCGCAGATGAAAATATTTGTGAATTTATTTCTGGCGTTCTGGCTGGCAACCTTTTCAAGAGTTTCAATCATGTTGCCATAGTCGACCAGAATTGTTGATTTTGGATTGAACAGTAGCTTGATTAGCATGGCGGAAGCTATGCCGTCAACGTCTTCTTTATGGGAAATGCACAGGTTCATCAGGCTAATGCATGATTATTCCTCAATTTATTGTGACTGGATAGACTTAATTAATGATTGAACGCAAATAGGGCAATTAGGCATATTGTTATCAAGTAAATAACAAGCTGTTGTGTTGATAGATAATAGTTTCCTATATGAGACATCAAAAAATTAAGGACGACCTCTAAATTGCAGTGGCTTTCTTTCCTTTACTCGGTACTGGCTCTTTGCCCGAGGCCATTTTCTTTAGGTCATCTAGTACCATTGCTGGATGGAATTCCACCTTGGCTCCCATCTTGAAAAGGGGTTCAGCAATTAATGGCATCTGGTCCACGCGCTCCATATTTACTACAAAGAGCATTGTTCTTTCTCCGTTTGCCTCAAGAAAGAATGCATTTTTTGAATTTACGCTGGCCATGTAGGCTTCTATGTCATTTACTATTTTGTTGTTTTCCATCATTTTGTTGCCGGCCTCAGTCGGTAATTGGGCCCTGATTAGAAATCTCATCAGTCTTGGTGCAATAAGTTGTTATAAATATTATTGCTAGTGATTCAGGTAGTTTGGGACAAAAGTTAAAGTTCACAAGGAATTTACTTGCATACACTGTACTGTGAAATTACCCTTGCCTGTCCATTTGAAATCTTGGATAAGCTTTTCCGACAGTAACGTGTTCAAGAATGGGTTCATTCTCCAATTCTGAAATAAGAATTGATAGTGAGGATTTTACCTCAGAGCAGTTTAGTATGTGCCTGAAAATCTTGTTAAATACACTGTGCCTCAGTAAAATGGCAGTACTATGATCTGTCGATGAATGTTCACCGCCTTTAACCCTGAATATATAGAATGACGGAATTTCAACGAGCCTCTTACAGTGAATCTCATCCATTCTGTTGGCGTCGCCATAAAAACACAAAAAGCAGGTTTTTCCAATTTGATGTCCAGTGAAATACTCCTTTAAATCAAGAAACTCCGGGTGCCCTGTCGTCTGGCGCACCTTTTCTCTAAATTCCGGATGTCTGTTATCTTTATAGAGTTCGCAATTCTTCTTGTCAATAAAAGTTGCTGGAACTATTGTAATTGCTAGATCTGCATCAAGTAACGAACCAATAAGTATGGATGCATAGCCACCCATGCTGTTACCAAATGTCACAACCTTATCGTAATCTTTAACAAAATCTTGTAAGGTTGAAACTAGTTCGTCAATGTTATCTCCCATACCATTTGCACCAAAATGATACCATGCTTTATGCACATCGTTCAGGTGAAGAATATCAAAACCCAGACAATGTACTGTTCTCAAAAAATGGAATGGATGTTCATTCATTCCTAACTCGTGACCGAATCCTGAAAATACAATCATACAGAGCTTATTGTTATCATTGAGAAGCGAAAACACTCCATCAGGCTCCTGCATTGTTGAATACTTCTGGATAAAAGGAATCAACAATGGCTCTTCTTTTGATCCAAAGCTAACTGCCCATGTGGCTAATCTCGTCAAATCAGAGCCGTTTTCTGCCTCAGGATATGCCTTCTGTAGATCAGGTCTGTTGTAATAAACTCTCATAAGCTTGTAAATATGGTCGTAGGTTCCAATGCCTTCAGGATATTCCTTTTGAGCAAAATAGCTGGCCCATTGCAGAAGCTTCTTCAAATCACCACTTGCGGCTTCGGCGTAGGCCTTCTGCAAGTCGTGTCGAGAATAATAAACTTTCAAAAGGTCGTGAATGTATGATTTGTTAATCATAACAAATGACAAGCAGAAAACAATTTTCTTGAACACTTTATTAAAATGTACCCAAAAGTATGATCCCACAGCTTTGTAGTCGAGCTAGTTCACAAGGAATTTTCGCCGACACCATCTATTAGCGCCTTGCCAGTGTCCTATCTTCTAGTCTTATTCCAGTCTGAAGTGATATTAACTGCACACATTCAGCAAATAAACAATCAGCACATTACTGGACTAAAAGTCAACTCCAAGATATGTGTCACAATAGATGCATTAACCTAATATATCGACTTTAAGTTTACTATTGCACATTTGTCTGTAAAGAATATTCAGACGCCACCGGATCCCCTGAAGAGGTGGAAGGATTCTTCTCCAAATGCAGGCATCACGTACGGTTTAACTCTAAATGGAGATGCCTTCGTTGAGCTGGCAGCAAAGTACAAGGCTTTTGCTGAAAATAGAACGATACTGGAACTTGGCCCCGGATATGGAAGGATTCTGGCATCAATTTTATCTAAGGGCATAAAGTTCAAGTCATATCTTGGGGTCGACATTTCCAAATTAACTATCAAATATTTACAGTCCAAGTTTGGAAATCCTGCCAAAGGCATACATTTCATCGAAGGTGACTTTGCCCGGGTTGATTTTGGAAGCAAGTATGACGTTGTCCTATCGTCAATAACTCTCAAGCACCAGTATCCTACATTTGAACAGGCTCTAAAGCATGTTTGCGAATATCTCAATAAAGACGCAATTTTATTCTTTGACTTGATAGAGAACAAAAACAATAACCTAAAATCAGAAGGGATACCTGCAAAGTCTGTCTGGTATGATGGAAACACCTATGTCGCATACTATACGCGAGCCGAGATTGAAGAGATTCTAAAAAGGTTACAATTATCGCTGATCGGCTTTGATTACGTAATACATCATCAGAGCAAGGGGCCCAGGCTGGTTGTAATAGCCAGACAGACGAGAGAAGGTAAAGCAGTTATTAATCCCAAACAGAATATCATTGCTGCTCCGACTAGCAACAAACAGCAAACGCAGGCGCCGCCTTCGTCGCAAGGAAAAGGAGCAGAAAGCAATTCATCGCAATTACAAATGAATCAACGTCCACCAACTAGTGCGCTTCAAAATATAAAGATTACATTTGATGAAGGTGACCTTGAAGAGATCTCGAAGGTAATTGAAAAAAGCCCGCAATTACAGAATCAGCAATTGAAAATTATCTCTCTTGAAAACAAAATCAAGGAGATTCCTAAGACTATTGAAGAAGCTAGTGAACTGATTCAAAATCAGCAAATCAAGATCGCATTCCTAGAAGACAAGGTAAAGGAATTTCCAAAAGCACTTGAAGATGTTAAGGCAGCAATTCAAAAGCAAGATGAAGCAATCAAGGCAATTACAAGTAAGTTAACTGAAATGAGATTCAGGGTAGGTATAATGGAGGGATTTAACAAATCAATAAAGCCTACCAAAAAGTCGCTATATGCGCGATGGTTAGAAGAGCATCTAAAGGACGATAATATTGCCGCCATAAGAGCTCAATTAGAACAATTTAAGCTGCAACCCAAGATATCCATCGTCATGCCGGTTTACAAAATAGAAACGCGTTGGTTAATTGCAGCTATTGAGTCTGTCAGAAATCAGCTGTATACTAATTGGGAGCTTTGCATTTGCGATGATGGATCTAAAGAGCCGAAAATTAAGGAAGTTCTTAGGGATTACTCACGAAATGATTCAAGAATAAAGGTAATATTCTCAAAGGAAAATAATGGAATATCGCAAGCAAGTAACAAAGCGCTAGCTTTAGCTACCGGTGATTATGTAGCCCTATTGGATCATGACGATGAGATTTCCCGTGACGCATTGTTTGAGGTTGTCAAAGCCATAAACAATAATCCTAATGTAGATTATATCTACACCGACGAGGATAAGATTAATGAAAACTCTGAGCACTCAGAACCATTTTTCAAACCAGATTGGTCGCCAGATCTCTTACTTTCAATGAATTACCTTTGCCACTTTAGTATTATCAGAACTAAGTTAATTCGCCTTTTAAGGGGATTCAGAAAAGTCACTGATGGCAGTCAGGATTATGATTTATTGTTAAGAGTAACTGAGAAGGCTAACGATATATTACACATTCCTAAAGTACTCTATCATTGGAGAATAATTGCAGGATCATCTGCCGGTTCGACGCAAGCAAAGCCTTATGCCTATGTAGCAGCAAAGAAAGCTCTAAGAGACGCTCTTGAGAGAAGAGGTTTGAAGGGAAGCGTAAGCGATATTACGCCAGGAGTTTACAGGATCAAATACGACTTGATTGAAAACCCTCTTGTCAGCATCATAATACTCAACAAGAACAATGCTAAACTTTTGAAAACGTGTATTGAAAGTATACAAGCTAAAACTACATATAAGAATTATGAGATCATCATTGTTGATCATAGTAGTACTGACAACGAAACATTAGAGTACCTCAAAACCCTAAAGTTTCAAATTATAAAGTATGAGGGAAAGTTCAACTTTTCTCGAATGAATAATTTGGCGGCTAGGGCTGCTCATGGTAAACATCTTCTGTTCCTAAATAATGATACAGAGGTAATTGAACCTTCGTGGATAGAATCTTTACTAGAACACTCACAGCACGGTGAAGTTGGAGCTGTAGGCGCAAAGCTCTTTTACCCTGATGGTTCCATTCAGCATGCTGGAATTATTGTTGGCTTTAACCGTGCAGCAACGAATTATAGTCTCCAGAAGGACGATCCTGGATATTTTGGATTTGCAAATGTAATACGCAATTGTAGCGCGGTGACAGCTGCATGTATTATGGTTAGAAGAGATGTGTTTGAATCAGTTAATGGCTTCGATGAAGAGCTGGCTCAATCATGGCAAGACGTTGATCTGTGCCTACGAATCTTGAGCTTAGGGAAGCGAATAGTTTACACACCATATTGCAGATTATATCATATCACCGGCGCAACTCGAGGAAGGTTGGACCAGTCACCAGAAGAAGAAGCTGCAGTTACATCTTTCAGAGATAGACACAAGAGAATAATTGAGTATGGTGATCCTTATTATAATCCAAATCTCTCACTTATGGGCCAAGGTTTTTCCCTAGACTTCTCCTTTGTTACAGATCCGATGGATATGTTGATTGCAATCTATAACTCACGTGAAGACCTCCAAAAGGCTATGCCAGAAGTTCAATCGGGCAATTTTGAGAGATTAATTCGGTGGGCTGCAGATCATGGAACTATGCATGATAGTGCAAATATGTATCTTGGTAGGTTTGCCCAGTTCTACCAAAGCTTTAGGAACTAGGCATTATGCCCGCTCTATTTAGAAGTCATAAATAGTATAATAAAGCAATAGCTCTGGAATTGCTGGCCAAAACTAAGCAAAACTTGGAGATGTATCAGGAAATTTTTCTGGATAGGCTTGTTTATGGGATGAGTTCTAGTTTGCATTTTCATTGAAGACATTTATCAAACCGTGTGCGGTGACATATCTCCTATTTCTTCTTCCATCGAATTAACAACCATCTGAACCTGTTCACATATGAATGGATTCTTTCGACAACCCATCTTCTAGCTCGGTATCCAAGAATTTTCTTCTTATCAGTATATTCTTCTCTTGATTTGATGTTATTCTTCTCTTCTCATACTTTCAGCAAATGGAATTCTTGTAGCAATTCACATCTGATTTAAACGAGCTGTGAGTAAGGATAAGTGATCAGACTACTTTTCGGATAGTCTCTAAGACACATTCAATATTATTAAAATTTAGAAATTATTATATTGCCTAATTCAAGATATTTTCCACCTATTATGGCTTACATGACTGTTAGGCTTTCTGAGGATAATAAATTTCTGGTTAATTCCAAATCATATCAAGTTAAAGAGAACGAAAGATATAGAACAGTATGCAGAGCAAAAGCAGGTTTTGGTAAACCATATTCGGTTTTCTTTGGAGTTTTTGTTCTCGATTCTAGAGAGAGAGAATTGGCGCGTTTTCGCAGATGGATCAATAACTTCGATGGGCTTGATCATGATTATGAAATAATTTTTTCACCTCCCTATCAATCTAAATACGTACAGGTAGGTTATAGGATCAATACTGAGACTTTTCATAAAAGTAGAATTAGTGTAGAACTTCAAGATATAGATTCAGTAAAAGTTGAGGAATATCACGGTGACGCTGAGAATTCATTTGACAGAGACTCTGATTATGCAGCATCAAAGCAGGGTCCTTTAAATGAGGTAGAGGAAGAACGATTGGAGCGTAACTTGATATGGGTATTTGGGTATCAGAGAAGCGGAACTACATGGCTTGGACGAGACCTGTTAGCGCTTAACTTGAATCCATATTGGCACGAGCCAAAAATAGCTTGGCACCTTTCCCAATGGTATGGATTACATTATCAAGATGAGTATTTATTCTCACGAATCCATAAAAGCAATTGGATCCTTCCATTTCGTAAATTCGTATTGGCAAGAATATATTCTCAATTTTCATCTATTGACAAACCTATAGTAATTAAGGAGCCAAGCCCCCATTTAGGGACTGATTTACTGATGGAATGTTTCCCAAAATCCAGATTCATCTTCATATTACGAGATGCAAGGGATGTTATTGATTCAATACTTGATTCGCACTCGCCAGGATCATGGCGAAGTACCGATCCTATTCATAAACTTGAGCCACTTAGCGATGAAGAATCTAGGCTTAAAGCTATAAAGTATAACGCAGAAGATTGGAGAAGTAATATTTCCATTATCGCGAAAGCTTTTGAGAGACATGACCAGAATTTAAGACTCCTTGTGAGGTATGAGCATCTAAGAGAAAATACATTTGAAGAATTAAAGAAGATATACCACTTCATAGGACTTAAATTTTCTGATGAAGAAATTAACAATATTGTGAGAAAATATGCATTTGAGTCTATCCCAGATGAAAAGAAAGGTCCAGGCAAATTCTATCGTGTAGCAACACCTGGAGCTTGGCGCGTAAACTTTAACGAGAAGGAAAAGGAACTCATTGAATCTGTCATAGGTTCAACACAGCGGCAATTCGGTTATACTTAGAGGATGGAACTATTCCTAATATCCTATGGGATTTACATCAAATGACTAGAACTCTTCCCATAAACAATCTTAACTCAGAAAACTCATCTATTAGCACGTTATTTTGTATTCGGAGCTGCTTGCGTTCATATGGCTATTGCTATGTACATGAATGAGATGGTTTCTAATTCGTTATAGCATTATAAAATTATTGCATTCATCATTTCATGAGATGAACACCATAGGTTCATCTAATCAACAGATTGCCACTTTTGATAAAGTGTCTCACAAGGTATACAGTTTGAGTAATAGAAGTTGTTATATTGCTTCATATAGTGATCGATTTTCTTGAGCTCTGCTTCCGAAAGTGGTATTGGCTCCGGTGCCCTTGGCTGCTGGTTAAAGTCAAATGCATTTAGCATATTGGTGGCATTTGTATCCCTTGGCGTTAGCGAGGGAAGGTCAAACCGCCATTCTATGAACTTCAGT
>Ga0070740_10000885_pt1 | contig 48721 bp, 56 predicted proteins | sample Coa_R2_FD_67286 | JGI IMG/M metagenome (GOLD analysis project Ga0070740, IMG submission 67286) | Surface soil microbial communities from Centralia Pennsylvania, which are recovering from an underground coalmine fire - Coalmine... | ecosystem: Environmental > Terrestrial > Soil > Unclassified ... | reverse complement strand
AATTGCAGCACGTCGCCGAGATACACCGGGATGGACAATGAGCCGGCGCGGCGGGCGATCACCGGTGCCAGTGCGAGCAGATACGTCACGCGCGCGATGATTACGGCAACCGGATGTACGTCCATGCCGGCAATATGATTGGTGGTCTCTTCCGCTCTCAGCGTCTCTTCGAGGCCTGCGTCTTCGGCTTCCTTGATGAAGTTGCGGATGGCATGAAACAGGAAGGTCCCCGACCCGCAGGCCGGATCGAGCACGCGTTGCTCGATCGGCCGCTCGACCGCGTGCCGCACAATCTTGGCAGCGAGCCAATCCGGCGTGTAGTACTCGCCGAGGCCGTGCCGCTCCTCGCGGTCGATCAACGACTCGTAGAGAATTTTGAGAACGTCGCTTTCGACTTGATCGAGGCGGAAGCGCCGGACGTGAATCAAAATCCGCCGGACGAGCGCTTCGCCTTCGGGCTCCGCGACTACCCAATCGAAGAAATCGCTCTCCGCCGCACCGAATATGCCGGCCGCTTCGAAGGCGGCGCCCGATAAGACACGCCGCGGATTGTCGTCGCGCAGACCGAGTACGGCGAGCGCAATGGCTTTCGCGACGATCACCAGAAACGTGTGCTGAAAGAACAGCGCGTCGCTTTCAACTTCGCGGCCATAGACCAACTTCAGCAACTGTGCCCACAGTTGGCGTTTCAATGCGACGGCTGGATCGCTTTTTACTCGGTCCCAAAGCGTCCGGAGACCGTCATTGGCGCGACGAAATGCAACCGAGTCCTGTCCGAGCTCAAGCCGTACCGTGATCGGATCTGGTGGCAGCGCACTTCTGAGCGCGACGGCGCCATCGAGCCAAGCAAGAAAAATCTCCGATTTATCGGGGTTGAGCGTCGTGTCCTTCAGCTTTATGAGTTGATCGCCGCTGCGTTCGAATACCACCCACTTGAGGCCGTCGGACGCGATACCCACAAAGCGCTCGCCTTCTTCGCGCTCGCGGTCGGAGAGGTAGTCCGGCATGCGCCGAACCACGTCGTCCCATTCCTGGTCGAGGTTCCGCTTGGCCTCAAATACGGTGCGTCCGATCAGAGCGTCGAGGCGGCCTTTGACCTCGGGGACGCGGCGCTCGAAGTCGAGCGCGCCAAGCTCAACGCCGAATTCCTCGACCAGGAGTTGGCGAAAATCGGATTTCACCTCGTCATGGCCCGGGCGGGTGGCGAGGTGGCGCAGCAGGTCGCGCGTGCGCGGATTGTCCGTCAAGGCTTCCTCAAAATTCGGCGGGTCCAGCCGTTCAATCTATCCACAGCGCCAAATTGCGTTGATAACGGAGCATCAGTGGCGACTCATGATAGTTGTTGGTCTTATCTACGTTCTCGACATTAAGCCGTCGAACACACAGCGCAACCCATGGCACGTCCGACGCAAGAAGACCTATTCGGGGCCGAGTCGGAGCCGGAATTGTTTGAGGCCGACGAGACGCCTCCAGCCTACCGGCCAAATCTTGATGAAGTCCGTGCGCGGCTAAACAAAATTCTCGCCGAAGTTCGCGCAGCAGAACGCCTGCCGTGGGATGGCGACAAGGCTTTGCTATATCGGTCGATCTTTCCGCACATGGCAGGCTGGCTGCCGGAGGACGAGGGCGCGCAGTTACGTTTTGAGTTCGACACCGAAATGGCGCGGTTGAAGGCAGCCTGACTTGCGGAGAGTGAAACTTGGGCCACCTCGCTGCCGCTGTCGCCTGCATCGCGTGCGGCCCGCTTGCGCGGTTTCCGTTACATAAGCGGCGAATCTTGATGCCTGTTGCCAGCCCGCTATAGTCGCGACGGAGACGCTCTGTTACACGTTGCAGCCGAAATCTCGTAGGCGCGCGTATGAAGAAGTTCGTGACCTTAGTCTGTACAGCCGGTGCCCTGATCGGCCCGCCCGCCTTGGCGGCCGATATGGCGATAAAAGCGCCGCGCGCGGCGCCGCCGGCTCCGTCCTCGGACTGGACCGGCGTTTATCTCGGCGCCTATTGGGGCATGAGCATCAATCAATCGAGCGCCAACACGCCGGGCCCCTTGGTCGGCGGAACGGGTCCCGGCGCGGTCGACCTCAATAACAGCGGCTGGACCGGCGGCGGCACCCTCGGAGCGAACTGGCAATTTGCGCCCTCGTGGCTTGTCGGCGTCGAAGGCGATTTTGGCAGACTCGGCGGCAGCCGGCTGTTCGACGAGTTCGACGACGCCGACACCATGGGCGCGAAGACGAGCTGGTATGCGACCGCGCGCGGCCGGCTCGGCTATGTGACCGGTCCCGGGCTGATCTATGTCACCGGCGGCGGCGCTTGGGTGCATGTCACCGACACCTTCGGAATCGCCACCGGGGCGACGCAGAGCGCAACCACCACCGCCGGCGCGGCTGTAGGCGGCGGCATCGAAGTCAAGCTGTCGCGCAACTGGTCGGCGAAGACGGAGTATCTCTATATCGGCGCCGGCAATCACACCTTCCTGTCCAATGCGCAGGGCGTGCCGGGAACGCCGACCACGGTCAGCCATGACTTTCAAGTCGTGAAGAGCGGACTGAATTACCGGTTCGACGGCGGCTGGGACGGATTGCCGTTCTTCGCCGGGACGTTGCAGCCCACCAACCATAATTGGAACGGACTCTATCTCGGCGGTAATGCCGGCGCCGGCTCGTCGCTCACCCACACGTCGAGCGTCGGCGGCCCGTTCATCCTTGCGGGCGGGAACGATCTCAACGGCATCGGCTTCGTCGGCGGCGGACAGGTCGGCTACAATTACATGCTGTGGAGCAAATATCTGCTCGGCGTGGAGGGCGACTTCAACGGCTTTGCCTTACAGCACCACGTCACCGACTGGAACGAACTGCCGCCGAACATCGTGTTCACCGAGAAGACGTCCTGGTACGCGACTATTCGCGGCCGCGTCGGTGTCTCGACCGGGCCGGCGTTGCTTTACTTCACCGGCGGCGTCGCTTTCGTCAGATTCCAGGATGGCGTCATGCCCGACCCCAATCCGGCCGACTTCGTGGCGGGCGGCGTCAGCAGCAAGACGAGCAGCGGCTGGACGTTCGGCGGCGGCACCGAAGTCGCACTCGACGCTCACTGGTCGGCAAAACTCGAATCGCTGTTTGTCGATGCCGGCACGAGCACGCACCAGAGCTACGCCGTGCCGTTCGGTCCTGCGCCGGTTCAGTTCAAAGAACGCTTCGGCATCGTCCGCGCCGGCTTGAACTACGCGTTCAACTGAGGGCCTCTCTTGCGCCTCCGTTTGCGGAGGACGTCAAGACAACGGCGGCACCATCTTGAACATGGCCTCGCCGTACATCTTGCGCGCGTCGGCGATAAGCGGTTGCACGGCGGCGACAAAGGCATCGTGCTCCCGCGCGTTCAGTGCATAAATCTCGCAGCCGGCCGCCTCGATGATCTTGCGCGAGGAGTCGTGCTCCTCTTCGGCGAGCTTGCGCTGAAACGTGACCGATTCCGCGACCGCCTTGCGCATCGCCTCCTGCAAGTCGCGCGGCCAGGCGTCGAACGAGGCGCGGTGCAGGAAAACAGGGCGTGAAATATAGAAGTGATAGCTGAGCGTGTGGAATTTATGGAAATTGTGCACGCCATAGGTGACGGTGTTGGCGAGCGGATTTTCCTGCGCGTCGAGCGTGCCCGCCTTGATCATGGCGATCGCTTCGGTCAAGTCCATGCGCATGGCGATGGCGCCGAGCAGATCGAACGTGCGCTTGTGAATCTCGCTGGGCAGCACACGAATTTTCATGGCCTTCATGTCGGCCGGCAGATGAATCGGGCGCAGGCGGTTGGAGATATGGCGGAAGCCGTTCTCGAACCAGCCGAGAATGCGGTAGCCGATGCGCTCTTCGGTTTTCTGCGCCAGGAACTGCCCGAGCGCGCCATCCATCGCGCCGCGCGCCTGCGCGTTGCTGGCAAAGAGGAACGGCAGATCGACAAAGCCCAGTTCCGGCACGCGGTCGGTGAGATAGCTCGAGGACTGGTAGCCGAGCGTGATGTCGCCGTTCTCGACCAGCGTGAGAATATCCTCGGCCTTGTGGCCGCGGTCCATGACGTTCCAGATGTACTCGATGGCGAGGCGATCGCCGAACGCGGACTGCAATTTGTCGCCGATGAACTTCAGCGCCTTGGAGAAGCCGGTGGTGGGCGGGCCGTAGCCGCCCATGCTGATTTTGATCGCCTGGCTCATGCGCGGGCCTTCTATACCGGCACGTCGGCTGCTGTGCTAGGCTGGCCTCAACAGGAGAATGCCCATGAACAAGCCCGCCAAACTGGCCATGGCCAGCTCGCAAAGCACGATGTCGGACGCCGAGTGGGAGGCGCGCGTCGACCTCGCCGCCGTCTATCGGCTGCTCGCGCTCTATGGCTGGGACGACGTCATCTACAATCACTCGTCCATGCGCGTGCCGGGCGAACCGCGCATGTTCCTGATGAAACGGCACGAGCTGCTCTACACGGAAGTGACCGCCTCGAACCTCGTCAAAGTCTCCATGGACGAAGACCTCGACGAGAGGGCGGGCGTCAATCGTCCCGGCTTCACGCTGCATGGCGGCGTGCTGTTGGCACGCGCGGATGTCAATTGCGCGATCCACGTGCACACATCGACCGGCATGGCGATTTCCGCTCTCAAGCACGGGCTGCGGATCGTGTCGCAGCCGGCCATCCGCTTCTACAATCGGATCGGCTATCACGGCTATGAGGGTCTCACCGAGGATTTTTCCGAGCGCGAGCGCATCAATCGCGACCTCGGGCAGAACCGCGCGATGATCATGCACAATCACGGGCTGCTCACCGTCGGCCAGACGGCGCGGGAGGCCTTTGTGCTGATGCATCATCTCATCGAGGCCGCCGATATCCAGCTCAAGCTGGAAGCGACCGGCGCCGAGCTCATCGAAATTCCGCCCGACGTGTGCGAGAAGACCGCCAAGCAATACGAGGCGCACGACGCCGGCCGCGGCACGGCCGACTGGGCGGCCTATCTGCGCAAGCTGGACGCGATCGATCGCAGCTATCGCAATTAGCCAGAAGTGCCATGGTCTACCCCAACCGCATGCAGGAAAAACTTGCGCGCGGCGAGGTGGCACTGGTCATGGCGACGCGGCTCGCGCGCACAGCCGAGATCGGCATGATCGCGCAGGCATGCGGCTTCGATGCCTTCTTTATCGACATGGAGCATTCGCCGATCGGACTCGACGCCGCGGCGCAGATGTGCACTGCGGCGCTGCCCGTCGGCGTGACGCCCTTGGTGCGCGTCGCCGGACACAATTTCGACGACGCCGCGCGGCTGCTCGATATGGGCGCGCAGGGCATCGTCTGCCCGGATGTCTCGACGCGCGAGCAGGCGATAGCCTTTGCCGAGGCCTGCCGCTTTCCGCCGCTGGGCAGGCGCTCGGTCGCGGGTCCGGGCGCGCTGCAAGGCTACCAGGCGACGCCGCTCGGCGACGTGAACGCCCAGGGGAATGCCGCGACCGTGCTCATTGCGATGATCGAGACGCCGGCGGGCGTTGCCAATGCCGCAGCGATCGCCGCGGTGCCGGGCATCGACATTATGCTCGTCGGCTCCAACGACCTGTGCACTGCAATGGGCGTTCCCGGCGACTTGAAGAATCCGAAACTGCGTGCGGCCTACGAGACGATCGCCAAGGCCTGCGCGGCACACAAGAAAGTGCTCGGCGTCGGCGGTATCCGCGGCGACATTGCGCATATCGGCGACCTGGTGAAACTCGGCGCGCGCTTCATCATCGCCGGCTCCGACGTGCAATATCTGATGCGCGCAGCGCGCGACGAGGTCGCGGCATTGGGGAAGGCGATCCCATGAAGCTCAAGCTGCATCACGTCAACTTCGCCACGAGGGACGTGCCGGCGATGGATGCGTTCTATCGCGACGTGCTCGGCATGCTGACCACCCCGATATGGGCCGCAACCGCAAACGCAACGAGGGCTATCCCGGCGACGTCGCCTTCATCACCGATGGCGCTATGCAGATGCACATTGCCGAGAAGGACATGCAAATCGGCTTCCGGACCGGCAACGTGGTCAATCCGGTCGAGCGCGGGCATATCGCCTTCCGCACCGACGATCTCGATGCATTCAAAAAGCGGCTCGATGCGAAAGGCGTCCGCTATTCCGATTTCGGCGACTGGGCGATGACCGGCTGGAAGCAGATCTTCTTCTACGATCCCGACGGCAATGTGGTCGAGGTGCACCAGGCGCCGGACGGCGCGCCTTGATCCCGCTCATTCGCGCGAAAGCGGGACTCCAGCAAACTGGCCCTCGGTCCCCGCTTCGCGGGGACGAGCGCACACAAAGAACCTACCGCTCGTTCCGCCGGCCCTCGCCCGGGCCCCACTGCCAGAAGTCGCGGCCTTCCTCCTTCATGAAGCGCGCCAGCACCATCATGTGCACCTCGGAGGCGCCATCCACGAGTCGCGCCGCCCGCGCCGCGCGGTAGATCCATTCGACCACCGTGTCCTTGGAGAAGCCGCGCGCGCCCTGCAATTGGATCGCGACATCGGCCGCCTGGTGCAGCGTGTCGGCAACCTGCACCTTGGCCATCGACACTTCCTTGCGGGCGCGGCCGCCCTGATCGAGCAGCCAGGCCGCATGCATGGTGAGCAGACGGCTGATCTGGATCTGCTGCGCCACTTCACCCAATTTGATCTGCACGCTCTCGCGATCGCCGAGCTTGACGCCGAAGCCTTCGCGCTCGTTGACGTAACCTTGGGCGATCTCGAGGCAGCGCTTGGCCCAGCCGGTCCAGCGCATGCAGTGCGTCAGCCGGGCGGGACCGAGCCTGATCTGCGTCACTTTGAGGCCGTCGCCGACATCCATGAGGATGTTCTCTTCCGGCACTTCGAGACCGCCGAATTCCAGCTCGCAATGGCCGCCGTGCTCCTCCGGGCCGAGGATCGGGATGCGGCGCACGATGCGCCATCCTGGCTGATCCTTGTGGAAGAGGAAGCAGGTGAGGCCGCGCCGCTTATCGTCCGAGGTGCGAGCGATGAGCAGGAAATGCGCCGCGCCGTCGGCGCCGGTGATGAACCATTTGCGCCCGGTAATGAAGTACTTATTGCCCTTCTTCTCGGCGCGCGTGCGGATCATGGTCGGATCGGAGCCGCCGCCGGGCGCCGGCTCGGTCATGGCGAAGGACGAGCGCACTTTGCCCTCGACGATGGGTTTGAGCCATTTCTCCTTCTGCTCGCGCGTGCCGACGAGCTTGAGCAGATTCATGTTGCCGTCGTCCGGCGCCATGCAGTTGATCGCGAGCGGCCCGAACAGTGAGCGCGCCGCCTCCTCGTAGATCGCCGCCCAAGCAACGATCGGCAATTCCATGCCGCCGTATTCCTTCGGGCTTTGCGGCGCCCACAGGCCGGCCTTCTTTGCCTTCTCGCGCACTTTGGCGAGACGGTCCTCCGGGATGTTCTCGTGCTCGGAGAAATTCTGCGGGTCGCTTTCGAGCGGCAGCACCTCCTTGTCGACGAAGGCGCGTGCCTTGAGGCGCAGGTCTTCGATCTCGGGAGGCAAGGTGAAATCCATGGTCAGCCCCTGATCTGCACCACCTGCCCGCCGTCGACGACAACGGTCGCCCCCGTGATGTAGCTGCCGGCATCGGATACGAGCAGTAGCAGTGCGCCGTCGAGATCGCCCTCTTTGCCGAAGCGGCCCATGGGAATGTCGCGCTTGATCTTGTCGCCGGCTTCGCTCCGCAGATAAGCGTCGTTGATCTCGGTGACGAACCAGCCCGGGGCCATGGCGTTGACGCGTACCCCCTTGAACGCTAGCTCGAGCGCCAGCGCCTTGGTGGTCTGGATAACGGCGGCTTTGGCGACCGCATAAGCGGCGGTGCCTTTGGCGACGCCGAGACCGAGGACCGACGCAATGTTAACGATTGCGCCTGTCTTGCCGGCGGCCAGCATGCGCCGCGCCGCCTCCTGCGCATTGGCGAAGACGGCGTCGAGATCGACCGACAGCACCTTGCGCCATTCCTTCGCCGGCACCTCGATCGCCCGCATCGCCTGCTGCGCTATGCCGGCATTGTTGACCAGGATTGTGACGGTGCCGAAAGCCTTCTCGGCGGCGTCGAAGGCTTTGCCCATCGCGGCGCAATCGGTGACGTCCGCTTCGATGGCGATGGCCTTGCCACCTTTGCTCTCGATCTCGTCCTTGACACTTTTGAGCCGGTCGGCGCGCCGCGCCACCAGCGCAACCCACGCGCCGTTATCCGCAAGCGCGCGGGCAAACTGCACGCCGAGCCCGCTGGAGGCGCCGGTGACCAGCGCGACGCGGCCGTGCAGGCTGAACAGGTCTGCGGCTTTCATGCGCGGACTTATACAGACGGAATAGACGCGCAAAAAGGGCCCGCGTATTTTGCACGTGCGCCCGGTCGATTCGGACGGAAACGCATGGAACGGCTGCTCAAAGCGTCGATCAACAGCTGGCACGGCCTGGTCGCTTGCGCGCGATCGGAAGCGGCCTTTCGCCAGGAGCTGGCGCTGCTGGCGGCGGGCATTCCGCTTGCCTTTTTGCTCACCAAAGACAGCGGCGAACGCTTCGCCTTGATCGGCGTGCTGCTCTTCCTTTTGATCGTGGAATTGCTCAACACCGCCATCGAAAAATTGTCCGACCGCGTCACGCGCAAGACCGATCCTGCCATCAAGCAGGTCAAGGACATGGGCTCGGCGGCAATTTTCCTGTCGCTCGTCGCTGCAGGCGCGGTGTGGCTGTGGGTATTGGCGGAGCGCTTGCGTTAGCGCAACACCCCGCTCATCCCCGCGGACGCGGCGACCCAGGAAGATTTTACCGATACAGCGCCTGCGGTAGCGCCGTGGCGAGCTGCGGCACGAACCACAACACCACCAGCGCAAAGAGCTGGATCAGCACGAAGGGAATAACACCGACGTAGATATGACGCGTGGTGATCTCCGGCGGCGCCACGCCGCGCAGATAGAACAAGGTCGGCCCGAGCGGCGGATGCATGTACGAGGTCTGCAGATTGACTGCGATCATGATGCCGAGCCAGACCGGATCGATGCCCGGCATCTTCAAGAGCGCCGGCGCCACGATCGGTACCACGACGAATACAATCTCGAAGGCGTCCATCACGAAGCCGAGCAGGAACACGGCGAGCATCACCGCCAGAAGCGCGCCGTCTTTGCCGCCCGGCAGATCGGTAAGCGCGCCGTGCACCAGGTCATCGCCGCCAAGCGCACGAAAAACGAGGCTGAACACTGTGGCGCCGATTAGAATCAAGTAGATCATGGCGGTGATTTGCGTCGTCTTTTCCAGCACCGCGCGCATGCGCCGTGCGATGCCGCCCTTGCGCGTCGCCAGCACCATGGCGCCCACGGCGCCGACGCTCGCCGCCTCGGTCGGCGTGGCGATGCCGCCGAGAATGGAGCCGAGCACCGCGGCGATAAGCGCGACCGGCGCCAGCAGCGCTTCGACGAGACTGCCTGCTGGCTTCTCGACTGTGCCCACCGCCGGGCAGGACTTCGGCCGCAGCGCCGCGATCGCGATCAGATAGGCCAGATAGAGCCCAACCAGCAGCAGTCCGGGGAGGATGGCGCCGGCGAACAGGTCGCTGACCGAAACGACATTGGGCGAGAACCTGCCCTCGGCAAGCTGAGCGGCCTGATAGGAGTTGTTGAGCTGATCGCCGAGAACCACGAGCACGGTCGAAGGCGGAATAATTTGCGCAAGCGTCGCCGAAGCGGCGACAGTGCCGGCGGCAAGCCGCGGGTCGTAGCCGTGGCGCAGCATCGACGGCAGCATGATCAAGCCCATGGCGATGGCGGTTGCACCGACGACGCCGGTCGAGGCCGCGAGCAGGCCGCCCACGATAACCACTGAAAATCCGAGGCCCCCACGTAAAGAGCCGAACAGCCGGCCCATGCGCTCGAGCAGGTCCTCGGCAATGCGCGATTGCTCGAGCGTCACGCCCATGAAGATGAACAGCGGAAGCGCCAGCAGCACCGGATTGGTCATGATGCCGTAGACGCGTTCGGGCAAGGCGCCGAGGATGCCGAAGCTCATGGCGCCGAGCGCGTCCCCGAGATAAGCGAACGCCAGCGACATCCCGGCGAGCGTCAATGCCACCGGATAGCCGGCCATCAGCGCCGCGATCACGGCGCCGACCAGAAGCACGGCGAGGATTTCGGCGAGCGGCATCAGCCTTGCCTGAGCAGCAAGAGCGCGCGGAACGCCTGCGCGATCCCTTGCAGGATCATCAACGCGGCGAAAACAGGAATGAACGTCTTCAGCAAGAAGACCAAGGGCAGCCCGCTTGCTTCCTGCGATCGCTCGAGGATCGCCCACGAGCGCGCCGCAAAAGGCGTGGACAGCAGCAGTAATGTCAGCGCGAAGGGCAACAGCAGCAGCAGGCTGCCGATCAAGTCGACACAGGCGCGGGCGCGCGGCGAGGCATGCGCGTAGAAGACGTCGAGACGCACATGGCCGCCGGCCGCCAGCGTCCAAGCCGAGGCAAAGAGGAACAGCGCGGCATTGGCATAGACGACCGTCTCGGTGAGCCAGATCGAGCCGAAGCCAAGTGCATAGCGCGCAACCACCAGCGCGAACTGCAAGAGCACCACGACCAGCGCCAGCCATGCGGCGGCGCGACCGATGGCGGCAGTGACACAGTCAACGAGGTCGGCGAATTTGAGCATGAGCGATGATGACACAAAGCGCAGGCTTGCGCTAAGTTCGCGGCATGACCGAGCTACATGAGCATCACCACGATCATTCCGAGTTGTCCGAGACCCAGTTGCGGGTGCGCGCGCTGGAGACCGTGCTGACGGAAAAGGGCTATGTCGACCCAGCGGCGCTTGACCTCTTGATCGAGACTTATGAGAAAAAGGTCGGTCCGCGCAACGGCGCGCGGGTGGTTGCCCGCTCCTGGGTCGATCCGGACTATCGCGCCCGCCTGTTCAAGGACGCAACGCCGGCGATTGCCGAACTGGGCTATGCCGGCCGCCAGGGCGAGCACATCGTGGCGCTGGAGAATACGCCCAAGCTGCACAACATGGTCGTTTGCACGCTGTGCTCCTGTTATCCGTGGCCGGTGCTGGGGTTGCCGCCGGTCTGGTACAAGTCGGCGCCCTACCGCTCGCGGGCCGTCGCCGATCCGCGCGCCGTGCTCAAGGATTTCGGAGTGACGCTGCCGCCCGACACGCAAATCCGCGTCTGGGATTCGACGTCGGAAATCCGCTATCTGGTCGTGCCTATGCGTCCCGCCGGCACCGAGGGATGGAGCGAGGAGCGGTTGGCTTCTCTCGTGACGCGCGATTCCATGATCGGCACCGGACTGCCGAAATCGCCGCGAGATGTGAAATGAACGGCCCGCAGGACCTCGGCGGCATGGACGGGTTCGGCCCGGTGATGCCGGAGCCGGACGAACCGGTGTTTCATGCCCAATGGGAAAAACGCGCCTTTGCGCTCACGCTCGCCATGGGCATGCCGGGCGGCTGGAACATCGATCAGTCGCGTTTCGCCCGCGAGAATCGCAGCCCCGCCGAATACTGGACCATGAGCTACTACCAAATTTGGTTTGCCGCGTTGGAAGCCATGCTCAAGGAGCGCGGGCTGGTGGCTGACGATGAAATCGCCGCCGGACATGCGCTGCGCCCGCCAAAGCCTGTCTCGCGTGTGCTCTCGCCCGCCGACGTCCTGAAAGTGCTGCATCGCGGCGGACCGACCGAGCGCGAGACCAACACAAAGCCGTTGTTTCAGCCCGGCGACCGGGTGCGCGCAAAGATCATCAACCCGCCTACGCACACGCGGCTGCCGCGCTACGTGCGCGGCCATCTCGGCGTCGTCGATCGCGTGATCGGCTTTCATGTTTTTCCCGACAGCAACGCGACCGGAGCGGGCGAAAATCCGCAATGGCTCTATACCGTCACCTTCAGCGGGCGCGAGCTCTGGGGGTCCGAGGGCGATGCGACCACACAGGTCTCGGTCGACGCCTGGGAGCCTTATCTCGAACCGGCTGCGCCGCTATAGGAGCTTCATGTCTCACGATCACGACCACCATCACGGCTCCGAACTTTCCGCCATGCAACTGCGCACCCGCGCGTTGCAAACGATCCTGGTCGAGAAGGGCTATATCGAACAGGCGGCGATCGATGAGCTCATTGAGACATATGAGAAGAAGATCGGCCCCCGCAACGGGGCGCAAGTGGTAGCGAAAGCTTGGAGCGACGCGAAATTCCGTCAGTGGCTGCTGGCGGACGGCACCGCGGCGATCGCGTCCCTCGGCTTCGGCGGCCGCTCCGCCAATCATCTGGTCGCGTTGGAAAACACGCCCGCCGTGCACAACATGGTCGTGTGTACCTTGTGCTCCTGTTACCCGTGGGCGGTGCTCGGCCTGCCGCCGCTTTGGTACAAATCGGCGCCTTATCGCTCGCGCACCGTCGCCGACCCGCGCGGCGTGCTGCGCGAATTCGGTGTCGAGCTGCCGAAGGACACCGAAATCCGCGTGTGGGATTCGACCGCGGAGCTGCGCTACTTGGTGATACCGATGCGCCCCGCGGGAACGGAAGGCTGGAGCGAGGAACGCCTTGCCGAATTGGTGACGCGCGACAGCATGATCGGCACCGGCCTGCCGAAAAGCCCGAGGGATGTGCAATGAACGGCGCGGCCGACATGGGCGGAATGCACGGATACGGTCCCGTGGTGCGGGAGGAGAACGAGCCGGTCTTCCACGCCGACTGGGAAGGCGTTTCATTCGCGCTCAACATGGCGACCGGCGTCGCCAAGCTTTGGAACCTCGACGCCTTCCGCTTTCAGCGTGAGAGCATTCCGCCGCCGGAATATACCAATCTCAGCTACTACGGCCTGTGGACGCGAACGCTCGAGCTGATGATGCTGAAATACGGCGTGGCCACGCCCGAGGAGCTCGCCGCCGGACACGCAACGTCGCGACCGAAGAAGACGCCGCGGCCGGTCACCGCCGCCGACGTCGCCGAAATGGTTCGCTGCGGCTCGCCCTATGAACGGCCGGCTCCCGCCCCCGCTCGTTTCAAGGTCGGCGACAAAGTGCGCGCCAAGAACATGCATCCGAAGACGCACACCCGACTGCCGCGCTATGCACGCGGCCGCGCCGGCGAGGTCGTGCGCATCGTCGGCTGCCACGTTTTTCCCGACAGTCACGCCAGCAATCTCGGCGAAGACCCGCACTGGCTTTACACGGTGCGCTTTGACGGCCGCGAGTTGTGGGGCGCCGACTCCGATCCGTCGGTGCGGGTCTGCATCGAGGCCTGGGAGCCTTACCTGGAGCCGCTACGATGATGGACAGAGTCGCCGCCGCGCGCGCGGCCCAGGAAGTGCCGAGCATTCCCCGCGATGCCGAAGGACCCGTGTTCCGCGAGCCGTGGGAGGCGGAGGCTTTCGCAATGGCGCTGGCGCTGCACGAGCGCGGCGTGTTCACCTGGAAGGAATGGGCCGAGGCGCTGGGCGCCGAAATCAAACGCGCGCAGGCTGCCGGCGATCCCGACACCGGCGAAACCTACTACCTGCATTGGCTGACGGCGCTGGAGAGGCTGGTCGCGGCCAAGGGCGTCACCTCGACGGAAACGCTGCATCGCTACCGTGACGCGTGGGATCGCGCCTGCGACCGCACCCCGCACGGTCAACCGATCGAATTACGCGCTGACGATTTCCGCTAGAAAAGCCCCATCTGCTCGCTCGCGGCGTAGCCGGCGAGCAGCAGCATTCCAAACACGAGGATGAGACCCGCAGCCGCGGTTTCAAGCCCGCGCAACGCGATCATGCCGGCGCCCGGCCTTGCTTTCGCGAGCCGGCCGGCGAAGCCGCGCGCGCTCACAGCGACAATGGCGATGGCCGCGACCGTGATGGCGGTCCCCACACCCATGACCAAAGTCGACGCCACCCCGATCCAGAACAGCCCCTGGGCGAGCGCAAAGACAAGCACGATGATCGCGCCGGAACAGGGCCGCAAACCCACCGCAACGACGGCGGATAGTCCGCGCCGCAGCCAGCGTTTGCCGGCAAGCTCCTGCGGCTCCGGCACGTGCGCATGCGCCCAGGCAGAAGCCTCCTCGCCCTCGTGGTGATGATGACCGGGACCATGATCGTGGTGGTGGTGGCGGTCATGATGATGTGCGGGCTCTTGCGGCCGCAGCAGACGCCATAACGCGCGGCCCTTCACCCACAACAGCCGCAGCCCGATCAGGATAATCAGCGCGTAGCTCACCTCTTCGATGACGCGCACCGTGTCGCCCATCATCTTCGCCGTGGCACCGAGCAATATCGCGGCGATGCCAACGATGGCGACCGCGGTCAACGACTGGATGACCGCCGCAATGAAGGATAGGGCAACGCCCCGCCGCCACGTTTCGTTGTTGGCAACCAGATAGGACGAGATCACCGCCTTGCCATGGCCTGGACCGGCGGCGTGGAAAATGCCGTAGAGGAACGAGATGCCGAGCAGCGTCCAGGCCGCGGTACCGTCCGTCTTTGCGGCGCGGATCGCGCCGGACATCATGCGATAGAATTCGGCTTGCTTGGCCAGAATCCATCCGGCGAACGGCCCGAGATGCGGCGGTCCGGAGCGGTGCGCGATGCCGAAGGGCTGCGCCAGCACGACGTCGGCCGCGACGGCGGCGAGCACAATGCAGAGGACGCAGAGGCCTGCGTAACGAACCGCTCGCGTCATTGACGGGCTCTTCCGCCTCCGCTGCCGAGCCCCTTCAAGGGCAATGCACCAGGATTTTGTTAGCGAACTGCGCGCCCCAAAGCATCGTCGTGTTCGGTTGATCAGCGGGAATCTCGCTCAACGCTTTGCCTTCCGCGTACGTCATCTCGCGTGGCACGACGACATCGAGCTTGCAGCCTGCCGGGAAGTTGACCACCCGCGCCGGGTCGGCCTTGTTCCATTCGAAATCGACGAAAATCGTCGGATCATAGACATCGATCTCGAGAGTTTTCGCTTTCAGCGGCTTCTTGAACGGCAGCAAGAAGTGGAGCGTGAGCACTTGTTTCTGATAATCGAGCCAATAGCCGGGCGCCGGATCGTCGAGCAGCGCCTTTTTGCCGTCGGCCGTGACATAGGTGAAGTAGTCGTACTCCTTCAGCGACTCGACGTTGACCTTGGCGAGCGGTGCCAGTTCGTCGCGCGTGTACTTGCCCTTCTCTTTGGCGTCGAGACCCTGGAGCGCGAAAGCCGAAAACATGTCGTCGAAAGCCCAGTCATGATGGATGCCGGTGATGCTGCCATCTGTGCCGTAGACAAGCTCCGAATGCATCGTTACCCAGACGTGCGGATGCGCGGTGGCGCGCACGACGACTGCGAGTGTGATCAAAGCGGCAAGAACGATGCATCGCATCATGCGCGCGCACCATACCATGGATTGCGGCGCAAACATGCCGGTTCACGCCGGCACATAGCTTTTGCGTAAATTCACGCGCCGGCCGCGCCGCCATCGGCGCGGGGATCGTGGCCGCCTTCCAGTGTGCCGTTCGGATGCAGGACTACCGCGCCGGCGTGGCCCATTGTGTCGGAGTAAGGCTCATCCAACACAGCGACGTCGTGGCCGGCCGACATCAGGCGATCGATCAAACCTTCATCGAAGCGCGATTCCATTCGCAAATTGGTGATGGTTGAGCCCCAGGTGCGGCCGAGCAGCCAGCGCGGTGCATCGAGCGCCGTGTCGAGCGGCTGGCGGAAAAGAACGTGTCGCGTAAAGAGCGCCGCCTGCGTCTGCGGCTGCCCATCACCACCCATCGTGCCGTAAGCGATAATGCGACCGTCTTTGAGCACCGCGAGCGCCGGGTTGAGCGTATGGAACGGCCGCCGCCCCGGCGCCAGCGCATTGAGGGCGTTCGGATCGAGCGCGAAGCTCGCGCCGCGGTTCTGCATCAGCACGCCGGTCGCCGGCAGCACGCAGCCGGAGCCGAACTCCCAATAGAGCGACTGGATGTAGGAGACGACGAGACCTGAAGCATCGGCCGCGCCCATCCAGATGGTGTCGCCCTCGCGGTACGGCGCCGGCCATTTGGCGGCGTGCCTGCGGTCAATTTTCGCGGCTTGCTCATCGAGGAATGCCGGCGCGAGGAAGCGCGCCAGATTGCCGGTGACGCGGTCCGGATCGCCGACGAAGCGGTCGCGCACGCGGAAAGCACGCTTGGTGCATTCCACGATACCGTGCACGTGCTCGAAGGTTTCGGCTTGCGTCACGCGCAACCGTTCGAACAATGCCAGAATGATGAGCGACGCCAGCCCCTGCGTCGGCGGCGGCGTGTTGTAGAGCGATCCCGCCTGCACTGCGACCGAGAGCGGCGCATCCACCCAGGCGCGGTACTGCTCCAGATCGGCGCGCGTCACTGGACTGCCGATGCGTTCGAGGTCGGCGGCAAGCTCGCGACCCACATCGCCGCGATAGAAATCGTCAAGGCCGGCATGGGCGAGCTGATCGAGCGTCTCGGCCAACGCCGTCTGCTTGAGGCGCATACCGACCTCCGGCACCTTGCCGTCGACGAGAAACGCCTGGCGGAAGCCGACCGCCTCCTTCATCTCGTGCAGCTTTTCCGCGGTGAGCCGCGCCTGGCTACGCGTGACCGCGTAGCCTTCGCGCGCGTGCCTGATCGCCGGCGCCAGCAGCACGTCGAGCGGCAGCCTGCCGCCGTTCGCTTCGGCCGCTTCCTGCGCCAGCATCCACGCCGCGACGGCGCCCGGCACCGTGAGCGCAGCGGCGGGCCCGCGCGCCGGGATTTCGTCGTAACCGGCATCGCGATAGAGCGCGATCGTGGCTTTGCTGCCGGCGCGTCCCGCCCCCATCAACGCACGCACACGGCCCGAGGGCTCGCAGATCAGCCAGAAGCCGTCGCCGCCGATGTGGTTCATGTGCGGATAGACCGCGGCGATGGAAGCCGCCATGGCGAGCATCGCCTCTATGGCGTTGCCGCCGTCCGCGAGGATGGCGCGCCCGTCCTCGACCGTTGCCGAATGCGGCGCGCAGACGACCCCGCGACGGTGGCCTGCCGTGTGCAGGTTCACGTCCGCCTCATTGCGCTTGCAGCGACTGCCGCCAGGAGAACGCCTTGGGCCCGCGCAGGTCGAAGGCGATGTGCTTCGAGGAGCGGTTCGACCAATCCCAATTGCGGCCGAAGACGCCGGTGACCACGTTGCGCTTGGCCTGGCCCACCGTGAGGAAGCCGGGCACGACCTCCGGGCGCGGCGCGTTATAGATGCGGCAGGTGTCGCCGTCGGGCACCATGTATTTGCGGAAGGGGCCGCCGAGTCCATCGATCTTCCCCGGCACCTCGACGCGCCAGGTGTCGGCGTCGTGCGAGACATTCATCTTCACGAACTCGACGCCGTCGACGCGTAGCGTCAGATCCCGCCAGGCGGCGAAGGCGCCGCCGGCATGGCCGGTGAAAATTTTTTCCAGCGCGATCCGCTCCTGCGCATTGGCCCGCTCGTCGATAAGGAAGCCGAATTCGCGGTTCTTCTCGAACACATTGCCTTCCCAGTGGATGACCAGCACGACGGCGAGGTCTTTGCTGATTGTCAGCGCGCCGTAATTGCCGTCGCGGATGAGCCAAGTGAGCACGCCCTCGCAATAGCCGAGCGTGGGATCGGAGCCGAAATTGCACGGGCAACCGACGGCGCAGTTGCACAGGTCCCACCAATCGCCGGTGAGGCGCCAGTCGGGCGTGTTCGGGTCGGGCTCGGGCATGGGCGGAAAGCTACCAGCCATGGCCGGGCTTGTCAGCGATAACTCCGGCTCGAATTGTTGTCCGAACGCAGCCAAAAGTGAAATGCTAGAGCACTTTCTTGTTGGGTAAAAAGCGGACGCTTACTCGATTACTTCATCGGCGCGGACGAGCAACGTAGGCGATAATGTAATCCCAATTGCCTTCGCCGCTTTGAGGCTGACAACGAGGTCGTACTTGTTTGGCTCCTGCACAGGGAGCTCCGATGCCTTTGCGCCTCTCAAAATCCGATCAACATAAGCCGCTGCGGGGCGAAACTCCTTGGTCCCATCGGGTCCGTAAGACGCTAATCCACCTGCTTGAACAAAGTATCGAAAGGGATAAACCGCGGGCACCCGGTGTTTGGCCGCAATGTCCGCAATGGCCTTTGGGTGCGCAGCCCCATATGGGCTCGCCGTGACGATTAGGCCACTCGCCTCACCGCGAGCAAAATCGGCGACGTCTCGGTCTATTTCGGCAACATCACGCAACGGGAGGATCGTCAGTTCAACTCCGAATGAAGGCGCAACGTTTTGAATGCCGCCCAACTGGCCCATGCTGCCAATGTCAGTGGCAGCGCGCAGGACCGCTACTCGTTTGATATGAGGGCCGATTTCCTTTAGTAGCGCCAACCATTTTCCACTGAGTCCGTATTCAAAGAGTGCAAAGCCAGTCGTGTTTCCGCCTGGCCGAGCCAGCGTCGCTACGAAACCGGCGGCCACAGGATCAAGCACGGATGCAAACACAATTGGTATGGTGCGGGTCGCTTGTTGCAATGCTCGCACGGACGGGCTGGTGGCTGCGACCAGAACATCAGGATTGAGGGCAACCAGCTCGGCAGCATACGAACGATAGCGGTCGGCTATGCCTGCGGCCCAGCGAATATCGACTTGTATGTTGCGCCCGATCTCCCAGCCGCGTTCGCGTAGCTCCTCCTCGAAAGCAATTGATCGCTTCTTTCCTTCGGGATCGTCCGGCGCGAGGTTCATCAACACGCCGACACGCCGTACAGACTCAGAAGACTGACCGCGCGCGACAGCGGACCAAGCCGTCGCACCGCCGAGTGCCGTTATGAAATCTCGCCGCCTCATGCCATTTCCGCCCTCGAGGCGAGGGATTGTAACGCTAGATCAGGACGCCCAGGAAGGGCCCGCGTGATCTTGAGCTGCTCGGCTGACGGTTTATCCGAGGCTGTCCCGCACACTCGCATGAGCTCCGCTTTGGGTCCGCGGACGTCGCTAGGCTGATGCGATGTCCGCTCGACAGCGGTTGTCATTCGCAGTTTTACGCCAACGCGCCCGCTAGTCCGCGCTTCTTGAGCAGCGGCTCGACCGACGGCAGCCGGCCGCGGAAGGCTTTGTAGGCGTCAGCCGGGTCGCGCAAATTGCCAGCGCTGTAGATGTAATCGCGCAGGCGTTGCGCCGTTGCTGCATTAAACGGATCACCGGTCTCCTCGAATGCCGCGAAGGCGTCGGCGTCGAGCACCTCCGACCACATGTAAGAGTAATAGGCCGCCGCATAGCCGCCGCCCGAGAACAGGTGCTGGAAGTGCGGCAGGCGATGCCGCATGACGATCTCCGCCGGCATGGCGATGCGTGCAAGATCGCGGCGCTCGAATTCGTCGACGTCGAGCCGGTCCGCATCCGGCAGGCCGTGCAGATCGAGATCGACCAGCGCGCAGGCGGTGTATTCGACTGTGGCGAAACCTTGGTTGAAGGTGCGCGTCGCCAGCACCTTGTCGAGCAGCGCCTTCGGCATCGGCGCGCCGGTGCGGTAATGGCGCGCGTATTTTTCCAAAATTTCCGGCACTTCCAGCCAGTGCTCATAAAGCTGCGACGGCAGTTCGACGAAGTCGCTGGCAACCGCCGTCCCCGCCAGCAGAGGATAAGTGACGTTCGACAACAACCCATGCAGCGCATGGCCGAACTCGTGGAATAAAGTGCGCGCGTCGTCGAACGACAACAGCGCCGGCTCGCCGGGTGCGGGCTTGGAAAAATTGCAGATGTTGAGGATGACGGGCGTCACCTCGCGCAGCTTTTCCTGGTCGCGCAGCGAGGTCATCCAGGCGCCGCTGTGCTTAGACGCTCGCGCGAAATAGTCGCCGATGAACAGGCCGACGTGACGCCCGTTTGCGTCCTTCACCTCATAGGCGCGGGCGTCGGAGTGATAGAGCGGCACATCGACGGGCGTAAACGTCAGGCCGAACAGCCGCCGCGCCGTCTCGAAGGCCGCCACGATCATGTTGTCGAGCTGCAGGTACGGCTTGATCTCGGCCTCGTCCAAGTCGAATTCGGCCTTGCGCCGCTTCTCGGCGTAATAGCGCCAGTCGTGCGGGGCGAGCTGGAAATTGCCGCCCTCCTGCGCGATCAGCGCCTGGAGCGCATCGCGCTCGGCGGCTGCTTTGGCGCGGGCGCGGACCCAGACCTCGTCAAGCAGCTTGCGTGCCGCGGCCGGCGTCTTCGCCATCTGGTCGGCAAGCCGGTAGTCGGCAAAGCTGTCAAATCCCAGCAGCTTCGACCGTTCGGCCCGCAAAGCGACCATTTCGGCGATGAGCGCACGGTTATCGGTTGCGCCTCCATTTTCTCCGCGCTTGACCCAGGCCTGGAACACCTTCTCACGCAGATCGCGCCGCGCGGAAAACTGCAGGAACGTCTCGCAGGACGAGCGGGACAATGTGATGGCGTATTGGCCCGTGTGCCCGCGCTCCTCGGCCGCCTGGCGCGCGGCGTCGCGGGCGAAATCGGGCAAGCCGGCAAGGTCCCCCTCCTCAAGGAGCAGGACGAAAGCCTTCTCGTCGGCCAGGACGTTCTGGCCGAACTGCGTGCCGAGGCTCGCCAGCCGCTCGTTGATCGCGGCGAGCCGCTCCTGAGCCTGCGGATCGAGGGCGGCGCCCGCGCGAACGAAGCGGCTGTGATAGCGCTCGAGCACGCGGGCCTGCTCGGCGTTCAGGCCAAGCGCACGCTGGCGTTTGTAAAGATCGGCCAAGCGGGCATAGAGCGGGCGATTAAGGTAAATCCCATTGGAATGGCGGGCGAGCAGGGGCGAAATCTCGCGCTCTACCGCCTCGATCGCCTCGTTGGTGTCCGCGCCGGCCAACACGAAGAACAGATTGACGACCCGGTCCAGCGCCTGACCGCTCCGCTCGAGCGCGGCGATGGTGTTGTCGAAGGTGGGCTGCGCCGGGTTGGCAGCGATGGCATCGATCTCGGCCCGGTGACGCCTCAGCGCCTCGTTGAAGGCCGGACGGAACCGATCCGGCGTGACGGCGGCAAACGGCGGCAGGCCATAGGCGGCGGTCCAGTCGGCGAGCAGTGGATTGTCGGTGAAGGCCGATTGGGCGTGAGGCATGACGCTCATCTAACGATCGAGCACCGCCTTGACGAGAGGCCCAGCCCCGTCGGAAGCACAAGAGCCGTTTGCCCGGAGGGAACGGACCCGGCGCCCAAAGCCTTGATTACCCGGCCTGATTAGGGTTGATTGCGCGACGCAAGGGAGCTTGTCATGTTCCGAGGGCGCCGAATCATCTGGCTGCACGTGCTCACAGTGTGCAGCGCCGCCATCCTGATCGGCGCCGAGGTCTTCGGCGCGGCGTTTGCCAGCTCCTGGGCCATCGCCACCCTGTTCGATCTCGGCGGCCTCGGTGCGCGCATCCTCGACATCCTCTTCGTGCTGTGCGGCTTTGCCATCATGGCGCAATTCATCCGCTCGGCGCATCGCATCGAGCCGTTCACCGCGCGCCGGTGAGTGAGCCGCTCACAAAAAGTTAAGAAAGATTGTTGGTCGAACGAACTTCTTCGCTTGCATCTCGCGAAAAATTTGTTATCTCGGTTGTCGCCCAATTTCGCACGTGCCTGTGGCCGTGTGTCGGTCGGTAGGTAGCGGGACAAGAGGCCCGCCAGCCGCCTGGAGAGAAAAGCCAAGCTCTCCAAGAAATCTGACCGGCAGCTGGAGGCGAAACCAGCACACCCTGCTCTCAGCAGGGGACGCGGCTTAAAGCAACGACGATCGGGCTTCCTTGGTCTCTGCCGGTCTCCACCACCGGCGCGGGTCACCGAAGAGGCTTGTTCATCTTTGCCGGCCGTGCGGACGGGGTTCATCCCCTTCCAATCCAAGGCAGCATGAGCGGTTAGCTCGCGTTGAGCGTTTTGCGCGTCCCCATCGCGCGCAGCGCCCGAGCGCAGGCAAGCCGCAACATCAAGGAGCGCGAAAAGGCGCTCTGCTGAGCTTAGGGGAACTGCGCCAATGACCGAGCGCATTCGGGAATTCCTACGTAAGCGGACCGACGACGGGCCATGCCTGGTCGTCGACCTCGACGTAGTGCGCGACAACTTCAACGCCTTTGCCAAGGCCCTGCCCGACACACGGGTGTTCTATGCGGTGAAGGCTAATCCGGCGCCGGAGGTGCTGAGCCTGCTGGCCAGCCTCGGCTCCTGCTTCGACACCGCCTCGATCAGCGAGATCGAGCTGGCGCTCGCCGCCGGGGCCACCCCGGATCGAATCTCGTACGGCAACACGATCAAGAAAGAGCGCGACATCGCCCGCGCCTTCGCGCTCGGCGTTCGCCTCTATGCCGTCGACTGCAAGGCCGAGGTCGACAAAATTGCCCGCGCCGCTCCGGGATCCAAGGTCTTCTGTCGCATCCTCTCGGACTGCATGGGCGCCGAATGGCCGCTGTCGCGCAAGTTCGGGTGCGAGCCGGCCATGGCGGTCGAGGTGCTGGAGCATGCGCTGCGCCAAGGTCTGGAGCCGATCGGCGTCTCCTTCCACGTCGGGTCGCAGCAGCGCAACCAACATGCCTGGGACCGCGCTCTGGCGTCGGCCGCCGCCGTGTTCCGCGAATGCGGCGAGCGCGGCATCAACCTGACCATGGTGAACCTGGGCGGCGGTTTCCCCACCCGCTACACCAAGAACGTGCCGACGGTAAAAACCTACGGCAACGCGATATTTCGCGCTTTGCGCAAGCACTTCGGCAACCGCATCCCGGAGACCATCATCGAGCCGGGCCGCGGCATGGTCGGCAGCGCCGGGGTGATCGAGGCCGAGGTCGTGCTCGTCTCCAAGAAAAGCGAGGAAGACGACGTGCGCTGGGTCTATCTCGATATCGGCAAGTTCGGCGGGCTCGCCGAGACCATGGACGAGTCGATCCGTTACCCAATCAAGACGCCGCGCGACGGCGCCGATACGGCTCCCTGCGTGCTCGCCGGCCCGACCTGCGATTCGGCCGACGTGCTGTACGAGAAGGAGCCCTATCTGCTCCCCGTCAGCCTTGAGATCGGCGACAAGGTGCTGATCGAAGGCACCGGGGCCTATACGGCAACGTATGCCTCGGTCTGCTTCAACGGCTTCGCGCCGCTGAAGACGTATCACATTTGACCACGTGCTTTCGGATCATGGGTGCAGCGCCTGCGCGCTGCGCCCGGTCTCGACACGGAGGTTGAGCACCATGATCACTATCCGCCATGAACGTCCGACGGATGCGCCGGCACGCGAGGCGCTGCTCGATGAGACCTTCGGCCCGGACCGGTGGCGCAAAAGCTCGCAGCGGCTGCGCGACGGCCGTCTGCCGGCCGAGAGCCTTGCCTTTATTGCCGCCGAAGGCCGCCGAATACTCGGCACCGCCAGGCTCTGGCATGTGCAGTGCGCGACCGGCGAGCGAATTTTGCTGCTCGGCCCAGTCGCCGTCGCCGCCGGCCATCGCAGTCGCGGGATCGGCGCGGCGCTCATGCGCCGCGCGCTCGCGGCGGCCCGCAAGCACGGCCATGGCGGCATCATCCTCGTCGGCGATGCGTCCTACTACGGCCGTTTCGGCTTCAGCGCCGACAAGGCGCGGCGGCTGCGGCTGCCGGGGCCGTTCGAGCGCCACCGCCTGCTCGCCCTGGAGCTGAGGCCCGGCACACTCGACAACGCACGCGGCCTCATCAAAGCGGCGGGGCCGTCCGCGCCGCACGTCGCCGCCGCCGCTTAGCCAAAACGCAGAAAGTCGTGGACGCAGCGGCGCTTTTCGGCGCCGCCGCCCTTCCGTTTGCACGCAGCGGCGGATATCACGGCAGTGAGGCTGGAGGAGACTGAATGGCCAATTGGCCCGTGCACGCCCGCATCGACGGGCCGGTGGTGATGATCGGCTTCGGCTCGATCGGCAAAGGCACTCTGCCGCTGATCGAACGCCATTTCAGCTATGACAAAAGCCGCTTTGTCGTCATCGATCCGGAGGACAAGGACCGCAAGCTGCTCGACGAGCGCGGCGTCCGCTTCGTCCACCAGGCCGTCACCAAGGACAATTACCGGCACCTGCTGACGCCGCTGCTCACCGCCGGCGGCGGCCAAGGCTTTTGCGTCAACGTCTCCGTCGACACTTCCTCGCTCGACATCATGGAGCTCTGCCGCGAGATCGGGGCGCTGTACATCGATACCGTTGTCGAACCCTGGGCCGGCTTTTATTTCGACAAGAAGCTCGGCCCGGAGGCGCGCTCGAACTACGCGCTGCGCGAAACGATCCTTGCTGCAAGGCGCAAGCGCCCGGGCGGCGTCACCGCGGTGTCTTGCTGCGGCGCCAATCCCGGGATGGTGTCGTGGTTCGTTAAGAAGGCGCTCATCAACATCGCCGGCGACATCGGTCTTAAATTCAAGACGCCGAAGACGCGGGAGGACTGGGCGCGGCTCGCCAAGCGGGCCGGAATCAAGGGCATCCACATCGCCGAGCGCGACACCCAGCGTGCCAAGGGGCCCAAGGCGCTCGACGTTTTCGTCAACACCTGGTCGGTGGAAGGTTTCATATCCGAAGGCCTGCAGCCGGCGGAGCTCGGTTGGGGCACGCACGAGAAGTGGGTCCCTCCCAACGCGCGCCACCATAAGACCGGCTGCCAGGCGGCGATCTATATGCTGCAGCCCGGCGCAAATACGCGGGTGCGCTCCTGGACGCCGACGGCACGGGGCCAATACGGCTTTCTGGTCACGCATAACGAGTCGATCTCGATTGCGGATTTCTTCACCTTGCGCCAGGGCCGCAAGGTGCTGTACCGGCCGACCTGCCATTACGCCTACCATCCGTGCAACGACGCTGTGTTGTCGCTGCACGAGATGTTCGGGCGCGGCGGAGAACGCCAGCCGCACGTGCATATCCTGGACGAGCACGAGATCGCCGACGGCGTGGACGAGCTCGGCGTGCTGCTCTACGGGCACAAGAAAAACGCCTACTGGTACGGCTCGCAGCTCTCAATCGACGAGACGCGGGTGCTCGCACCGTATCAGAACGCCACCGGGCTGCAGGTGACCAGCGCCGTGCTCGCCGGGATGGTCTGGGCCCTGGAAAACCCCAATGCCGGCATCGTCGAGGCCGACGAAATGGATTTCGAGCGCTGCCTGGAAGTGCAGATGCCCTATCTCGGCCCCATCATCGGCGCCTATACCGAGTGGACGCCGATTACCGGGCGGCCGGGACTCTTTCCCGAGGACATCGACAGGCGCGACCCGTGGCAGTTCAAGAACGTGCTGGTGCGCTGAGGCGCGACCAAGACACCCACACGCCACGGGCGGCCTCGCGGCCGCCCGTTTGCGTTCCTACCGTCCGTTACTTCGGCGGCTCTTCTTTTTTCTTTTCCTCAGGCTTGGCGGCTGGTTTCGCCGGCGGCGGTTTATGCGCCTCCGGAGGCGGCGGAGCCGGATGCTGAGGCGGAGCCGGCCGGGCAGCCGGCTGCGGCGGCTGCGGGTGCTGCACGGCGGCCGGCGGCGCATGCGGGCGCTCCTCGCGCTCACGCTGCTGGGGCGGCGGCGTTTCGCGCCGCTGCTCAGGCGCAGGCGAAACGGGGCGCTGCGGCTGCTGGGGTGTTTCGCGCCGCTGCTCGTGCTGCGGCTGCTGCGGTCGCTGCTGATTGAGCTGCGGCGGCGTTTCGCGGCGCTGCTCGGTGGGCGGCGGCGCGACAGGGCGCTGCGGCTGCGGCGCCGGCGCACCGGACGGCTGCTGCGGTGGCCGCGGCTGCACCGGCGTTTGCGGACGCTGCTGCTGTTGTTGCTGAGCCGGCTGGGTGGCCGGCGCTTGCTGGCGCTGCTGCTGGGGCAGCGGTTGCGTCGGCGGAGCACCCTGCGCAGCGCGCGGCGGATGGCTGCCGAGCTTGCCGCGCTCACCCTTTCCAAGCGGCTGCGGCGCAGGTGCTGCTGCCGTGGGCTGTATCACGGTCGTGCTCTGTTGCACGACGACCGTGTTAACGCGGCTGGTGCTCGGCCGGCGGCCGCGCTGCACGGAGCCGCGCTGCGACTGCAGTTGCTGCGCCGAAACACTCACGGCTCCGGCCACGCCCTGCGTTCCTGCCAGCACATGCGGAGTCACGCGATAAGTGGGAAGTGCCCTGTGGCTCGCGCGCGCGACGAAAACCGGAGAGATGCCGGCATTGACCGCAGCGCGACCGCGGCCGTAGCCGACGGTGCGATTGATGATGTAGGTGCGGCTGAACACCTCCACCCGGCGCGACGGCGGCAGCCGATAGCTGCGCCAGCGCGGCTCGGCGATGTAGCGCGGCGAGACGAACACCCAGTAGGTCGGCGTGTCGTCGTATTCGACGATGATGTCGTCCGGCGGCAGCGGTGCCCAGCCGACGTAGTCCTCGCCGTAACGCCAATCGACCCAGGCCGGTCCCCACTCGTCGCCGGGAATCCAGAACCAGCCGAGGGCGGCATCATGCGCCCAGCGGCCGTAGTGAAAGACCACCCAGCCCCAATCCTGTTCCTCCGGATCGGAGATCCAGTACCAGCCCCATTCATCGGTGTAGACCCAGTGGCCGTACTCGTAAGGGCGCCAGTCCGGCGGCAACTCATCGGGCACCCAGACTTCGCCCCAACGCGGATGGCGCTGCCAATGTCCGTAAGGCTCCAGTGCTTCCTGGAATTCGACCGAGACCTGCGCGGAGGCAGCGGTGAGAGCGCCAGGCACAACTGGCGCGGCGGTCATTGCCAGCGCCAGCGCAACGCTGGTCAGTAGACCAAGCAGCAGCCGGCGAAAGGTGCGTTCAACCATCGTTCTGCTCCTCGCGTGCACGAATCAGCCCGATACAATACGGTAGTGCGAATTGTGGCGAGGGTAATACTGCGAAACTGAATGGAAGCTGAGAACCCGAGCGCAATACCGCCGCAATTATAAACGCAGCACGCCCGCCCGTCCCGCTTCCGTGCCGTACGCAAGCGTTTGGCCCGTAGCGTCCCATCCCAGCGCGCTCACCGGCTCGCCATCGCCCTGCCGGACCAAAATAAGGGCGCCGTCATCGATCCGCACCAGCAGGACGACGCCATCGGCGCAGCCGATGGCGACTACCGGCTGGCGCGGGTGGCAGGCGACCACCGTCACACGCGCAACGCCGCCGGCAAGGATGGTCGGTTGGCGGCCCATCGGCCCATCTTTGCCATCGAACGGCCATAATATGAGCTGCTCGGACCCGGAGGTGGCGAGGAATTCGCCATCCGACGTCCACGATAATGAGCGTACGCGCGTCGAATAGCCGGACATGCGCATATGCTGGCCGTCGGCGACGCGCCAACCGTGCAGCATGGGCTCTTGCATCGTGGTGATCACGAAGCGGCCGTCGGGGCTCACCGTGACGCCAAGATGGGAACCCTTCCATTGCAGCTTTTGCGGCGCGGCAGAAGCGTTGGGAAACCAGAGGGTGGCTCCATTGTAGTGCGCGATGGCAAGACGCAAGCCTTTGGGCGCAAAAGCAAGACCGGCGACCGTCGAGGGTGCTTCGAAGGCGCGCGCCTCCCCCTTTTTGGCCAACACCTGGACCGTCTTGCCGGCGGACCAAGCGACAGAGCCGTCGGGCGCCACCGCCACCTGATCGATCCAACGCTTCGTCTCGTCGCTTGCGACGATCTCGTGCTCCCCGCCTTCAGTCGTTGCTATCACCATGCCATCGTCGCCGCCGGTGACGATGCGAGTGCCGTCGCAGACGCTGGCGAGAATGGCGCCCTTGTGGATCGTCAGCCGGCGCTCGGTCTCGCCCGCAAAGAACAACTGCTCCTCGCCAAGCACAAAGACGGGCGTCGCGCCGAGAAAATGCACGCCGAACACGCTGCCGCCTGCGTCCAAGGTACGGACGCGGTCGTAGAGAGAAGGAAGCGTGGCAGTGGACTCAGTCATTCTCAGCGCCGTCGTTGCCGGCCTCGACCCGGCAATCCATGAGTCGAGCGGCAAAAAGACTTACGTAACGCCCTAACGCGCGGCAAGCCACTATGGATGCCGCGGTCGACGCTCGCGTACGACGCTGAGTTGGTTCGGCCTCCTAGGCCACGCAGGCCTCGAAGCCGTTGCGGATCTTGTCCTCAGGCAGCTGGCGGCCGATGAACACGATGCGGCTGTCGCGTTTCTCGTCCGGCTTCCATGGCCGCTGGTGATCGCCGTCGAGGATCATGTGTACGCCCTGGAAGACGAAGCGCTCGGCGTCGTCCTTGAAGGCGAGGATGCCCTTGCAACGCAGGATATTAGGCCCTTCGGTCGCCACCAGGTCCTGAATCCACGGAAAGAACTTGTCCGGGTTCAGCGGCTTCTCGCTGCGCAGCGACAGCGATTGCATGTCTTCGTCGTGATAGTGCTTGAGACCGTTGCCATGATGACCGTGATGGGCGCCATGATCATGATGGCTATGGTCGTGATGATGATCGTGCTCATGGTCATGATCGTCGGCCTCCAGAAATTTTGGCTCGATATCGAGGATGCGGTCGAGGTCGAATGCGTTACGGCCGAGCACCTCGTCGATGCCGACCTGGGCCCGCTGGGTCCGGTGCAAAGTCGCATATGGATTGATGGCGCGGATGCGTGCCTCGACCTCGACGAGTTCGTCGGCCGTGACGAGGTCGGTCTTGTTGAGCAGGATGACGTCCGCGAAGGCGATCTGGTTCTTCGCCTCGGGCGCATCCTTGAGGCGGTCCTTGAGCCACTTGGCGTCGGCGACGGTGACCACCGCATCGAGCTTGGTCTTTGCGCCGACCGCCTCGTCGACGAAGAAAGTCTGCGCCACCGGCGCGGGGTCGGCCAACCCGGTTGTCTCGACAATAATGGCGTCGAACTTGCCCTTGCGCCGCATCAGCCCGTCGATGATGCGGACCAGATCGCCCCGCACCGTGCAGCAGATGCAGCCGTTGTTCATCTCGAACACTTCCTCGTCGGCATTGACCACCAGCTCGTTGTCGATGCCGATCTCGCCGAATTCGTTGACGATCACGGCGAACTTCTTGCCGTGAGGCTCCGACAGAATGCGGTTGAGCAGCGTGGTCTTGCCGGCGCCGAGGTAGCCGGTGAGCACGGTGACGGGGATTTTGGACGCTGCAGCAGGCGTCGAGGGCGCGGTGGACATGGTGGACGGGTGACTCCGTGACGGAAAAGATATAGGAGGTCACGGGCGGCGGTGCAAAAGGCTCGTTTTGTTAGCTCAAACGAGGCCACAGCCGTCTTTACGCTCGCTCGGCCTAAGCCGTCAGCCGTCGGGGGGCCGACAATCGGACGGTTGCAGCACCCTCATCGTTGATCTCGATCTGGAAGATTTCGGACAAACCTACCCTTCCAGACGGCGTCAGTCGGAGTGCACGGCTTCCTGAAACAGATTTGAGCCACCCGAGCTCCAACAATCGATCGAGAATCCGGGCTCCGACTAATCCCTTGATGTGATAACGACGCTCGCTCCAGTCGAGGCAAGGCTGGCAGAAAATCCGCCGCGTTCGCGGCCTCAGATCGGCGCCGAACGCGGAAAGGAAATGCTCGCCCGAAGACGTGACCTCACCGCCTTCATCGGTGAGGACGATGTGCCCCATCGCTACAAGTGCATCGGTAACTGCAACTCCTAGCTGGCCAGCCAGATGATCGTAGCAACTGCGGGCATAACGAAGCGCATCGTCTTTTGCTGAGCGCGGCTGACGGCGGGGTGGTACTTCTATGGCGGCGACAACCTTGATGCTCTCCAGCATTGTCGCGACCAGGGGAGACGTAATCCGATAGTAGCTGAAGCGGCCATTGCGCCTGACGGTCAAAAGCCGCGCGGCAATTAGCTTGCTTAGGTGGCCGCTTGCCGTCGCGCGTGAGACATTGGCGCAGCAGGCAAGTTCGGTGGCCGTCAGCGACCGGCCGCCCATGAGGGCGTTAAGCATCGTGGCTCGCGCAGTGTCACCCACGAGAGCGGCCACTTCCACCAAGTTTGCCGCCGCGACCATCCTTCACCGTACTGCTGATACCGAGAGCTATCAATCGCAGACAGTTCGGCACGGGCCGAACTGTTCGCGCGAGACAATTGCGATCCTCGCCGCGTTAATGCGCTGTAGTCCTGGGCAGGGTCCACGGTTTCATGGAGGATGAGATGGCCGCCTATTGGATCGCGCGTTCGAAGGTTAACGATCCCGAGCAATACAAGAAGTACACCGATCTGGCGACGCCGATCATTGGGACATTCGGCGGCAAGTTTCTAGCGCGCGGCGGCAAGTTCAAGATCCTTGAGGGCCCGGAGAAATTCCACCGCTTCATCGTCATCGAGTTCCCGAGCTTCGAGAAGGCGGTCTCCTGTCACGAATCGCCCGAATACCTTGAAGCCGCGGCGCACCGCCAGAAGGACGGCGCGAGCGAATTGGAGGTCGTCATCGTCGAAAGCATCTGAGATTCACCGATAGGGCCAAGCCCGGCTCAATTGATGGAAAGGCAACATGATGTCCATCACACGTCACGACATCAGGCAGATAACGGACGACAATCGTGGTCAGCCGATCATCAGCCAAGCCGTCGTTTACGGTAACGTCGCCTACTTCGCCGGCGTCACCCCCAACCCTGTTGTTGGCGACATCAAAGCTCAAACCGCTCAAGTGCTGCGACGGGTCGATGAGCTTCTCAAGCTTGCGGGAACCGACAAATCAAAACTCCTGAGCGTCCAGGTCTGGATCGCTCGTCGAGGTCATGGCGGTCGCGGCCGTGCCATGAGCCGGACCGCAGCCGCCGGACATCGCGCGCGCCTGCCGGCGGGCCCCCTCACAACGTCCGTTGCTTCGCTCCGCATTCCTTGCAGGTGTATTCGACGCGCGTCTCTCCTTTCGGCGCCTTGATCCGGTTGGGCGCACCGCACTTGCCGCAGCGCGTCTCGATGCGCGTGTCGCCTTGCGTGATGGTGACGGATTTGCGCTCCATCGCCTCTTTGATCAGGCGCTCGGTCTCCTCGCGCATAGCCTGCTTCGACATCTCATTCCTGCTTGTTTTGCTGTTCATGCGGCACCCTCTAGCAGACTCGCGCGCCCGCCGCACAGCCTTATGGTAGCCTCGGGTTATGGCGCAAGCCGGCGAGAGCCGCCACGTCTCGACGGCGCCACGCTGCCGCAACTGACAGGAGCACCCGTTGGGCCTCATCAAGCACATTGCAGCGCCGATTCGGCGCCTGGTGAGATTTCCCCTGTTTCAGCTCGCCGTCGTGGTCGCCCTGATCTTGTGGTTGCAAGCCGCCGATGAGAATTCGGTGCCTGGTCACGTCTTCAGCGGCCTCGACAAACTCGTCGATGCCACCGTTCAGCTGTTTTCAGCGATCTTCAATGTGCGTGCTTTTACCAAATCGTGGCTCACCTCCGGATTCTGGATTGGTTATGTCTATATCGCCTGCCTACTGATCCTTTTTCTTGCGCGCAGCGCGGTCGGATTCGTTGTCGATCTCGTCGGGCGGTACAATGCATTTTGGTTGCGAAACGCCATTGCGCGGGAACGCGGCATCGCCGCGTACCGCGCCTGGGTGCCGTTTGAAAAAATCAGGCCGCCGAATATCCCGCAAGAAACTTGGGAATAGACTTTTGCGTGGCCCGCCGATAACAAGCCGCCATACCCTCCGCTCGTGCAACGTATGCTGCTCGGCGCGATCAGCAACGTGCTCGTAATCGTAGCCACCCTCGTTCTGCTGCAGGTGTTTACTCCCTTTCCGGTGCTGACCTGGCTCGGCGAACTGGGGAAGGCGGTGTTCGGCTGATGCCCTCGCACGAAAAGCCTCTGCCCGCGATCGGCATCTTCTGGATTGAGGAGGCCGACTATCCGGCCGCGCGGAAAAACTTCGACGACGGTGCCAGCTTGCCGCCGAGCTGGACGGACTGGCGCAAGATGGCCGAGGAGATGAAGAAAGGTCTCGAAGCCTACGGCCACCCGGTGATGAAAATCCGCATCGACCCCGCTACTTTCCCGGCCTGGTGTGCCAGCCACGGCACGACGCCGGGACGGCAGGGCCGCAGGCTCTACGTCGCCGCAGCAGTGAAAGAACGCTGGGGCGAGCAATGATGAGGTGCCTTGGCCCGTTGCTTCGGCTGGCGCTATGCTCGTTCAAGGCAAACCCGGGAGGGGCGCGATGGCATTAAGGGCGACAATCGCCGTTGCGCTGTCCCTTGCGGCCACCGGTGCCGCTTTCGCCCAAAGCTATCCCGATCGAACGGTGAAAATCCTCGTCGGTTATCCGGCCGGCGGGCCGGTCGATATCATCGCGCGCGTTGTCGGCGACAGGCTCGCCGCGCAATGGAGCAAGCCGGTGGTGGTGGAGAACGTTCCGGGCGCCGCCGGCAACATCGCGGGCGACCGCATGGCCCACGCCGCACCCGACGGCTACACCTTGATGATGGCGACCAACGCAACCGTCGCCATCAATCCGAGCCTTTACGCCAAGATGAGCTACGATCCCGGCAAGGACTTCGTCCCGATCTCGGAAGCTGTTTACTCGCCGAACATCCTCGTCGTACCGACAGCGCTGCCGGTCAAATCGGTCACAGAGCTTGTGGACTATGCGCGTGCGCATCCGGGACTGACTTTTGCTTCGGCAGGCGTCGGCACCACGCAGCATCTCGCCGGCGAACTCTTCAAAGCGATGGCGCATATCGACATCCGCCACGTCCCCTATCGCGGCGCGAGCCCCGTCATTCCCGATTTGCTGGCGGGCCGCGTGGACATGCATTTCGGCGCCATCTCGCCCCTCATCCCGCTGGTGCGCGAAGGCAAGTTGCGCGCACTTGCGGTCACCTCGGCGAAGCGCTTCGCCACCGTGCCTGACCTGCCGACCATGATCGAGGCCGGTTATCCGGGCTTTGTGTCGGTGCTGGCAATGGGGCTGATGGCGCCGGCTGGCACGCCGCAGGCGGTGATCGAGGCCATCCACCAAAGCTCGGTACGCGCGCTGTCCGACGCGGACGTGCGCGCCAGGCTCAGCAATATCGGCATGGAGGTCGTCAACAGTTCGCCCAAGGAATTCGCAGCCGCGCTCGCTGCCGAGCGGCCGCAATGGGCCAAGGTCATCGCGGAGGCCGGCATTGTGCCGGCCAAGTAGAGGATGCCATGAATTATTCGACCGATTTCCCGTCGATCAAAGGCCGAGTGTCGGCGCAGGAATGGCAGGCGCGGCTCGATCTCGCTGCCTGCTACCGGCTCGTCGACAAATACGACATGACCGACCTGATCTACAACCACATCACCGCGCGCGTGCCCGGCGAAAAGGATGCCATCCTGCTCAACCTTTACGGGCTGCTTTACAAAGAGATCACCGCGTCGAGTTTGGTGAAAATCCATGTCGACGGCGAGATCATCTGGAAACCCGACACGGATTACGGCATCAACAAGTCCGGCTATGTCATTCACGGCGCCATCCATAAAGCGCGGCCAGACGTGTCTTGCGTGCTGCACACGCACACCCGGGCCGGCATGGCGGTGTCGGCAATGAAATGCGGCTTGCTGCCGCTGTCGCAGACATCAATCCGCTTCGTCGGCCATATCGGCTATCACGACTACGAAGGCCCTGCGGTCGATCTCGATGAACGCGAGCGCATCGTGCGCGACCTCGGCCCGCACGACGCGCTGATCATGCGCAATCACGGTCTGCTCACTTGCGGCGCCACCATCCAGCAGGCGTTCAACACCATGTACCAGCTCGAACTGTCATGCCGTTCGCAGGTCGACGCCATGGCGGCGCGCACCGAACTCAGCATGCCGGGCGAAAACGTGCTCGCGCATACCGCGCATCTTTATCAGCCGGGGACGCGACGGCCCTACGGCATTCTCGAATGGCCGGCGATGCTGCGGCTGCTGGAGGCCGAACAGAAGGCCAGCGATTACCCGCCGTACTGGCACTGAGCCATCTGGCCGTCATTCCGGAGGCGACGATGCTGAAGTTATTTTCGCGGCTGGCGGTGGCCGCGCTCATGCCTGTGGCACTCGCTGCGGCAGCGCTTGCCGACGACTATCCGAACAAACCGATTCGGCTGATCGTCCCCTTCCCGCCGAGCGGCAGTAATGATGTCGTTGGCCGCCTGATCGCCAAGACGCTCAGCGAAAAAATCGGCCAGCAGGTGTTCGTCGACAATCGCGGCGGCGCGGGCAGCGTGATCGGCACCGATGCGCTGTCGAAGGCGCCGCCCGACGGGTACACCATCGGCATCGCCTCCATTGCCTTCGCGGTCAACCCGGCGCTGCACAAGCTGCCCTACGATCCCTTCAAATCGTTCGAGCCGGTATCCATCCTCGCCACCGGACCGAACGTGCTGGTGGTGCATCCGTCCCTGGGCGTGACATCGGTGGCCGAGCTGATCGCGCTCGCCAAGAAAGAGCCCGGCAGGCTCAACTATGCATCGGCCGGCATCGGCAGCTTCCAGCACCTCGGCGGCGAACTGTTCAAGCTCGATGCCAAGGTCGACATCGTGCACGTGCCCTACAAAGGCGGCGGTCCGGCGATGCAGGACGTCATCGCCGGCCACGTCAAGATCATGTTCTCATCGCTCATCCAGACGGGGCCGTTCATCAAATCCGGACAATTGGGCGCGCTCGGCACCGGCGGCAAGACGCGTAGCCCGGCGCTACCCGACGTGCCGACGATCGCCGAAGCGGGCGTGGCCGACTACGAAGCCAACAACTGGTGGGGCATTTTGGCGCCCGCCGGCACGCCTAAGCCTATCATCGACAAGCTCTACAGGAATATTCAGTTGGCATTGCAATCGCCGGACATCCTGGAGGCCTTTGCGCGCGAGGGCGCCGCGCCGGTATCGATGAGCTCGGCTGAATTTGCCGATTTCATCAAGAGCGAGATCGTGAAATGGGGTCGCGTGGTCAGGGAAGGCGGCATCACTGCACAGTAGTCTGCACCACCTAGATCGTCGGCAAGACGACGAGCCTCGCCCACCACAGGCGCCCATTGTGTGACGAAAAATTGATCGGGTCGGTATCTTGGTATAGCCGATATGCGCCTGCCCTGTTCACGAGCGGCGCCAAAATCACGCCGGGCCTCGCAAAATTCGCTGATCTCGCGGACGGTTGGCGGGAGATCTCTCGCCGTCGGCTGCACCCCTAAATCTTGCAACTTCGTCGTGTCGAACCCGACCTATACTTGATGCACTTTCTCAAACCTGCTCTTTGACTCTGTCCATATCCATGGAGGAAACGGAGTACCGACAATGAAACGCATCGTTCTCGCAATCTTGATCTCCGCATTCGCCGGCGGATCGGCGATGGCGGCAAGCTGCGCGGCCATGGCTGTCGGCAAGGACGGCAAGCCGCTTTCCGGCGCCGCCAAGACGTCATCGATTAAGAAATGCTGTGAAGGGCAAGCGGTCGGCAAGGACGGCAAGCCGCTCAGCGGAGCGGCGAAAACCAGCTTCATGAAGAAGTGCGAAGCCGGCGGTTAGCTTTTGCCAGATAACCCAGCGGCCAACAGCCGCTGGGTTTTTTGCGCGGCAATGAATTGGGAGGTCGACATGAGAGTGCTTCTGGCTTCGGCGATTTGCTTGGCGATGATCGGAGCTTTGGCATTGTCTTCGCCCGCCGCGGCAAAGACCGCGAAGGAATGTCAGAGCGAGTGGCGCGCCAACAAAGCGGCAAATGAGAAGGCCGGCGTTAAGGAAAAGGATTACGTCGCCAAATGCCGCGGCGAGGCGGCGACTGACACCAAGGCAAAGCCTACCAAAGAAGAACCGACCAAAGCGACTGAGAAGAAGCCGGAAGCGGCCGGTGCCAAGAAGACCGTGAAAGCGTGCCAAGAAGAGTGGCGAGCCAATAAGGCGGCCAACGAAAAGGCCGGCATCACAGAAAAGTCCTACGTCGAGAAGTGCCGCGCCGGCGAAACGATCGCGCAGCCGGGCTCAATGCCTGCGCCAACAGCGCCGGCCAAGGAAGAGAAGGCTTCGACGCCTGCGGCGCCCGCACGGACCGCCGCGCCCGAAGAGAACAAAGCTGCGAAACCAATGGCGCCGCAGAAGACGGCAACACCTGCACCGGCCGCCAGCCAGCCCAGCGGCGCCAACCAATATGCCGCTGAGGCGCAAGCCAAGAGCCACTGCCCGGGCGGCACGGTGGTATGGGCCAATCTCGACTCGAAGATCTATCACTTCGAGGGGCACAACGATTACGGCCACACCAAGAAAGGCGCCTACATGTGCGAGAAGGACGCCGAAAGCCAAGGGATGCGCGCCGCCAAGAACGAGAAGCATCCGTAGCCGCGCAAGTCACCGTGGCGGCAATGATTACGACTCGGAATGGAGGAACCTATGGGACTGCTCGATAATTTCGGCGGCAAACTCGGTGGACTCCTTGGCGAGGCCGCCGAGACGGCAGCGCCCGCGATTATTTCCGCGGCGCTGGCCAAGACCAATCTCGGCGATTTGCAAGGTTTGGTAAATCAGCTTCAGCAAAACGGGCTCGGCGATCAGGTCAAATCCTGGCTCGGCAACGGCGCGAACATGCAGATCACGCCCGAACAGCTGCGCGCCGCTCTGAGCAGCGAGCAGGTCAAGCAGATTGCGGCGCATTTCGGCGTGCCGGCCGACAAGGCGCTCGAGGCGTTGTCTGCCGCACTGCCGCAGGCGGTCGATCAGGCAAGTCCGAACGGCAAGCTGCAATAACGACTATACGGTCGTTGACCACGCCGAAATTGGCGATGTGCGGTCAAAGCGCGCAAGTTATTCGCGAATGTTGAGCGCACCGCACTTGGCGTTTCTGCCAAAGCGCCGGTCGAAGTCGACAGTGCCGCCGGTCACAGGAACGCGCGTGGTAAGGCCGCGGGTATATTGATCGACGATCAGATATTTCTTGTCCGGTGAAATGCTGACGCGCACCGGCTCCAGCGGTTTGCCTTTCAACGCGCCGGTCAGATCGAGCGCGTACCAGCCGATGGTCGGCGGCATCGAGAGGATATTGTCAGTCTCGCCGGGTGCTTTGAAGATCAGCGACTGCGGCAGATAGATTTCCATGCTCACGCCCTCGCCCGCGCACGCCATGACGCGCATCATGTAGTCTGTTTCCCCGGGCTCTTTGGCGGACGCGCTCGTTGCAAGGACAACGAGCGCCAAAGCGAAAGGCACGCGTTTCACGGCGCTCACCTGATCGGCGGCGCGTACAGAATGCCGCCTGCGCTCCAAAGCTGGTTGAGACCGCGCGGGATGCCGAGCGGCGAGCCGTTGCCGACATTGCGCGCATAGACTTCGCCGTAATTGCCGACGTCGCGGATCACGCGTACGGCCCAGTCCTTGGGCAGGCCGATGTCCGCGCCGTAGTCGCCGTCATTGCCGACCAGGCGCATCACTTCAGGCTTGGTCGAGTTGAGCGCGGCGTCGATGTTTTTTGAGGTGACGCCAAGCTCCTCGGCGTCGATCATGGCGAAGAGCACCCATTTCACGATCAAGAGCCACTCATCATCCTTCTGCCGCACCACGGGGCCGAGCGGCTCTTTCGAGATGACGTCGGCAAGGATCATGTGATCCGCCGGCTTGGGCAGCTTCAGCCGCAATGCATAAAGCTGCGAGGCATCCGCCGTCAGCGTATCGCACTGGCCGGAAGCGTAGGCATTGAACACCTCGTCCACGGAATGGAAGCGCTTCTCCGTATAGGTCATGTGATTGGCGCGGAAATAATCCGGGAGGTTGACCACGGTCGTGGTCTGGCTCTGCACGCAGACTGTGCTGCCGTCGAGCTCGAGCGCCGAGGTCTTGTTGCGCGCCCGCGGCACCATGAAACCCTGCCCGTCATAGTAGGACACGCCGGCGAAATGCAGCGCGTATTGCGTTTCGCGTGACATGGTCCAGGTCGAGTTGCGCGCGAGCACGTCGACCTTGCGGTCGGCCAGTTCCTGGAAGCGTTCCTTGGCGTCGAGTGGAACGAACTTCACCTTTTTTGGGTCGTCGAAAATAGCGGCGGCTACGGCGCGGCAAAAATCGACGTCGAAGCCCGCCCAATTACCTTGCGCATCCTGTGCCGAGAACCCGGGCAATCCTGTGTTGACACCACAGTAGACGGCGTCGCGGCGCACTGTGCGCTTGAGCGTCCTGGTATCGTAGCGCACGTAAGTGACCGCCAGCGCGGCGACCGCCGCTGCAATCAGACAGCCGATGATCAAGCCGGTGTGGAAATTCCGTCCGAAATAACCCCGCACGCCCTGCTTGGCCATCGCTACACCTGCGGACCTTGCAGAATGATCACCTTGGTGCCAACCGGGACGCGATCATAAAGATCGGACACATCCGGATTGGTGAGCCTGAAACAGCCCGAGGACACCTTCGTGCCGATGGTCTGCGGCTGGTTTGTGCCGTGGATGCGGTATTCGGTGCGGCCGAGATAGAGCGCGCGGGCACCGAGCGGGTTGCCGGGCCCGCCGGCCATCCAGCGCGGCAAATAAGGCTGGCGCTGAATCATCTCCGGCGGGGGTGTCCAGTCCGGCCATTCCTGCTTGCGGGTGATGCGCACCAGACCCTGCCACTGGAAACCGTCGCGACCGACGCCGATGCCGTAGCGCAGCGCCCGCCCGTTGCCGATGATGAGATAGAGGAAGCGTTCCTGCGTATTCACAATAATGGTGCCGGGGGCTTCGGTCGTGCGGTAGAACACGACGGTTTTCTGCCATTTCGGATCGAGCTGCTCTTCCTGCTCACTCGGCACATAACCCGGTTGATCGCCATCGCCGCCGATTTGGGCACGAGCGCCCGGGAGGGCGGCAAAAGCCAGCAGCAAGGCAAGCTGAAGCGCGAAGAAAAGCCGGACCAAGGGCATCGGCACCCCCCGAATGCGTCTGAGGCTTTGGTTACTGTGCCCTGTCGGTGGGCGAAGGGCAACCGGAGGGCCGGACAATGAAGAATTCCGCTACAATTTTAGCGTCGATTTTCCGCCGATGTTTATGGGTCTTCGCCATGGTGCCGCCAACCGCAGTACCGGGAAATCCATGTCGCTCTCCATCGCCGAAAACTTCATCCGCAACGCCCGCGAACAGCACTCGCAGCAAGACATCAATTCCAGTCTGCTCAAAGCACTGGCCGAAATGACGCGCGAGCTAAAGCGTTTGGACGACGAAGTGCGGCGCGTGCGGCGCGATGTGCAGATGGCACGCCGCTTTTAGTCCTCCTCTGATTCGACCAAGCAGAACAGGCGCCCCTTGGGGGCGCCTGTGACATTCGGAGTGAGGTCGCGCCGTTTAGTACTTCTTCGAACCGGACGAGCTCTTGCCCATGCTGCTTCCCGAGCCCGTGGTGGCCGTGTTGGCGGCGCAGGTCTGCGAGCCCTTTTTCGCTTTTTCGCAAGATGCCATCGTCTGGAAGCTGCAGTTTTTGGTCGTTCCAGGCCCGTTCAGGCAATATTTCCCGGACATACTGCCGCTGCCGGACATACCGGCCGCGGAAGCGGCGGGGGCCGCCAGCGCAAAGGCCGACAGGACCCCGATAAGAGCGAGAATCTTACGCATCGCATGCTCCTTGGGTTTCCCCCCGGCGCCATTGCAACGCCAACCGCGCTGAGCGTGTTCCGGGAGCCCCGCCGATATCGAGTGCGGCGGTAACGGAGCCGCTCATCGGCGAAGCCGGTGCGCCAATGTGAAGCGGCGCCATTTACCGATCCTCAAGGACGTTGACCGACTGTGGGAACATGCGGCGGCATCATGCCAAAACGGCCTCGATCTGCGGCGCTTTCGGCGCGCTTGCGCTGACGCTCTGGGCCGGCGCATCGCTGTCGAGCGATACGCCGGCGGACCGCACTGCTTGGCAAGCGAAATACCGGCGGCCCGCGGAAATCCCATTCCCCGAAGGCGACACCTATTCAGAAGCCAAATCCAAGCTTGGGCGCATGCTGTTCTTCGATCCTATCCTGTCCGCATCGCGCTCGCGCTCATGCGCGACCTGCCACGTCCCTGGCCTGTCGTGGGCTGACGGACTGCCTCGCGCCATCGGCGAGCGGCAATTGCCGCTGCCGCTTCGCACCCCAACGCTGCTGAATGTTGCCTGGGGCCAGCAGCTCGGTTGGGACGGCCATTTCCGCAATCTAGAAGCCGTTGCTTTTGGTCCCATCACCGCCGCCAACAATATGAACATGCCGGAAAAGGCGCTGATCGAACGCTTGTCGGCCAATCCGGGATATGTGGCGGCGTTTCGCGCCGCGTTCGGCGACGGCACAATCAGCAAGACCGAAATCGAATCCGCGCTGGCGACGTTTGAGCGTTCGATTGTCTCGGGCGAGGCGCCGTTCGACCGCTGGATCGAAGGCGACGGCAATGCCATCAGCGAACCGGCAAAACGCGGCTTCGATCTCTTCAACGGCAAGGCCAATTGCGCGGCCTGCCACAGCGGCTGGGCCTTCACGGACGGATCGTTTCACGACATCGGCGTCGCACGCGGGAAGGATCTCGGCCGCGGTAAGCTGTTTCCGAAGTCCGTCAAATTACAATATGCGTTCAAAACGCCGACGCTGCGCGACGTTGCGCGACGCGCGCCTTACATGCACGACGGCTCCATCAAGACGTTGGATGCGGTCATCGACCTTTACGATCGCGGCGGCATCGATCGACCGAGCCGCGCCGACGAAATCAAGCCGCTGCACCTGAGCGTTCAGGAAAAAGCCGAGTTGGTGACGTTTCTGCAAACGCTCACCGCGCAACAAGAGCCGGTCTCGTTTCCGGTATTGCCCCGCTAAGCGCTGCTAAAGCGCCGCTGGTAGCAACATACCAATCAGCGCGAAACCGCCGATCAACAGAAATCCGGCGCACGTTTCAATAGCTTGTGCGTGCCTGGATAGGCGTTCGGCCAGATAGGCCGCCGCTGCACCGGCAGTGACACTGAGCAGACTGGTAACCGCGAGCATGACGCGTCCTCAGCGCTGAAATGCGCATCGTTTTGCACGCGGTTTAGGGGCCAAAACTTACCAAGAGGCTTCGTCGTCGTGTGACGTGACACGACGTTTCGCCTCGAAGGTTAACCAAAACCTAATTTCGTCGGCTCAGCGTTACCAAATTCCTAAAATTTGTGATAAAAAACGAGGGTTACCAGGGGGCTGCGGGCGGCGGCGCAACTCCGGTGTGAAAACTGCGTAGGGTTGTGTTTGGGAGGCAAGTCATGGGTCGGCTGCCGGCACGGCTGCCGTATGCCGCGGCAATTCCGCTGGCATTTATGGTTAACGCCTTGGCCATCGGGACGGCCGACGCACACGTCAAGTGGTTCTGCGCCTACAACATTGCCGGACAGCCGCGCGGATTGGAAAACGTGCTGTGCCCGGATTTCGAATTCCTTATTGGCTTATCGATCTTGGCGCTGATGAGCGGCGCGCTTTGCGACGGTACGGTCGTCGGCGATGCCGCGATGCGCGCGCTTGACCGCACCACGCGCTACATCCGCGAGAACATTGAGACCATCTTCCGCGCCAGCACGGCCTTTTTCTTCATTGCGATCTGGGGCGCCGGCGGCATCCTGCTCACCCCCGAGTTGAAGACGGATTCGGCCTGGATTGGAGCGATTCAACTCGGCATCGCCGCCGGCATGCTGTCACGCCGCACCATGCCGCTCTCGGCGCTCGGAATTTTCGTGATCTTCGGCGTCGGCATCTGGGGCTACGGCATCTTTCATCTGGCCGATTATCCAATCTTTCTTGGCATCGCCCTTTATCTCGCTCTGACCGGACTGCAGCGCGATCTTTTCGGCTGGCGTCCCCTCGACGTCGTACGCTGGTCGGCCGGCATCACCTTGATGTGGGCGTCGATCGAGAAGTGGGCCTATCCCGAATGGTCGTTTCCGCTGCTCGTACAGCACCCGAACATGACGCTCGGCTTCGATCCCGAGTTCTACATGCGCGCAGCCGGCGCCATCGAATTTGCGCTTGCTTTTGCGTTGATTTGGACGCCGCTGGTGCGACGCGTGGGCGCCATCATGCTCTCGGCCATGTTCATCAGCGCAGTGTTTGAGTTCGGCAAAATCGATCTGATCGGCCACACCATGATCGTGGTGGTGCTTTTCGGCATCGTCGCCGACGACGTGCGCAAGACCAAGCTCATGCGTTATCCGTGGCTGATACCGGCGGCTTATCCCTGCGCGCTCGCCATCTTCCTGGCCAGCTACTATCTGATGCACGCGGCGATTTACGGCACGCCGGTCACGTAACTACTTGACGTGCACGATCAGTTTCATCTTCGGATGAATCGCGCATAGCACGTCGAACGTGCCGGCCACCGGAAATTTGACCGGTGTTTTGCTGCCGGGCTCCTGGTCGCCCGAGTCAAATTTGAAAGAGTCGGAATCGACATAGGCGTGATGGCGCAGGTCACCGTCGTCATTGACGATGAGGATCATTTCGCCCTTCTTGATCGTCATCTCGCCGGGATTGAATTGCCGCCCCTTTTGCGAGACCACGTTCTGCGACTGCGCCTGGCCGGCAATAACGCCCAGCCCGGCCGCGCACGCACCCAGCGCGAAGGCAAGGATTGCGGAGCGCGCGACAGCGTTAATTTTGTGCAAATTGGGCCCCATGCTTGGCAAACGCGCGTGTTCGCGTCGCGCCTCACACCGTGGCGTCGCGGGGTTAAGGCAGCGTTAAGGAAGCGGCGCGGATTGGAGGCACCGATCAATCGCCCTTAACCCGCGGGAGTTAGGTGTACAGCGGGAAAAAACAGGCGTCTTCGTGCGTAACGCGCGTAGTCAGGCGATGGATCGGATGCTGCCGCATTGGCGCATAAGCGCCTCGGATCTTGCTGCGTTTCGCAAGACCATCCGGGGCCGCATCATCATTGCATTCCTGGTGATCAGCATGATCACCGCTGCGCTCGGTTTTTACGCTACGTCCGGCGTTCGCGACGCCGGCATTCTGGTCGACAAGACCTACGACCAGTCGCTGATGTCGATCAACTATGCGCGCGCCGCCGCCACGGATTTTGCCACCATGCGGGCCGCATTCGCGCGGCGCTGGATCGAAACCGACCGGGCCAACCGCGCCAAGCTCGATCAGGACATCGAGGTGTTGGCGAAGACGCTGCGCGACGATCTCGGCGTCGCGGTGCAACGCTCGCAGTCGGAACGCGCGCGCGCTGCGGCAGCCAACGTGTTGCGCGCCGCCACCGAATGGAAAAACATGAGTGAGCGGCTGCTCGACCAGACAAAGCTCGACGCCAGCTGGCAGACGCTCGACGCATACGCTGCCAAAGTCGACGAACAGATCGACCTTCTGGTCAACTATACCGCCGGCGACGGTTTCCTTTATCGGCAGTCGGCGCGCGCCGCGGTCGCCCGCGATATCAACCTGAATATTGCCGGCACGCTTTTCGCGCTGGCGCTGTCGATCGTCGTCGCATTGGCTCTGACCGGCCGCATTATTCGGCCGGTCGCCGCGGCGTCCCGCGCAGCCGAGCAGATCGCCGGCGGCAAACTTGACGTCGATATCCCGACCGGCTCAGCCGACGAACTCGGCAATCTGCTGGCCGCGATGAAGGTCATGCGCGACAACATCAAAGCGATGATGGACCGCGAGGTCGCGCAGCGCCGTACGGCGCAGGCGCGCCTTGCCGACGCCTTGGAGAGTTCGCAGGAGGGTGTGCTCCTGGTCGATGCCGACGACCGCATCGCGCTGGCGAATGCGCAGGCTGCGAGCTTTCTCGGCATCGATCCCGATCTCCTGAAGTCCGGCAAGCCGCTTGCCGAGCTGTGGCCGGCTTTGCCGCACACCATCGAAGGCGGCCGCATTGTACGCCGGCAGAACGACGGAGAGCCGCAGGAGGTCCGCGTCAGCGACGGCCGTTGGCTGCGGGTCAGCCAGAGCGCCACTCGCGACGGCGGCTTCATCGTGGTGTGCAGCGACATCAGCCAGTCGAAAGAGCAAGGCGCGCGCCTGCGCCAGACCAACATGCGGCTCGACGCCGCGCTCGACAACATGTCGCAAGGCCTCTGCCTCTTCGACGCGCAGAACCGGCTGGAGGTCGTCAACCGCCGTTTCTACGAAATCTTCGGCTTGTCGCGCGACTTGATCGAGCCCGGTCTCGACTTCCACAAGCTCCTCGCCTTGAGCAAGGCGCGCAACCACCATGCGTCCGAAGCGCCGGCACAAGTCCTTGCCGAGCAGGCCGAGTTCATGCGGCGTCACGAGACCGGCACGCACTACTACGAGCTGAACGACGGCCGCGTGATTGCCAGCGTGTGCAATCTCACCTCGAATGGCGGTTGGGTCGCGACCTTTGAGGATGTGACGGAGCGTCGGCAGGCCGAGGCCAAGATCATGCATATGGCGCGCCATGACGCGCTGACCGACCTGCCCAACCGCATCCTTTTCCGCGAGAAAATGGAGCAGGCGCTGGCGCAAGGGCAGAAGCTCGCCGTGCTCTTCCTCGATCTCGATCGCTTCAAGACCGTCAACGACAGCCTCGGCCATCCTGTCGGCGACGCGCTGCTCTGCGCCGTCACCAAACGGCTGCAAAAAGCGGTTGGCGGCGCCGATATGGTGGCGCGGCTTGGCGGCGACGAGTTTGCCATCGTGCAGATGGGCGCCGATCCCGCGGACGCCAGCGAACTCGCCGCCCGCATCATCGAGATGATCTCGGACTCCTTTGAGATCGCTGGCCATCAGGTTGTCATCGGGGTGAGCGTGGGCATCGCCGTCGCGCCGGCGGACGGCAGGCAGTCGGACCAGCTCCTGCGCAATGCCGACATGGCGCTCTATCGCGCCAAAAGCGAGGGCCGCGGCACATACCACTTCTTCCAGGCGGAAATGGATGCGCAGATGCAGGCGCGCCACGCGCTCGAGCACGACCTGCGTAAGGCGCTAACCGCCGGCGAATTCGAGCTCTATTACCAGCCGATCGTAGAGCTCGGCACCGGAAAGGTGACGAGCTTCGAGGCCCTGATCCGCTGGAATCATCCGACCCGCGGCGTTGTCGGCCCCGGTGACTTCATCTCGGTCGCCGAGGAGATCGGCTTGATCGTGCCCCTCGGCGAGTGGGTACTCAAACAGGCATGTCGCGACGCCGCGGCCTGGCCGGCGCCGCTTTCCGTCGCCGTCAACCTCTCGGCCGCGCAATTCCGCAATCCGACGCTCGCGCTATCGGTCGTCTCGGCGCTCGGCGCCTCCGGGCTGGCGGCCAATCGGCTCGAACTGGAGATCACCGAAACCGTGTTGCTGCAGGATGAACGGGCGGTGCTCGACACCTTGCACCAGGTGCGCCAGCTCGGCGTGCGCATCTCGATGGACGATTTCGGTACCGGCTATTCCTCGCTCAGCTATCTGCGCAGTTTCCCCTTCGACAAGATCAAGATCGATCGCTCCTTCATCCGCGAGCTGGGCAAGCGGGACGACTGCATCGCCATCATCCGCGCGGTGACGCGGCTTGGCAGCAATCTCGGCATGGTGACGATCGCGGAAGGCGTGGAGACGCCGGAGCAGCTGGAGATCCTGCGCGGCGAGGGCTGCACCCATGCGCAGGGCTACCTGTTCAGCCCGCCGCGGCCGGTCTCAGAAGTGCCGCTGCTTTTGCGCGGCAGCGGCCGCCGCTTCAACGCAGCCTAGGCACCCCTTCGGATCTAAGAGCCGCATGCGGTTGTGCTCGGCTCCTGGAATTTGCTAGCGAAAGCTGCCGCTCGCGTCCGTAGCGTTGTCCGGCAAGAGAGCTAGACCGATGCGCCCAATACCGATTGGAGCCAAGGGAAGCTTCACGCTGCTGGTGACCCCGGCGCATCTCGCCAATCAATTCAAGGACTCGGCGCTGCCGCAGGTCTTCGCCACGCCGATGATGATAACGGCGATGGAAAACGCCGCGCTCAACGCCGTGCGCGACTATCTCGAGCCGGGCGAGAGCGCCGTCGGCACGCTTGTGAACGTGCGCCATCTCGCCGCGACCCCCGTCGGCCATCGCGTGACAGCGCAGGCCGAAGTCACCAAAGTCGATGGCCGCCGCATCGAGTTCAAGGTCAGCGCCCGTGACGAAACCGAAGAAATCGGCACCGGAACGCACGAACGCATGGTGGTCGATCTGGCACGGCTCGCAAAACGGCTGGCGGCGAAAAAGCCCGCCTAAACGAGAACGGCCGGGCGTGACCCGGCCGCATTCACACACGTCGTCGATCAATCAGTGATCGCCGAGACCATCCGTCATCTTCTGCGGACGCGAGAAGATCGATGCGAGCGTTGACGATGCCGAGGAGTCCGTCTGCGCTTCGTGTTGAGGCTTCTTCGCGCTGGCGACCGGCTTCTTCGGCTTCACCGCCGGCTTTGCGGCGGGAGCCTGGTCGCTCGCCGGCTGTACCTTCGGCTTTTCCTGGGGCAACGACTGGGCATGCGAGGCTTCGCGTACCGGCGTCGATTTCGCAGCATCTTTGAGCGGCAACTGCTCCGTTTTCGGACCGCCATTTAGCTCGCGCAAATCGTTGACGAAATTCTCCGGCTCGAGCCACACGAACGCCGGCAACTTCAGGCCCATGTGCGAAGCGATGCTACGTCCAAATTCCACGCAATTATTGAACAGCGCGTTCCAAGTCGGATTATCCGCCTGCAGCTTGCGGATATAGGCATCGATGTCCTTGAACTGGGCCGCCGTCAGCCAGATCCGATAGCGCGCGGTAACGTACTTCTCTTCGAGGTCGCCGTCGCTGGCGCCGGTCTCCGATGGCACCGGTATCAGATGTCCGATCGTCCAATTGAGCAGACTGCAGTTATAGCAGTCGGCCGCGTCGCCAGCCGGATGCAGTCCGGCAATTCGGCTCGATATGATTTCGTCGTGTGCGTTGACCCGCCCGTAGAGCACGTACAGGTGCCCATAGTTGGCGGCAGCGCGGCCCCGGAATTCGATGAAGTACGGCTTGCCCGCATGCCCGCGTTTGGAGTCGGCGGTCGTTACCGTCCACTTTTCTTCGGCCGCAGTAGTCTGCGCAAGCGCCGGCCTGATTGACGCCATCAGAACGATAGCGGCAGCACTCACGCCGAGGAGAATTCCGGCACGATGGACAAGTCTGGACGAAAAGCACATGGGCGAACTCCCTAACCCGGACCGAGGTTAGTCAACATTCCCGCGTCACGCCCCAAGCCCCGACGCCAAAACCTCCGGCACTGGCCGGAGATTTTCCAGCATTGCAAAGTCACACCACACGCGGGACCAAGAAAGGGCGCGGCGATTCACGCCGGCCCTGTTCTTGTCACCCTCGCGCGAGTGAGTCCTCAGCCCTTGGTGTGAACGACCGGGGCCTTGCCCTTGCCGATCGGAACCTTGCCCTTGCCGGCGCAGCCAGCCACGCCCAAAGCAAGAATTGCCGAGCAGAAGAGAATCAGGATTTTTTTCATGGCGACGCCACCCGTGTTTACCCTCTTGACCCTGTCACGTGTACAGAGCGCTCGATTGCTCAGCTAGTGCGCAAAAGCCACACTCCACACAATTGTGCAGCGCTGTAGGCCAGGGATTGGCGCTATATCGCGGTTTTCGATGCGTTGCTCCGCGCTGCCGAAGCGGCGCGCACACGAACAAATATTGAACAGCTTTGGGAAAACTTGCTTGGCTTCAGCGCGGCTTGCTGCGGCACCGCAAAATCCGCTTTTCGTGAGCGGGTCAGCGATACTCTTCGCAGCTGCCAACGCGCGGATAAAGCTTGGGATATTTCTTGGCTAGCTCGGCGTCGACCTGCTTCAGCGCGGTGTTGCAGGTCTTTTCGGTGGCATAGCGGCCATAGACCTTCCGTTCACCGCTTGGATTGTAGCCGACGAACTGCCACCAGGCGAGCGCCGGGGCGGCTGAGACTGCAAAAAGCGCGAATGCCGAGAGCAGGAAAGCAAGGATACGCAACGTCATGATCAGTGCCTTGGAAGTTTTGCCTTGCCGCCCCTCATCGTAACACGACCACCTGGGTGCCGTAACTGACCCGGTTGTAAAGATCCATGATGTCGCTGTTATACATGCGGATGCAGCCGTGCGACACGAAGTGGCCGACCGATCCCGGATTATTAGTGCCGTGGATGGCGTATTCGCCGCCGCCGCTCAGGGTCATCGCCGCCACGCCCATAGGATTGCTCGGGCTTCCGCCGGGAATGACGCGGGGCAGATTCTTGTAGTCCTTGCGGATGGATTCAGGCGCCGACCAGCCCGGCCTGATGTACTTGCCGTCGATATGCGCCGTCCCCGACCATTCCATACCTTTGCGGCCGACTCCAACCGGATAGCGGATCGCCTGACCGTCGCCGAGGACGTAATAAAGCCGCCGTTCGCCGGTTTTGACCACGATTGTGCCCTGCGGAAAGCCGCTAAAGCGCACGATATCGCCGCGCGCTGCCGCTGGCGTAGGAGCGAGCAATGCCGGAGCAAAGATGGAAAGGCTGATGAGGGCAACGATGCGTCTGATCAAGACAACCTCGATTCGCGATCTGACCCTGTGACGATATTTCCATCGCACAACCGCCTCCGTCAAGATTCGTCCCTCGTCAAAAAAGCGGAAACGTGCTGCAAATCAGTGAGTTGTTGGACGCGGCCCTTTGGCCCTAGGATCGCAGCATGATGACGCAAACCGTCGCCGCGGTCGTCTGGTTCGCCGGACTTGTGGGCTGGTACATCATACGCCGCCCCTTTGAGCGAAGGGCGCGGAAGGTTGGCATCAGGCGTTCGCTGTTCGATCGTCGTGAATCCGGGCTGCTGCTGTTGGCGCTGCTCGGGCTGTTCGTGATTCCGGCTGTTTACGCACTTACCGGCACTCCCAGGGCGTTCGATCGTCCCTTCATCCCGGCCCTCGCCTGGCTCGGTGTTGCAGCGACCGTCGCTGCACTTTGGCTTTTCCGCCGCAGCCACGC
>Ga0070740_10000884_pt1 | contig 48731 bp, 44 predicted proteins | sample Coa_R2_FD_67286 | JGI IMG/M metagenome (GOLD analysis project Ga0070740, IMG submission 67286) | Surface soil microbial communities from Centralia Pennsylvania, which are recovering from an underground coalmine fire - Coalmine... | ecosystem: Environmental > Terrestrial > Soil > Unclassified ... | reverse complement strand
TCCGTTTGTTGCGCATGGCTTTTGTTCTCCGTGACAGTGCGCGCACGACCCGCGCGCCGAGCGCCGCTACGGGCGGAAGACGATGAGTGAAATCAGGCTGCCGAACGTGATCGCCACGCCGTAGGGAATCGTCTTGCGGCGGTCGGCGGGGACTGCGAGGCGCGGCATCTTCCAGCCGGGCAGCAATCCCACGATCAGCATCAGAATGTTTTGCAGCGTCGTCCGCACCGCGCCCGCGCGGAACATCGTCACGACGCCGAGCACGCCGCCCACGAGGACGACGACGAAGAAAGTGGGCAGCACGAGCGACGACCCGACGACCGAGCCGATGGCCGCGAACAGCTTCACGTCGCCCGCGCCCATCGCGCCGAAGACGTGCAGCATGAACATCAGCACGAACGCCAGCGCGCAGCCGCCGAGGCTCGCCAGCGCGCCGCTCAATCCTTTGTCGAACGAATTGACGGCGATGCCCATCGCGAGGGTGGCGAGGACGAACGTGTTGGGGATGCGGCGGTAGCGCACGTCGTAGTAAGTGATGACGAGCGCCAGCGGCAGGAGGAACGCGAAGGCTATGGTTGCGAGTTGTCCCGGCATTGTTACTTGATGTAGCCCGCGAGGTTGTTGATGACCGTCGTGATGTTGGCGCTCACGTTCGAGAACGCGGCGACGATGGCGAGCGTGACGAGCGCGGCTGCGAGCGCATACTCCGACAGTTCGAGTCCGCTCTCGTCGCTGAAAAAGTTTCTGCCCCTCACGTCCCCCTCCTCTTTGCGAGACGGCGGCACGCCGCGGCCCGCCCGTGTGGAGGGAGCCGCGGCGCGCGCCTTCGCACTACTTGATGTAGCTGGCGAGATTGTTGATGACGCCGCTGATATTAGTGCCCAAGGTCGTGAAGACCCCGACGACGGCGAGTGCGACGAGGGCGGCGGCGACCGCGTACTCCGACAGTTCGAGTCCGCTCTCGTCGCGCAGGAAATTCTTAAACACCATCATGTCCTCCTTGTGTAGTTGACTGCTTGCTGGACGGCTGCTTGCTGGACGGCGGCGCGCCGGACTTGCCTGTGCGGGGGAGCCGCGGCGCGCCCGCCGACCGTCGCGCGACGCACTACTTGATGTAGCTGGCGAGATTGTTGATGACGCCGCTGATGTTCTTGCCGAGGGTCGTGAAGACCGTGACGACGGCGAGGGCCACGAGGGCCGCCGCGACCGCGTACTCGGAAAGCTCAAGACCGGACTCATCGCGAAGAAAGCTCTTGATCATTTTTGTGTTGCTCCTTTTTTCTGAATGTTGGAAGGGGTTTCGGGTCAAGCCCGGCCCCGCGAACGCTTCACCCGTGACGGACGCGGGTGCGAGGCGCTTGGCAATCTTCACCAGCCGAGATGCAGGGCCGATGCTTTTCTCGCCACCGAACGACGCGCGGCGACTGTGCCGACCGGCTCCGTCTTCTCCGCGCGCTCGCCGCGTGCGTTGAGCACGCCGGCTGAGGCGGCGGCGACGGCGAACGCGAAGAGGAGGAAGTTCTCCCTCAGCCCCGTCGCCGACTCGACGGCGCGCAGGCCGACGAGAACCGCCATCGCGAAGAACGGAGCGGTGACGGCGACGGCTGCGAGCGCGACGAACATTTTGGTTGTGACCTTCTTCATCTTTGCCTGCCTCCGCCTCCTTCGAGATTTGCCGCCGACCTTTCGTGTCGCTTGGACAGCACGGACATAAACAACAGGCGTGCCATTCACCGAGAACTTGATTTTTCGGCTGATTCGCGAGGATTCATGCGGAAGCGAGAGGCGAGTTTGTCGCCCGCGGTTGACGACCCGAAATCACGAACTCGCCCGCGCCGTGAGACCAGCGACGGACAAACGCGCGCGGATGAACGACTTAAATTCCTGTCGCCGCCGGTTTACAACGCGTCGCCCGGCGCTTCTCCCGAACGGCGACAACCGGCGAGCAAAAAGAGATTCGCCCGAACCGACAAGCGACCTCTCAACAAAGTCGCACTTCGATTCGGGCGAGATGCAAAGTGAGTCGAGTGTGCCCCGGCAGGGGCTTGCGCTCGCTGGCCCCTGGCTACCTTCTGCCGCGCCTCCGGCGCTCCGGTCATTGCGCCGCGCCTCAGGCGCTCCGACCTCGATGCCTCGCTCGTGTCGAACTCGCGCAGCTTTTAATGCTTCACTCTCTGACGAAGATGACCGCCTGCTCGTCCTCGAACACGTTGCGCCAGCTCGCGTCCTGCCGGAGCAGACTCGCGAGCGGCACGTCGGGCTTGACGACGACCGTGCGCACGCCCTCGCGCTCCAACGGCACGCGCCAGCCCGCGCGCCCGTCGTGCGTCTTCAAAAATTCTTCGAGGTATGCGTCGCCGTACACGTCCGCGCGCCCGTCAATATAGACGCGATAGTCCGGGTACAGATTCCAAATCATGTAGCCGCCCCAGCCGTACTCGTTGAAGACCGGCTGCGGCAGACTTCGACCCCGCATGAACTCGACCGCGGCCACGGGGAAGTTCTGCCTCTCGTCCTGCGCCTGGTCAGCCGCAACCCGCTCGACGCGCGCAAAGCAGATCGCGAGCGGCATCGCGACGAGTAGCACGACGTTGACCGCCGCCTTCAACACACCTGACTTCTCTGCCTCGACATTCGGCCTCGACAGGGACGCGCGCCAGCTCTGCCGCGCGAGCCAGGCCCACGCGTGCTCCGCCAGCAGCGGCAGCGCGACCAGCACGAAGAACGGCACGTTGCGCCCCGAACGCAGAGCCATGTATCCGGTCGCGACGAGCATCAGAAGTCGGCCCGGTCGCACGCACACGCGCGAGAGAGCCATCGCGCCGAACGTCGCGAAGAGCAGGACGGCGAGCGGCTGGAACATCGGCTCGTGGAAGTCGGGCGAGAACCACTCGTTGATGTACTTCATCATCGCGCGCGAGGTCAGCGTCTCGAACGGGTAGAGGTACAGGCGCACGCACGCGGGGTTCAAAGAGACCGCAAGCAGACACGCGGCGAAGACAAAGACCAGCGTCCGCGCTCGACGCCAGAACGCTTTAAATTTCAAGGCGAGCGTTTGGCCCTCGTCTTCCGAAAGCAAAGAGTCGAGCAGGATTCCCGCAATCGTCAATGCGACGAGCGCAAGTCCCATCGCAAAGCCGGCGTGCAAATTCACCCAGAGCGCCGTGAAGGGGACGAGCCACCACACGCGCCGATTGCCTTCGCCTCCGGCGTAATCGTCGAGCAGGAAAAGGAAGACGCTCGCGAAGAGGAACGAGAACATCTGCGGCCTCACGCCCCAAGTCGGCGACGAAGCGAGCGCGCCGAGCAGCAGCGCCGCCCCCGCGACGTAAACGTGACCAGCGCGCGCGGCGCACCTTCTGAAAGCCAGCCACATCGCCGCCGCAATCACGAGCGAGAAGAAGACGATCAGCCCCGCGTACCCGAACGCGAAGTGAACCGCGTACATCAGGACTTCCGAAAGCCACTCGTGCGCGACCCACTCGCGACCGGCGAAGGTCGAGGAGAAGATGTCCGCGTGCGGAATGCCGCGCGTCTCGAAGATAAGGCGGCCAGTCCGCAGGTGCCACCAGAAGTCCGGGTCTGTAACGGGGCGTGCCGCGAGGACGAAGACCAGAGACATCAGGACGAAGACGAGAAGCCGGCGCACGGACAGTCGAAGTCGGCTGGCGGAAAGCCGTTTCTCAATCAAGCCGACCCCGCCCTCGACGAAAGCGCCGCCCGCCTGCTCCGCGACATTTGCCGAATATTCCTTCACGTCACGCTCATCTCGGATTGAACTCATCTCCCGTGCAACCCTCTCGCGTGCTCCCCTTCCGGCTCAGCTTTGGCGCATGAGGAGCGCGGCGAAGAGTATGAGGCTCGCGCACCCGCCCGCGACTGTGAAAGTCCACTCGACGAGCGCGCTCCTGCGCCGAAGCGCCGCGCGCAGCATCACCATGCCGCACTTCCATCCGTCCTGCTGATAAAGCGGCAGGAGGTTCGTCGCCGCGAGCAGAAGGTTCATCGTCCCGAACCAGGTGCCCTGCACAAGCTCGGCGGCGAGCAGGTTGACGATGATGCCCGCGAGAAGAACCAGCACCTGACACGAAAGGCGCTTGCGCTGCAACTCTTCGATGTCGAGCCGGACGTATGCGCCGACGGGCAGAGCGCGCAGGTTGAACTCGACCCCGCCGAGCGTGAAGCCGCAGACCCGCGGCCCCCAGCCGACGCCGAGCGCGGTCGCCGGCACGCCGCACGCGCGCGCCGCCGCGAGGTGTCCGAGTTCGTGCACGAGCATGGCGAGCGCGAACCAGAAGATGTAGATGAGAAGCATGAGGGCGCGTGTCCCGTTCGATGTAAATGTTTTGTGAGTTGCGCCGGATGCGCGGGGCTTGGGTAATTCGCGTTCACCAACTCGCGGCGGCCACTCTTTCCGCGCACCGACGCGGCCCCGCGATTAATTTCAAGCGAAGCTCATTGGCTCTCGGCCCGCAGTTGAAGGCCGGGCTGCTGCTCGTCTTGCAGGAAGTCGCCGACGTTGATCGTCAGCCGCTTCAATTTTTTGTAGAGCGTCTGACGCGAGCCGAGTCCGAGCGCGACCGCCGCGCGCGCGACGTTGTAGTCGTTGCGCTTCAAAGTCTCCGTGATGACGCGGCGCTCGTAGTCTTCGAGCATGTTGTCGAGGTGCGCGTGCGAGTGCGACGCGCCCTCCTGCCGACTCGCGTCGGGCGTCGGGCGGATGCGCGGGCTGATGTGCTCGACGCCGATGTACGCGTTCTCGTCCGTGTAGAGGACGAGGCGTTCGATCTCCGCGAGCAGTTCGCGCACGTTGCCCGGCCACGCGTAACTTTGCAGCACGCCGATGGCCTCAGCCGTGATGCCCGCGACGGCGCGCTCGTTGCGGCGCGTGTAGTGCGAGAGGAAGTGCGAGATGAGCGCGGCGATGTCCTCCGGCCTCTCGCGCAGCGGAGGGACGTGAATCGAGAGCGCCGCGACGCGGTAGTACAGGTCTTCGCGGAAGGTGCCTTCGCGCACGGCCCTCAACAAGTCCTTGTGCGTCGCCGCAACGACGCGCACGTTCACCTTGCGCGGCGCGCGCTCGCCGAGCGTGTGGACTTCGCCCTCTTGCAGAAAGCGCAGGAGTTTCGGCTGCAAAGCGAGCGGCAGGTCGCCCATCTCGTCGAGGAAGAGCGTGCCGCCCTCGGCTGCGCGCACCAGTCCTTCGTGATCGGCGTGCGCGCCGGTGAACGCGCCCTTGCGGTGGCCGAACAGGAGGCTCTCGATGAGGTCGGCTGGCGCTGCCGTGCAGTTGAAAGGGATGAACGGCGCTTGCGCGCGCCGGCTCAGGCGGTGGACGGCGCGGGCGACGAGTTCCTTGCCCGTGCCCGACTCGCCCGTGATGAGAACCGTCGAATCCGAATCTTTTATCCGCTCGACCGAGCGCGCCAGCTCGACCATCGCGCGACTCACGAAGATCATTCCGGGCAGCGAGGCCGCGGCGACCTCGGCGTGCTTCGGAGTCTTCAGAGGCTTGTGCAACTCTTCGCGCAGAGTCGCGTGGGAGTGCGCGAGCCGGGCAACGTCCGAGAGGATTCTCAACTCCGAAGTCTGCGACTCGGTGAGCGGGCGGACGAAGCGCCCGTAAATCGCCGCGCCTTCGTGGTGAGGGGTCGTCGTCGAGAGGACGAGGCAGATGTTTCTGTCGCCCGCCTTCAACTCGTTTACTTCCGGCGCGCCGTTCAGCGCGGACTCCACGCTTCTCTCGGCTTCGGCGGTCTCGTCCGGGTCAAGCCCCTCGACCCACTTCAAACGCGGGCGCTCGCCCGCCGACTGCGAGAAGGTCGCCATGCCGTAAGTGTTCGCCGCCGCGTCAACCATCAGCGCCACCTTGAGCATGACATCGTAGAGGGCGTCGGAGCCTGTGTCCGCGGCCCTGCAAAGCGCCCGCACCATCGAGGCCAACGGCAATTGGAAAGACTTAGACGTATCGTTCGCACCCGACCCGTTGTGCGACTGCGGAAGCGTGCCTGACATCGAGAACCCCTTGCTGTATCTGAAGCTTCGGAATGAATGACGCTTCGACTCTGCGTCCAGGAGGAGGTCAGGGCAAAAACGGCGAAAGCGAACTGAGGAGAATTGCGCCGAAACGGATAAATGCAAAAGCCTGCGTCAACGACCAAGCTCATTTTCAGTCTATGGAATTGCCGACTCCGGTGTCAACTTTTTTGATTTTTCTTTAACAGCCCGCCCGATTTTTTGGAACAGCGTACCGGACGGTCGAAGGGTCATTCCTTTTCCACAATTGTGTTCGACCGATGCGCCTTCTATCTTGCTGCTAAGAAAGAGCCTCTTACGGTAATGCCCTTACCGCGGATTTCCGTTCGCCCGCTGTTCGCCAAAGCGATCACCGAAATGCGCTTACTTCAAGTAAATGTTGAGTTTAGCCGTATAAACCGTTGAAAACGAATATCTTTACAGAACACCACCCGCGTGCTAAATTCCCGAAACCTTGTCGCTTAATGTTTGCGACGGGCAAACAGGTTGTTACCCACCCCCTTTTTACTTGGAGTACCGACCACTCAAACTCTAGGTACAAGAATTCTTGAGCGGCTTCTAGCTCTGCTCGACTGACATTAAACAAGAAGGGCGTCCGACAAAGACGCCGGACGAAGACCCGGAGGTGACAATCTAAATGTCCGCAAATCCCACTTGGACAGACGCACGACTCGACGCGCAACGCCCCGCCGCGCGCGCCTTTTCGCTTCCCTCCCCCGCGCTGGAGATCGGAGCCGCGGCGGTCGGCTCGCGCGCAGCCGTCCGTCGGCGGGGCGCGTTCGTCCCTTCGTGGGTAGTCTTCAGCATGATCATGCTCGCGACTTTCGCCGTCTGCGTGACCGTGACGATGCGCACGCACGCCGCGATGGGTGCCGCCGAGTCGAAGTACAATCAGATGAGCACGGATGTCGAGAAGATTCGCGAGACGAACGACGCGCTGCGCCGGCAGGTCGAGCGTCTGCACAGCGACAAGCGCACGATTGAGGCCGCCGCGCGCGTGAACCTCAACATGGTTCACGCGAACGAGGTGGTCGTGCCTCTCGAATAGCACGCTACTTTCTTCGGCGCGTCAACGCAATCATGAGTTACCTGACGCCCGCCGAAGCTGATCCGCTCCTTTTACTACCGCCGGTCTCCAACCTGCACGGCGCGGCTGCCGCACAAGCGAACAGCCGCGCCGCCTTTTTGCGCGAAGACGCGCGCCGGGAAGTCGGTTGACACCCTTCGCGAGCGTCAACTAATATCGTTTTTCGGTTATTTTCCGCGACAAAGCGACTTTTTCACTCAAACGTTTTGCAGCACGTTTGAGGACGGAGACACGAGGTTCATGCCCGATACGAAAGAGATCACATCGCCCGCCGAAGCCTCGGTCGAGCGCTGGGAGCGCGAGACGCTTGAGCCTGTGATCAGGAAGCGGCCCGAACGTAAAGCGAGCTTCGAGACCGTCTCGCTCGACGAGGTCAAACGTCTCTACACGCCCGCCGACGCCGCCGACGTTGACTATGAACGCGACACGGCTTACCCCGGCGAGTTTCCTTATACGCGCGGCATACACCCCACGGGCTACCGCGGCAAGCTCTGGACGATGCGACAGTTCGCGGGCTTCGGCACGCCCGAAGAGACGAACGCGCGTTTCAAGTATCTGCTCGAACACGGGCAGACCGGACTCTCGGTCGCCTACGATTTGCCGACGCTGATGGGCTACGACGCCGACTCGCCGCTCTCCGAGGGCGAGGTCGGCAAGTGCGGCGTCGCCGTCTCAAGCTTAGCCGACATGGAAGTCCTCTTCGACGGCATCCCGCTTGAACAGGTCACGGTCTCGCAGACGATCAATGCGCCCGCCTCCGTCCTGCTCGCGATGTACCTCGTCGTCGCGGAGCAGCAGGGCGCGGACTTCCGAAAAATCTCCGGCACGCTCCAGAACGACATCCTCAAGGAATACATCGCACAGAAGGAGTGGATTTACCCGATCCGCCCGGCGATGAAACTCGTCGTTGACACCTTCGAGTTCTGCACGCGCCACGTCCCGAAGTACAACCCGATCTCGGTGAGCGGCTACCACATCCGCGAGGCCGGCGCGACGGCGCTTCAGGAGTTGGCCTTCACGCTGCGCGACGGCATCGAGTACGTACAGTGGGGCGTGGACGCCGGATTAGACGTTGACGAGTTCGTCCCGCGCCTCTCCTTCTTCTTCAACGCGCACAACGACTTTTTCGAGGAGATAGCCAAGTACCGCGCCGCGCGCCGCATCTGGGCGCGCGTCATGCGCGAGCGCTTCAACGCGAAGAACGAGCGCACGCTCCAACTGCGCTTCCACACGCAGACCGCGGGCGTCTCGCTCACCGTGCAGCAGCCCTTGAACAACATCGTCCGCGTCGCCATCCAGGCGCTCGCGGGTGTACTCGGCGGCACGCAGTCGCTCCACACCGACGCCTACGACGAGGCGCTCGCTCTGCCGACCGACCGAGCCGCGCTCATCGCGCTCCGCACGCAGCAGATCATCGCCGAGGAGACGGGCGTCGCGAACACGGTTGACCCGCTCGGCGGCTCCTACTTCGTCGAGAGCCTGACGAAGAAGATGGAGGACGGCGCGCTCTCGTACTTCGACAAGATTGATTCGCTCGGCGGCATGGTCGAGGCGGTCGAGAAGGGATTCCCGCAGCGCGAGATTCAGGAGTCGGCCTACCAGTACCAGAAGGCCGTCGAGCGCGGCGAGCAGACAATCGTCGGCGTCAACAAGTACGCGATGGACGAGGAGTCTGCCGAAGTCCCGATCCTCGTCATCAACGAGAACGTCCGCGACCATCAGGTCGAGCGGCTGCAACGGGCGAAGTCGAACCGCGACAAAGGTGCGGTCGCGAACGCGCTCGAAAAACTCAAGAGGTCAGCGCGCGACGGCGACAACACGATCCCCGCGACCATCGAGGCCGTCCGCGCCTACGCCACGCTCGGCGAAATCTGCGACGCGTTGCGCGACGTTTACGGCCTCTACGAAGAGCCGGCGTTTTGAGGTGAGACAATGGCTACGAATCAATTGGAAGAGCGCGTTTCTGTTTTAGAACATGAAGTGGCTCGCCTGAAGGACAGCCTGGCACGAGAGGTCTCGGCAGGAGTTGTTTGGTGGGATCGAGTTCATGGTTCTTTCGCCGGAGACTCAGAGTTCGATGAGGCTGTGAGGCTGGGGCGCGAACATCGTTTATCGCAGCGCTATCAACCCGCGGAACCACCCGAAGGCTAAAATGTACCTGCTCGACACGGATCACCTCACCGTCCTAGAGAGAGGCGGTGAAGAGTCGCGCCGACTGCTATCGCGACTTGAGAACACTGAGCCGGATGAGACGGCAGTCACCATCATTACCTATGAAGAACAGACGCGGGGCTGGTTCGCGTACCTCGCAAAGGCCCGCTCTCCTGAGGCTGTGCTGAAGGCTTATCAGCTACTCCATAAACACTTGGAAACCTTCTGCACCATCCCCGTAGTCGAGTACGACGAGAAAGCAGCCGAAGCGTTTAGAAACCTTCAAGGGCAGCGTCTGCTCATCGGTACGATGGACTTAAAAATCGCGGCCATAGCTATAGCGCGCGACGCCACATTGTTAACCAGGAATCTTGCGGACTTTAATCAAATTCATGGTCTGCACGCAGAAGATTGGACAATCTGATTCATACAAATTTCGATTATGAGTGAACGAAAGATTCGCGTCCTCGTCGCAAAACCCGGCCTCGACGGCCACGACCGCGGGGCGAAGGTGATCGCGCGCGCGCTGCGCGACGCGGGGATGGAAGTTATTTACACGGGCCTGCGGCAGACGCCGGAGATGATCGCGGCGGCGGCGTTGCAGGAGGACGTGGATGCGGTCGGCGTCTCCATCCTGAGCGGCGCGCACAACACTCTCTGCCCTCGCATCGTCGAGTTGCTGCGTGAGCGCGGGATGGACGACTGCCTCGTCATCGTCGGCGGCATCATCCCGCAGGAGGACATCGCGCAGTTGAAGGCGCAGGGCGTCTCGGCGGTCTTCCTGCCCGGCACTTCGACCGAAGACATAGTCAAGTTCCTGCGCGAGAACGTCGGCCAGCGCGCCTGAGCGACGCCGCGTCAGAATCACGCACATGAACTCCGTCTCCCGCGGCGACGCACAAACTACTCACGTCGTCACCGAGCGGCGCGGCGCGCACGTCATCGTCCGCATCAACCGGCCCGAACAACGCAACTCGCTCTCCGCCTCGACGCTCAACGAACTCGAAGAAGCCTTCGACCGTCTCTCGCGTGACGCACAGATCAAGTCAGTCGTCTTCACCGGCACGGGCGACGCCTTCGCCTCCGGCGCGGACATACGCGAACTCGTCGCGCTCACGCCCGAGGCAGCACGCGCGTTCGCCGAAAGAGGTCAAAGCCTCTTCGCGCGCATCGCCGACGCGCGGCAGCTAACAATCGCGGCGATCAACGGCTTCTGCATGGGCGGCGGACTCGACCTCGCGCTCGCCTGCCGCGTCCGCGTCGCGTCGCCGCGCGCGGTCTTCGCGCATCCCGGCGCGTGCCTCGGCATCATCACCGGCTGGGGCGGCACGCAGAGACTCCCGCGACTCATCGGCTCGGCGCGCGCGCTTGAGATGTTCGCGACGGCGCGTCGAGTCAACGCGGACGAGGCGCTTGAGTTCGGACTCGTCAGCCGACTGCACGAAGACCCGCTCGCCTGCGCGCTCGAAATCGCCGCGCGCCACTGATTCCGAGACCGATGACCGTGTTCGGCGGCGAACGAGCGTGCCGCTTAAACGGAGGCGGACGGGAAGTGCGATTGAATGTCTGATTGAAATCGGGGCGAGTGCTTTTAAGAGTCGCCGGGCGCGTCCGCGCCGACTTCCCATTCTTCGACGCCGCCTTCGACCACCTTGAAAAGCGGGTGCGTGTCGGGCCACTCCGAGCCTTCCGCTTCGACGTACTTCCCCGCGTCCCTCGCCTTCAGCTTCCGCTTCAGGTGCTCCCACTCGTAAGCGACCTGACCGCGCGTGCAGTTTATCTTCCCGTCGAAACGTGACGCGGCGATCTTCTCGCCGCCGAACTTGTAGCCGCGGCGGACGGCCTCCGCGTGCAGGCCGCGCAGGTATTCCGCAATCGCGCCGAGCGGATCGGGCGAAGCTTTGAACCTCACTAGCTGCGGGTGATTTCTGTAGCCGCGCGTCTCGCCCCTCAAGACCTTCTGCGCGAGAAGCCCCTCACGCCAGGCGGCGAGCAGGCCCTTCGTGTCGAGATGCCTCGGATGAATCGTCCAAAGTCTCACGCGTCAATTTTGGCTTCGCCGCACGCCGACTGATTCAGTAATCCTTGAACATGAGAATGGGCATCGCCTTCATTTCGTCTTCGAGAGGAAGCGCGCGACGCCCGCGCGGCAGTCTTCGGTCATGCGCGCGACGGTGTTCACGTCCGCGCCGGTCTGGAGCGCGGCGTCGAAAGTCATGCCGTCCATCTGGTAGAGCAGACGTTTCGTGAGGACGACCGCCGACCGGCTCACGCGCTCGAAGCCCGCGACGTAAGCCTCGACCTTCGACTCGAACTCCGCGTCCTCGAAGACCTGATTGACGAGGCCGGCGCGCTCGGCCTCCGCCGCCGAAATCTCCGCGCCGCGCGTGATGAGTTCAAAGGCGCGCTTCTCCGAGACGTTGCGCCGCAAGATAGCCATGACCATCGCGGGCACGAAACCTATTTTGACTTCCGGGTAGCCGAAGCGCGCCGACGCCGCCGCGAGCACGATGTCGCACGCCGTCGCCAGCCCGCACCCGCCAGCGAGCGCGCGCCCGCGCACCGCGGCGACCACGGGCACGCGCACTCTTCGTATCAACGAGTAGAGTTCCATCAAAGAGCGCGCGTCCTCAAGGTTCTCCGCGACGCCGCCCTCCGAAATCTTTTTCAACGCCGAGAGGTCTGCGCCGGAGCAGAAGTCCGCGCCCGCGCCCGTCAAAAGAATTGCGCGCACCTCATCGCGCGAGTCCGCGTCGCGCAGCGCCTCTTTCAAGCCGGAGACGAGCGCGTCGTCGAGAGCGTTTCGCTTTTCAGGACGGTCGAGCGTGACGAGCGCGACCGAACCCTCGACCGCGTAGATGAGAGAATCGTTTTCCATAACGCGGGGCTAAAAGCAGAGGTCAGAGGTCGGAGGTCGGAGGTCAGTAATAATCTCCACGTCAAGACCGTGTGCTTACGGCCAGTAAAGTTTTCAACTGACCTCCGACCTCCGAAGATCATTCTTCCAGAAAACTCAAAAGCGCGGCGTTAACTTCCGAAGTAAACTCCTGCTGAACCCAGTGATTGCTCCTGCCGAGCCGGACTTCGCGGTAGGGCGCTTCGACGTAGTCCGCGACGCCCTGCACCGTTTCGGGGATGATGGCGAAGTCGCGCTCGCCGTAGATGAAGAGCGTCGGCACGCGTATGCGCTCGTGCTTCGTGAACGCGTCGCGCCTGAACCCGCCTTTGAGGAACGCTCCGAGGTTCGCGCGGTAGTAGTTGATGCTCGCCGTCAAAGCGCCCGGCTCGCGCATCGCGGATTTGAGAATCGCGATGTCTTCGTCCGAGAACGTGCCGGGGCGCGACGTGCTTCTGAACATCCGTCCGAGTCCGGCGAAGTCGTCGCGGCTGATCCACCATTCGGGTATCGAGGGGAGTTGGAAGAAGAACATGTACCAGCTTCGCAGGAGCTGTCGCAGGCTGAGGTTCTTCGCCCACACGGCGGGCGGCGGCACTTGCAGCGCGGCGAGTTTCCAAACGTAGTCGGGGTAGTGCTGCGCGACCGCCCACGCGACCGCAGCGCCCCAGTCGTGCCCGACGACCGCGGCCTCGCGCGCGCCGAGGTGACGGATGAGTCCCGTCACGTCGTCAACGAGTCGGCTGACGCGGTAGTCCGAAACGTCCGAAGGCTTGTCGCTCAGGTTGTAGCCGCGCATGTCCGGCGCGACGACGCGGAAGCGCGCGCCTAGAGCCGCGAGTTGATGCCGCCACGAGTACCAGCATTCGGGGAAGCCGTGCAGCAGAACGACGAGCCGCTCGCCGCTTCCACATTCGGCGTAGTGAAGCCGCACGTCGCCGACCTGCGCGTAGCCGTGGCGCACGGACGATTCGAGACTCGAAAGCGCGTCGCTCATTCCCGTCAACTTTCGACACCGGGTTCCCGCGCCTCGCCGTCCGGCACTTCGATCTCCATCCGAAGCAGCGCGGTCGAGAAGGTCTTGCCCTGCGCGTCGGTCATCAGCGAGAGCGTGCCGCCGCCGCCGAGGGATTCGTGCAGGAGGAAGTTGAGCGCGCCGAGGTTCGGCAGCTCGAAGCGCTCGACCTCGCCCATGCAAATGCCGCGGAAGTGTTCCTTGACGCGCGCCGCCGTGACCTCGCGGACGAGCACGGGGTAGAACTCTTCGCGGAGGGCGATGAGTCCGACGTTCGCCGTGTCGCCCTTGTCGCCGGAGCGCGCGTGCGCGAGTTTGAGCAGCTTGACTCTCATCCCTTTTGCTTCCCGTAAAGTCCGAGCCAGTGGAATCCTACCACGACGAGCGAGTGCGTTATCTTCCCTTCGCTGATGAGCGCGGGGATTCGTTCGAGCGGCGCGCGCCGCACGACCGTGTGTTCCGTCCCGTCGTTCCGCGGCTCGCCCTTTCTTTCGACGCCTCGCGCGAGGAAGGTGTGAATCCAGTTGTTCTGAATCGCGGGGTTCGGGCGCGTCTTTCCGAGGAAGATGATTTCGGAAGACTCGTATCCCGTCTCCTCTAAAAGCTCGCGCGCCGCCGCCTCCCTCGGAGACTCGCCCGCGTCAACCATGCCGCCCGGAATTTCGAGCGAGACCTCTTCGGTGCCGTGCCGATATTGTTCAATCAGCACGACCTCGCCGCCCGCCGTCAACGGAATCACGTTAATCCAATCGGGAGCTTCGATGACGTAGAAGTCGTGCGAGCGACCGGCGCGCGGGTCTGCGCTCACGTCGCGCCTGACCTTGAAGACGCGGCAGTCCGCGACCTGCTCCGAGCTTTCGCGCTTCCACGCGAGCGACGACACGGCGTCGTCCATTTCGTCAACATCTTCGCTGCTTGTCTCGCTGCTCAAGCTTCGGGCCGCCTCCGCTCAGAAACAATCGCGTCAACTCAGACCTCGGTCACTTCAACCCGCGGCTCGATTTCCGTTTTCGGAATGAGCGCGGGCCAGTAGGCGACGACCTCCTCGACCTTGGGACGACCGCCCGCGAAGCCGGTCACGGCGGGCGGGCCGGTGAGGATGAGCGGCGCGATCTCTTTCGTGAAGCGCTCGATTGATTTTCTATCCCCGCCGCGGACGCCGACGCGGAGTTGGACTTCGGGCGCTTCGGGGCCGGGTTCGCCCGCGAGCGGGCCGTGCGTCGCGTTCGCGCCGACGAACTCCGTCAGAATCTGATCGAACTTCAGTCCGAGTCGTTCGAGCCGCGCGCGAAGAATCCGGTCTGCCGCGCGCGCCTTCGCGTATGCATCGGGCCACGCATAGACGAGCGTGCCGACGGCCTTGAAGCCCGCGGAGTAGCTGATCGAGACTTTCAAAAAGTCGGTCGCCGGTCTTCCCTTCACGCCGAAGACTCGCACGCGGTCGCGCCCCGCGTCTTCGAGATGAATCGTCGTGAAGTCGGCGACGCAGTCGGGCGTGATGTACTCGTGCGGGTCGCCCATCTCGTAAACGAGTTGTTCCTTGACCGAAGGGACGTTGACGCGCCCGCCCGTGCCCTCGTGCTTGGTGACGACGAACGTGCCGTCAGGCTTAGCCTCGACGATGGGGAAGCCGACGTTCGCGAGGTCTGGAATCGTCTGCCACTCGTACTGGCAATTGCCGCCTGTGCATTGCGCTCCGCACTCGATGATGTGCCCCGCGACCGTCCCGGCGGCGAGCCTGTCCCAGTCGGTCTCGCCCCAGCCGAATTCGTGAATCAGCGGCGCGAGCGTCAGCCCCGTGTCGGTCGAGCGGCCCGTGATGACGACACGCACGCCGCGACTCAAAGCTTCGACAATCGGCCACGCGCCGAGGTACGCGTTCGCGCTCTGCACGCGGTCGCGCACCGTCGAGAGCGGCTCGCCCGTGTCCATGTTTCGGAGTTCGACGCCGCGCTCGATCAACTCGTCGAGCCGGGACATGATGTCATCGCCCGTGACGATGCCGATTTTGAGTTGACCGCAGAGACCGAGTTCGCGCGCGACCGCACGCACGGCCTCGGCGCAGCCACGCGGGTTGACGCCGCCCGCGTTGGCTGTGACGCGGATGTCCCGCTCGACGCAGCGGGGCAGAATCTCGCGCATGAGCGGGACGAAGTCGCGCGCGTAGCCAGCCGAAGCGTCGCGCGCGCGCTGCTTCTGCATGATTGACATCGTGACCTCGGCCAGATAGTCGAGCATCAGGTAGTCAATCTGGCCCTCATTCACCTGGCGCACGGGCGCGTCGAGCAGGTCGCCCCAGAAGCCCTGGCCGCAGGCGATGCGAACGGTCTCTTTTCGTTGGCTCATAATTTCGCGTGAATGATTCGACCGCAGTTTAAATCAATTGCGTGCCGCCGGGCGAGCGGGGAGAAGTGAGTTCAAAGTCCAAGGTTCAAAGTTTGAATGCAGGCTCTCAATGTTGAACCTTGAACTTTGAACTTTGAGCTAAAGATAAAGCGGCGCGAGTCCTCGAAAGGCTCGCGCCGCCCTCTCCGTACAGCACGACTCCCGCGCGGCGCTGTGTGCGCCGCACGCGCGTCCTTGATTCATTCAAACTCCGACGCCCGCGATTAGAACTGCGGCGGGGTCGAGTTGGTGTTTCCTCCGCCCGCGTTGCTGTTGGCGTTCGTGCTGGTGCCGCGACGGCTGCGGCGCGGCGCGCGATGGCGGCGCGGCGTGGTCGTCGCGGGCGTCGTCGTGTCGCCCGTCGCCGGAGTCGCCGACGTGTCGCCGGTCGTCGTGGTCGTGTCGGTCGCTGCGGGCGTTGCCGCCGCGCCGCGCCGGCCTCGACGCGTGTGGCGCATGCCGCGTGTGCCGCCGCCGCTCGGCGTGAACGAGCACTTATTCATCTCGCCGGGGACGGGCGTCAGCCACAGGCGGTCGCCGCTCTTCTTGGCGCGAACCGAGACGCTGGTCGGCGTGCCGCCGCCGGCAGCGTCGAAGCGGAGCGTCGCGCCCGTGTAGCCGCGCGTCGTCTCAGCCGTGATGCGGCCCGAACCGCTCGAAGCGCCGCTCAGCGTGAACTGGTTGCCGTTGATGGTGAGCGTCGCGTCGCCCGTCATGCTCATGCAGTTGATCGTGCCGGTGTAGGTGCCGGACAGGTCAGTCTGCTCGCCGCCGGTGTTGGCCGGCGTGGCCGCGGCAGCCGAGGAAGCGGCTGCCGCGCCTCGGTGTCTGCGGCGTGTGCTGCGGCGTCTGCGATGGCTCGTCTTGGGCTTCGCCGCGTTAGCGTTCTGCGTCGTGCCGCCGCTGGTGTCCTGTGCGAACACGCAGAGGTCTGCGAAGACGAGCGCGGCGGTTGCCAAGGCTACACTGAGAAGGACGACAAGGAATCTTGCGCTGCTTTTCTTGCTCACGGATGATTATCCTCCTACGGTTGACATCTGCGCGCGCCAACTCTTTCCGAACGCGCGTCAGAAAAGTTTTGTGACGACCTGCCGGTTCTCCGCCGCGCGTTCGGCGCGTGTGGAAGCGCCTGTCGGTCGGCGGTAGGGGAACGTCTCGAACTGGCTCGCAGGGTTGCGGCATAGTGTCGCACAACAAAGGGTTTGTTGCACGATTTTTTTTACACGCCGGCCCGGAAATTTCAGGCGAGCGTCGCGGGCAGCACGAACTGGCCGAGGTGCGGCCCGGCGTAATTCAGGCTCACGGCGAGCGCGAGTTCGAGCGCGTCGCGCGTCTCTTCGGGCGCGATGACGGCGTCAACGTAGCCGCGCGCCGCGGCGTATCGCGCGTCCAACTGCTGCTCGTAATCCTCGCGCACGCGCTCCATCTCGGCCTTCAACTTCTCGTCCGGCTCGGCCCCCGCGCGCTTCAGCTTGTCGAGTTGCGTCCCGTAAATCGCCTGCACCGCCGAGTCGCCCTCCATCACGCCCATGCGCCCCGTGGGCCAACTGAAAATAAAATCCGGGTCGAACCCCTGCCCGGCCATCGCGTAGTAGCCCGCGCCCGAAGCGTGGTTGACGGTCAGGACGATTTTGGGCACGGTCGCGGTCGCCATCGCCTCGACGAAGCGCGCGCCCGCGCGGATGATGCCGGAATGCTCGGCCTCCGCTCCGACCATGAAGCCGGAAACGTCCTGTATGAAAAGCAGCGGCGTGCGCTGGCGGTTGCAGGTCTCGATGAAGTAGGCGACCTTCTCCGCCGACTCGGTGTAGATGATGCCTCCGAACTTCGGCGGCTTCCCCTTCTCGCGCACGAGGCCGCGGCTGTTGGCGATGACGCCGACCTGAATCCCGCGCACGCGCGCGTGTCCCGTGATCATCTCGCGCGCGTAGTCGGCCTGAAACTCTTCGAGCCGTCCTTCATCGAGGATGCAGGCGAGGAGTTCGCGCGCGTCATACGGGTGCTTGTGGTCTTCGGGGATGAGTTCGTAGAGGTCTTCGAGACGCCGCGCCGAGTTTTTGCTTTCGACGATTGAAGCGGAAGCTTTCTCGGCGGGCGGAAGCTCCGAGACGATTTCGCGAATCTTCTCGATGCACGCAGGGTCGTCGGCCACGCGGTAGTGCGCGACGCCCGAAATCTCTGTGTGCGTTCGTGCGCCGCCCAGCGTCTCGTTGTCAATCGTCTGCCCCGTCGCGCCTTTGACGAGGTTCGCGCCGCCCAAGCCCATGAACGAGGTCTTCTCGACCATGATGATGATGTCGGAGAGCGCGGGCAGGTACGCGCCGCCCGCGACGCACGGCCCCATCACCGCCGACACCTGCGGCACGCGCAGGTAGCGGCGCATGATCGAGTTGTAATAAAAAATCCGCGCCGCGCCGTACTGACCGGGAAAGACTCCGCCCTGATACGGCAAATTCACGCCCGCCGAGTCAACCAGATAGATGATCGGCACGCGCGAGCGCATCGCGATCTCCTGCGCGCGCAGGATTTTCTTGATCGTCTCAGGCCACCACGAGCCGGCCTTCACGGTCGCGTCGTTCGCGACAACGACGACCTCGCGACCGCCGACACGACCGACGGTCGTCACAACTCCCGCCGCTGGCGCGCCGCCCTTGTACTGGTCGTATGCGACGAGCAGGCCGATCTCGCGCGAGTAGGAGTCGCGGTCGAGCAGCCGTTCGACGCGCTCGCGCGCGGTCAGCTTGCCCTGCTCGTGCTGCCTCTGGATTTTTTCGGGGCCGCCGCCCGCGCGCAGTCTCTCTTCGAGTTCGCGCAACTCCTTGGCGAGCACTCGGAGGCGCGACCCCTTTTCGGCCTGAGCCGTAGGCGCTTCAGAACTCATCTCGTTTTCGCGCCACCTCACGCTTCGTCTTTTGACGGGGCATGAACGCGGTCGCTGTTGAAAAATTCCCTAAACTTTGAATTGGCTGAAAAATAGCACAGCGTGCGGCGCGAAAACAATCGGGTGACCGCCTGCAAGTGCTTGAAAAACCCACGGCGGTTACAAAATCGCGGCGAAATAAGGTAAACTTTTCGCCCTGTATTCAAAGCAGCACGAAAGCAGTTGAGCGCCGCTTATCATCCCGCGACTGAAAAGCCCGGAGGACTTGTTTGGCAGCCGCCGCATTCTACGACCTCGAAGGCACGCTCGTGAGCACGAACCTCGTGCACACGCTCGGCTACTACGCGCGCAACCAGCAGGGCGTGCTGCGCTCTCTTCGCAAGAGCGCGACCACGCTCGTCAGCATCCCGCTCTTCGCCGCCGCCGACTCTTACAGCCGCATGGCCTTCAACGACATCTTCTTCCGCCGCTACAAGGGAGAGTCGGAAGACCGCCTGCGCTTCTTCTCGCAGGAGCTTTTCGAGAACGTTCTGAAGCCCGCGGTCTTCCCCGGCGCGAAGACGCTCATCCAGAAGTCGCGCAGCCTCGGACTCCGACAGGTCGTCGTCACGGGCGCGCTGGATTTTTCGGTCTCGCCTTTGATGGAGTACCTCGGCGTTGACGACTTCGTCGCCAACCGCCTTGAGTTCGTCAACGGCGTCGCCACGGGCCGACTCCTCCCGCCCGTGCTCGCCTCGGCGACGAAGGCTTCTTGGATTCGCACCTACGCCGAGCGCGAGGGCATCAACCTTAACGAGTCATATGCCTACAGCGACAGCATGAGCGACCTGCCCATGCTCTCAATCGTCGGCCACCCCGCGGCGGTTAACCCCGACATGAGGCTCCGCCAGACGGCGCTTCATCACGATTGGCCGATACTGAATTTGAAGTGATGAGTGATGAGTTAAAAGCTCACCCGCTCATCACTCATCACTCATCACTTGATAAGATGGCACTACAACTCAGAAGAAAAGTTCACGAGTCGGTCGTCTATATTGACCGCGACAGCGCGCCGCGCATCATCTCTTCGGGCATGGACTTCCTCCTGGAAGACCTGCCCGTCGGCACGCGCGTCATCTACCCGAACGCGCCCATCAAGGGATTGCCGAACCGCGAGGCCGCGATTCGCTACGCCTTAAACCACCCGCACGACTGCGACCCGCTCTACGCGCAGCTTGAGCCGGGCATGAAGGTCACAATCGCGATTGACGACATCTCGATGCCGCTGCCGCCGATGCGGACGCCCGACATCCGGCAGACGGCGCTCGAAATCCTGCTCGACCTCCTGCACGCGAACGGCGTTGACGACGTGCACCTCATCATCGCCGTCTCGCTCCACCGCCGCATGACCGAGTGGGAGATCAAGCGCATGGTCGGCCCGCGCGTCTTCAAGGAGTTCTGGCCCGAACGCCTCTACAACCACGACGCGGAAGACCCCGACGGCATGGTGACAATCGGCGAGACGCGCCACAAGGAAGTCCTGCGCCTGAACCGCCGCGCGACCGAAAGCGACCTGCTCATCTACCTCAACTTCAACTTCGTGCCGATGAACGGCGGACACAAGTCGGTAGCCGTCGGCCTCTGCGACTACGAATCTTTGCGCCCGCACCACGAGCCGAAGACCATCCTAGAGTCCGACAGCTACATGGACCCCGCGAACTCGGAACTCACACGCAAGATCAACCGCATGGGCAAGCTGGTTGACGAGCACCTCAACGTCTTCCACATCGAGACGACCGTCAACAACCAGATGTTCAAGGGCGAGCTTTCGTTCCTGACCAAGAACGAGGACGAGTTCTCGGCCTACGACCGCATGAAGTACGAGGCCATGCGCTTCACCATGTCGAAGATGCCGCTCGCGGCGAAGCGCAAGGCGTACAACGCTCTTACATCGGATTACGAGATGATCGCCGTCGAGGCCGGGCGCACAGAGCCGGTTCACGAGCGCATCATCGAGAAGTCCATGCAGCAGTACATCGTCCCCATCGAAGGACAGTGCGACATCCTCATCTGCCCCATCCCCGAAATCTCGCCGTACAACGTCTATTCGGCGCTGAACCCGCTGCTCGTGCAGGTGATGGCGCTCGGCTACCACTTCAACATGTACCGCGGCAAGCCGCTGCTGAAGAAGGGCGGCGTGCTGATACTTCATCACCCCTGCTACGACGAGTTCGACCACGTGCAGCATCCGAGCTACATCGAGTTCTTCAACCGCCTCCTGCCGGAGACGCGCGACTCTTACACGCTGCGCGAGAAGTACGAGCGCGAGTTCGCAACCAACCCCAGTTACATCGAGATGTATCGGCGCGGCAACGCCTACCACGGCGCGCACCCTTTTTACATGTGGTACTGGGGCGAGAACGGACGCGCGCACGTCGGGCGCGTCATCGCCGCGGGCGCGGAGAACGCGCACGTCCCCGCCGCGATGGGCTGGGAGCGCGCCGACAACCTGACCGAGGCAATCGCGATGGCCCGCAGCTACATGGGCCGCTCCGCCCAGATCACGATGCTCCACCAGCCCGTTATCGCCATCTGCGATATGAGTTAGAATGTCGGCATCAGAGGTGAAGCTATGAGCACGACCACACGCCTGATTACCGCCGACGAGTTGGAGGAAATGCCACACCGCGACGAGCACGGCAACGACTGTCGGCTGGAACTTATCAGAGGAGAACTAATCACAATGTCTCCCACAAAGCCCCTTCACGGCATTGTTTGTGCTCGGCTGACGACCAGGCTCGGCAATTTCGTAGAGGAGCACAACTTGGGCGAGACGTTCGGCGCGGAGACCGGGTTTATCGTCGAGCGCGAACCCGACTCGGTTCTCGGCGCGGATGTGGCCTTCGTCAGCCGCGAGCGTTTAGACGCCGTCGAGAACTTTGACAAGTTTTTCTCCTTCGCTCCTGACCTTGCCGTTGAGGTCCTGAGTCCGGGCAACACCAAAAGCGAGATAGACCTGAAGATTGCAATGTATTTCGCAGCCGGTTCTCGTGCGATCTGGGTTTTCAACCCGAAGCGGCGCGCCGCATCCGTTTACAGTTCGCCGTCCGCGTTTCGCGTTCTGACGGAGCAAGACACGCTCGACGGCGGCGAAGTTCTGCCGGGATTCAGGCTTGAGCTTTCAAAGCTGTTCGCCGGACTGAAGTAGATGGTGAGTTACGATTCAGTAAAAGATGAGATTATCGCCCACAGAAATTTATAACGGCAGGAACGTCTTTATCATCGGCGCGACCGGGTTCGTCGGCAAGGTCGCGCTCTCGATGCTGCTCGACCGCTTCCCCGGCGTCGGGCGCGTCTATGTCACGGTGCGCGCGCGCTCGAAGGAAGAGTCCGAGACGCGTTTCTGGAACAACGTTATCACCGCGCCGCCCTTCGACCCCGTGCGCGAGCGCTACGGCGCGGCCTTCGAGGACTTCATCCGCGACAAGGTTCGCGTCGTCAACGGCGACATCGGCGAGGAGCGCCTGGGCTTCACCGAGGAAGAGGCCGAACAGGTCGCCAAAGACATTGACGTGCTCGTCAACAGCGCGGGCAACGTCACCTTCAACCCGACGCTTGAGAGCGCGCTCCGCACGAACGTCGTCGGCACGCAGAACGTCGTCGCCTTCGCCAAGAGGATGCGACGACCCGCGCTCGTCCACATCTCGACCTGCTTCGTCGCGGGCAACCGCACGGGGCCGGTGTGGGAGAGCGACCCCGTGCTCGGCTACTTCCCGCGCAAGGACGAACTCGTCGGCGTCGAGTTCAACGTCGAGCAGGAGATACGCGACTGCGCCAAGCTCGCCGAGCGCGTGCGCGAAGAGGCGCGCGACGCCTTGCAGGCCGCGCGCTTCCGCGAGAGCGCGCGCAAGCGTCTCGTCGAAGAAGGCCGCGACCCCGACGACCTCGACGCGATGGGGCTGGCCGTCGCGCGCGAGCGGAAGCTTTGGACGCGCGAGCGTCTGACCGAACTCGGCATCGAGCGCGCGACCTTCTGGGGCTGGCCGAACATCTACACCTACACGAAGAGCCTCGGCGAACAGCTCGTCGCCGCCGAGGGTGAGATGGTGCGCGCCATCGTCCGCCCTTCAATCGTCGAGTCGGCGAAGGACTTTCCCTTCCCCGGCTGGAACGAGGGCTTCACGACGACCGCGCCGCTCATTTTCATCGCGCTCAAAGGCCAGCAGCAGATTCCCGTCAACGACAAGCTCATCCTCGACATCACGCCCGTTGACCAGGTCGCAGCCGTGATGCTCGCCGTCGCGGCGGAAGCAATCGAGCGCGAGCCGCGACTCGTCTATCAGGCCGCCACGGGCGACAGCAACCCGAACACGATGGATCGCATCGTCGGGCTGGTCGGACTCTACAAGCGCAAGCACTTCGCCGAAAAAGAGGGCGGGTTCAAGCTCGTCAACGAGTTCGTCGCGCGCATGGAGTCGAAGCCGGTCACGCCCGAACGCTTCGACATGATGTCCACGCCGATGATCAACGCCGCGGCTCGACGGGCGTCCACGCTCCTCGACCGCGTGCGACCGCGCTGGGGCGGCGGAAGAATCACGGACATCGTTGACAGCGCGAAGTCTGCCGTCTCGCGCGTCGAAGAGTTCACGCGCGAGACCAAAGAGGCGTTCGACATGTTTCGCCCCTTCATGGTGGACAACGCATACATCTTCCGCGCCGACAACGTCCGCTCGCTCTTCTCGCAGTTGCGCGACGACGAGCGACAGTTACTAAAGTGGAATCCAGAACAGTTCGACTGGTACGACTACTGGATGAACGTCCACTTCCCCGGCCTCAAAAAATGGGTCTTCCCCAAGCTCGAAGAGGACATGCGCGCGCAGCCGAAGCGCGTTTACACCTACCGCGACCTGCTCGAACTCTTCGAGACCTCGGCCAAGCGCTTCGAGACGCGCGTCGCCATGCGGATCGAGCGCGACGGGCAGAAGGAGCAATACACCTACGCCGACATTCAGGAACTCGCCACGCGCGCCGCGGCCTTCTTCGCCGCGCAGGGAGTAAAGCCCGCCGACCGCGTCCTGCTCGCGAGTCACAACGCGCCCGAATGGGGCATCAGCTACTTCGGAGTTTTAAAAGCGGGCGCGACGTGCGTGCCCGTTGACCCCGAAAGCTCTACCGAAGAACTCGTCAACTTCACGCGCGCGAGCGGCGCGACCGGAATCATCCTCGGCGAGAAGGCCGACGAGAATCACCCAGACCTTCAGGAAGCGCTCGCCGAGGCGGGACTCGAAGCGCGCCTGTGGCGCTACGCGGAAATCTTCGAGCTGACCGACGAGGCGACCGAGGATCAACGCATCGCGCTCTTGCCGCCGCGCATCTCGCCAAACTCAGTCGCCTCGCTCATCTTCACTTCGGGCACGACCGGAGTCCCGAAGGGCGTCATGCTCTCGCACAAGAACCTGACGAACATGGTCTCGATGCTCGCCTCGGTCTTCGAGATGGACACGGGCGACGGCATCCTCTCCGTCCTCCCGCTCTACCACACGTTCGAGTTCTCGACCGGCTTCCTCACGCCCTTCAGCCGCGGCACGCAGATAACTTACCTGCCCGAACTGAACGGCGAGGAACTCGCGCGGGCCATCAAGAACGGCCACGTCACCGGCATGGTCGGCGTGCCCGCGCTGTGGGAACTCCTGCACCGGCGAATCATGTCGCGCCTGCGCGAGAACGGCGAATGGGTCGGAGACGCAGCCGAAGCTCTGATGCGCCTCAACAGTTGGCTCCGCGACAAGACGCCGCTCAACCTCGGCCAGATCGTCTTCCGCCCGATTCACAGCGGACTCGGAGGTCGCATACGCTATCTCATCAGCGGCGGCTCGGCCCTGAACGAAAAGGTCAAGCGCGACATGCACGGCCTCGGCTTCACAATCCTCGAAGGCTACGGCCTGACCGAAGCCTCGCCCGTGCTGACCGTGACGCGCCCGCAGAACGCTCTGAACGCGTCGAGCGTCGGCAAGCCACTTCCCGGCGTCGAAGTCCGCATCCTCGACCCCGACGCCACAGGCATCGGCGAAGTCATCGCGCGCGGCCCGAACGTCATGCTCGGCTACTACAAGAACGAGCAGGCGACGCAGGCCGCGATCTCCGGACGCTGGCTCTACACGGGCGACCTCGGACGCTTGGACGACGAAGGCAATCTTTATCTCGTCGGTCGCTCGAAAGAGATCATCGTTGACACGAACGGCAAGAACGTTTACCCGGACGAGATCGAGGAGCTTTACAAGGACTCGCCGCTCGTCAAGGAACTCGGCGTCGTCGGACTCGCCGAAGGCATCGGCGAGAAGGTCGCGTGTCTCGTCGTCCCCGACTACGACTCAGACATAAGCCTGCAACGCGAAGAGGTTCACCGCCGCATCGAAAATCACTTCCGCGAAGTCTCTTCGACCTTGCCCTTCTACAAGCGCGTCAAGGCGCTCTACTTCACCGACGAGGAGTTGCCGCGCACGGCGACGCGCAAGGTCAAGCGCCGCGAGGTCGTGCGGATGATCCAGTCGCTCGAAGCCAGCAAGCGCGCAGGCATCACCGAACGAACAGCGCCGCGCGAGCAGCACCACGACGCCGACTGGCTGCTCGGCCTCGTCGCCTCGGTCTCTGGCCGCGCGCGCGCGGAGGTCTCGCTCGACTCGCGACTCTCCGAACTCGGCTTCGACAGCCTGATGTTCGTCGAACTCGCCACGTCAATCGAGCAGGCCGGCGGCACAATCGTCTCGCCCGACACCTTGAACGAGGTCGTGGACGTGCGCGAGCTTTACTCGGTCGTCCGCCGCCGCGAGGCTTCCGCCGCGCGACGCGCCGCCGAGGCGCGCGCCGAAGAAGACCGCCGCGTCGAGGAGCGCGAGATTTACGTCCCCACGCTCGTCCGCAAGGTCGGCAACCGCGCGGCTGACGTGCTCCAAAAAGTTTTCTACGAGCGCGTCCTCGACTCGAAGATCGAGGGGCAGTCGAACGTGCCCGTCCACACGAACTTCATCGTCGCCGCGAACCACACGTCGCACCTCGACATGGGGCTGGTCAAGATGGCGCTCGGCGAGCAGGGCCGTGACATGGTCGCGCTCGCGGCGGCTGACTACTTCTTCGACAACAAGTACAAGCGCGCCGTCATGGACAACTTCACGAGCCTCGTGCCCATCGAGCGCTCCGGCTCTCTGCGGCAGTCGCTCCGCCACGCGCGCTCGTTCCTAGAGCGCGGCTACAACGCGCTCATCTTCCCCGAAGGCACGCGCTCGATGACCGGCGAGTTGGCCGACTTCAAGCCGATCATCGGCTACCTCGCTATCAACACGCGCACCGGGATTCTTCCAATCCACGTCAGCGGCACTTACGAAGCGTTCCCCAAAGGCTCGACGCTCCTGAAATCGCGCGAGGTCGGCGCGCGCATCGGACGCTTCCTCGCCGTCGAGGAGTTGGAGGAGCTGTCGAAGGGGATGCCGCGCGCCGAAGCCTACCGCCTCGTCGCCGCGCTCGTCCGCCACGAGATCGAGAACCTCCGCGACGGCACGCGCCACGCCTTCGACGCCACCGCGCTCCGCCGCCGCTTCAAGGCCGAGCGGCGAAACGGCGGCGACACCGGCGAAGAGGCGCACGACGAGGGCGAGCTTGCGACGACCGGAGACTGAAAGGCAGTTCAAAGTTCAAGGTTCAAAGTTCAAAGTCGAGAACATGGCCTGAACTTTGAACCTTGAACTTTGAACCTTGAACTCTTGATGGCTACGACAAAGAAAAGCACCGCGAAGAAGGCGGCGACGAAAACCGCTTCGAGGGCTAAAAAAAGTGCGGGCGCTGAGAAGTCAGGCGCGCTCGTGCGGAGGCAGAAGCCCGCGACGCTCGTCACTGGCGGGACGGGCTTTCTCGGCTCACATCTCGTCAGGCTTCTTGTTGACGAAGGCGTGAAGCCCCTGCGAGTGCTGACGACGAACGCTCCCGCGTGGCTCGAAGAACTCGGCGTCGAGGCGGTCGAAGGCTCGATCACTTCGCCCGAAGCGGTCGCGCGCGCGGTCGAGGGCGTCGGCGAGATTTATCACTTGGCGGGCAAGGTGTCGCGTGCCGAGGAAGGCGCGCACGAGATGTACCGGCTGCACGTCGAGGGCACGCGCGTGCTGTGCGAGGCGGCGCGCGCTGTCGGAGTCCGCTCAGTCGTCATGGCCTCGTCGAGCGGGACGATTGCCGTGACCGAAGACGGCGATGTCGTGCCTGACGAAGACTGGCCCACGCCGCTCGACATCATTTCGCGCTGGCCCTACTACGCGAGCAAGCTCTACCAGGAGCGCGTCGCGCTCGAAAACTTTTCGGGGAAGAATCAGCGGCTCGTCATCATGAATCCGAGCCTGCTGCTCGGCCCCGGCGACGAGCGCCTGAGTTCGACGAAGGTGGTTCTGGACTTTCTCGCGCGCAAGATTCCGACCGTGCCGAAAGGCGGGCTGAACTTCGTTGACGCGCGCGACACCGCCCGCGCTTTTTACTCCGCGATGCAGAACGGCGCTCACGGCGAAAGGTATCTGTTAGGCGCGTCGAACTGGACGTTTGAAAAATTCTTCGGGCGGCTTGAGCGCATCACGAAGGTCTCCGCGCCCTTCATCTCGCTGCCGTCGAAGCTCGCCGTCGTCGGCGCGCGCGGCCTTAGCTCACTCTTCCGCCAGTGGAAGCTCGCGCCGCCCGTCGAACCCGCAGAGATCGAGATGGCCGAATACTTCTGGTACTTCGACTCGTCGAAGGCGCGCACGGAACTCGGCTTCGCGCCGCGCGACCCGCAGGAGACTCTGCTCGACACTGTGACTTACGTCCGCGAAAACTTCCTCGGCGGCGAAGCCTTCCGCAACTCCGCCTGAAACATTTGCGCCTTCACTTCGGGCAGCGCACGCGCAGAGCGCCCGGCAGGATTTCAAACGTCGCGGGCAGGCGACCGACCAACTCGCCGTCAATCTCAAGCTTCACGACTTCCGTCCCGACCGGGCGCGCTTCGACGCGGCGCGAGCGCGCGTGCCGAACGTCGCGCATACCGAGGTGCGTGCCGAGATAGACGCGGTAGGAGTTCGCCAGAACCGACAACGCGCCCATGTCGCCGATGGCGATAACGTCGAAGCGCCCGTCGTCGAGTTTCGCCGTGGGCGCGATCTTCATCCCGCCGCCGAAGTAGCGCGCGTTGGCGACGCAGAAGTTTGTGACCGTCAGGCGCGACTCGCGCCCGCCGTCGAGCGAGACGCGCACGGTCGGGTTTTGGAACGCGAGCGTCGCCTGCAACGCCGCCGCCGCAAACGTCACCTTGCCGCCGAGCAGACGCGACGCGCCCGCGGGCAATCCGGCACGACTCTTCACGCGCTTGATCACGTCGCCCGCTATGCCGAACGACGCGACGTTGACGAAGAATCTCTCTTCCGTCTCGCCGCGACTGTTCACGAACGAGACGCGCCCCGCGTCCATCGCGCGCGTCTCGCCCTCGCGCAGAGCGCGCGCCGCGTCCGCCGTGCGCGTCGGGATGTTCAGCGTGCGCCGGAAGTCGCCGCCCGTGCCGCTCGGCAACACGCCGAGTTCCGCCGACGCGCCCGCGCGGAGTATCCCGTTCGCGACCTCGTTGATCGTGCCGTCGCCGCCGCACGCGATGATGAACGGGCGGCCCGCGCGAGCCTCGCGCTCCGCGATCTCGACGGCCTCGCCGCCGCGACGCGTGAACGCGACACTGAACGCGCCGAAGTGATGCCGTACCTCGCTCGCCGCCGCGGGCCAGGCTTCGCCCGTCGCGCCGTTTGCGGAAGCGGGGTTGACGATGATGAGAGGCAGCGCGGACATTTTCTGATTTTAGATTTTAGATTTCTGCCCGCGCGCCATGTCGGTATCGCGGGTGGTGGACGTGCCCGCCTGGTCGAGTTGGATCATTTGTTTGGATGACACCCGCTCGCTACTGCTCGTGGCTCTGTGTTCGTGTTCGGCGCGATCCTGTTCGGCGAGTTCGGCGATTTTGGACATGACGAGTTCCGCGATCTCCATGTGCGTGCGGACGGAGTCGCGCTTGTCCTGAAACTCCGAGAAGTCAATCAAGGGGCCGAAGCGGACGCGAACCTTCTCGCCGCCGCGCCAGTTGCCGGCGACCTGTCGCGGGAGGTCGTTGCCGAGTCCCGCGATGAAGACGGGGACGACCTGCGGGCGCGCGTCTTTGATGAGCTTGCCGACGCCGGGGCGCGGTCGGAGGAAAGTGTAGGGGCCGCCGGTCTTGTTGCGCGTGCCTTCGGGGTGAAAGCCGATGACGTTGCCCGCGCCCTCGCTCGACAGGTTCGCGAGCAGCCGCATCGAGAAGCGGTCGAAGTCGCGCTTGTCAACCTTCGGGTTCTCGCCGCCCGCGAAGAAGGGCGGGTACATTGACCACCAGCCCATGATGAAGTTGACGAAGAGTCCGGTGAAGGTGTCGTAGAAGAAGCGACCGCGCACGGGGAAGAAGAGTTGCTTGCGCCAGCGCGTCCGCTTGAACAGCACGGTCGAGACGACGTACATGTCGAAGAACGAGCGGTGATTCGCGACGAGCAGCAGCGGGCGCTCGTGCGAGACCGCCTCGACGTTCTCCAGCCCGTAAACGCGCAGCAGGTTGTAAGTCGAAATCTGAATCCAGCCCGCGCCGAGCGTCCGCTGGCACAGCGTCCAGAACCTCTTCCAAGCGCCGCGGTTCATCCGCCGCGTGAGCCGGAACGCGAAGCGCTCAAGCGGAGAGAGCACGGCCAACTCTTCCGCCGTCGGCTCAAGGCCGGACGCGACCCCGCGCTTGTTTGTTTCGATTGATGTCCCCGCCGAACTGTCCATGAGCGCTCGACCCAAAGTTAATAGACAGGCGTGAAGACGCGCAAGCGACGGCAATCAACTTTCGCGTGTTGCGGATGGGTTCGGCAGTCTTCTTTTCAGACGGCGTAGAGCTGCAAGTCCGTGCCGACGGCGTCGGCCAGCTCAAGCGTCCTCTGAAGACTCGGGTGCCGCACGACGACGTAGCCGTCGGCGATGAGCGTCTGACGCCAGTTGCGCCGAGGCTCGCCGACGCCGAGCAGGTCAATACACGCGACGTGCTCGCCGAAGTGCGAAAGGATGCGGTCGAGTCCCTCGACGTGGCGTATGCGCCCGCCGCCCTGCGCGCGCTTGTAGATGATCGCCGCGTTGTAGCGCCGCTCGAACTCCTGCGTGAAGCGCCCGCTGACGACGGCCTCGGCCCAGCCCGTGAAGAGGTCAACGTCCGAGGCGTAGTTCATCACGTCAACCGAGCGCGCTCCGGGCGGTCGCGCCGCGATCTCGCCGAAGACCACCTCGCCGTCGTCCTTCCTGAACCATTCCATGTGTGTGAAGCCCGCGCGGAAGCCGAGCGCGCGCAGCACCGCGCGCCCCATCTCGCACCCGCCCGCGTACTCTTCGGCGTCCACGTCGCGCAGCATGACGATCTGCGGGCTTATCCATTCCACCGTGCGCGCGATCAGCGGGCGCGGGCGATACCATGAGAGGCTGTGATAGACGATTTCGCCCCCGGCGCAGACGGTGTCGAACGTGTACTCCTCGCCGCCGATGAACTCTTCGACGCTCACCTCTTCGACGTGGCCGAGCTTCGTGAGCACGCCCTCAAGCTCGCGCTCGTCTTCGACGCGGTGCGTGTCCGCCGAGCCTGCGCCCGCGATTGGCTTGATGATGAGGGGGAAGCCTATGCGTTGCGCGGCGTCGCGGCAGCCGTCCTTGTCGGTCGCGGTCGCGCTGCGCGGCGTGCGTATGCCGGCGGCTTCGAGCTTCTGCTTCATCAGGTCTTTTTTGCGGAAGGGCAGAACCTCCTCGACCGTCATGCCGGGCACGCCCAGTGCCTCGCGCAGACGCGCGGCCAGAATCACGCCCGGCTCCCACAGGCACTCGACCGCGTCAACGTTTATCGGAGAGACCCAGCGCCCGACGGCGGCGACGACCGCGTCCTCGTCCTGAAGCGACTCTACCTGTAGGAACGCGCTCAGGCTCTCGCGCGCGACCCGCGGCAACTGGCTTTCGTGCTGGTCGCTCACGCCGAAGACGCGCGCCCCGACGCGCGCCAGCCCCCGCGCGAAATACTGCATCTCCGCCGGGTAGCCCGGCGAGATCATCAAGACGTTCATGTGCGTCTCCAGTTCAGAGGCCAGAGGTCAGTAATTAAGACCTCTCGGCGTCGTGTGTTCAAGTCCAACGCTCAAGGCGCGGAGTGCCTTTCGACCAACCTCTGACCTCTGACCTCTATCCTAATTCGACACGAACCAAAGAGACGAGACGAAGCAGCGCCTGTTCGACGACCGCCGTTTCCTGATGGCGCAGGATGACGTAGCCTTCGCCCTCGTAGCTGCTGGCGGGAGCCTGGCCCGGAGCGGGGAGTTTCACGTCACAGACGAGCGAGCCAAGCTCTCGCTCGGCCTGCTCCAAGCCGTGAACCGCTTTCACCTGCCCTCGCCCCTGACCGCGGAGGAACGCAGCGCCGCCGGCGTAGCGTCGCGCGGGCGGCTCGAACTCGCCGTAAACCATCACGCGCGCCCACGCGAGCATGAAGTCAATGTCGTTGGCGCGCGAGATGAGCGTCGTGATCTGCGCGCCGGGCGGACGCGCGCCGACCTCGGAGACGGCGACGCTCCCGTCCGCGCGCCGAAACCACTCCATGTGGCTCAGCCCCGTGTCCATCCCCAGGGCTTCGAGCGCGCGGAAGGCGACGCCGCGTATGTCGTCGTACTTCGCGTCGTCAACCTCCCTCGGCAAAACGACGCACCACTGAATCCAGGGGTTGCGTAGGACTTCGAGCGGCGTCGGGTAGTAGTGCGTGAGCGAGTGCCAGACCGCGCGCCCGTTGACGGAGATGGTCTCGAACGAATGCTCGTCGCCCTTGACGAACTCTTCGAGCAGCACAGGCTCGTGCGCGCCGGCGAGCGAGAGGCGCAGCGCTTCGCCGAAGGTCTCGGCGTCGTTGGCGCGGAAGGTTGACTGCGAGCCTGCGCCCGCGGGCGGCTTGACGACGACGGGGTAGCCGACCTCTTCGGCGAACGCGAAAGCCTCGGCCTCGCTCGACGCGAGACGGTGGCGCGCGCACGGCACGCCAGCCGCGCGCAGGACTGACTTCATGCGCGCCTTGTCGCGAAAATTGTGCGCGGCCTCGACGCTCATCCCTTCTATCCCCAGACGCTCTCGCGCCTCCGCGAGCGGCACTTGTAGCTGTTCGAGTACGGCGATGAGGCGATGCGCGGGGCCGAGGTGTTGAGAGAGTGCGCGCGCGGCCTCCGTCACCTGGCCGCCGTCGAACACGCTCTCGACGCGCCAGTGTGCCGCGACTTTCTCCCGGAGCGGTTGCGCGAGGTTCTCGCGCGCGTCCTGATTGATGACGGCGAGCCGAACGTCGGGCAGGCGCACGAGCGCCTCGATGGCCTGCAAGGCGAAGCCCGAATACCACGGGGCGACGAAGATCACGAGCGGCATGGAAGCCCCCTCTCTGCCCTGCTTGAACGTGGCGTATGAGCCGAGCGCCGCGCTCGGACATGGGCAAGAATGCCTGTTGCGCTAATCTATCGAAAAGTATTTCGCCTCTTCGTGGTGGACTATGATGGCCGACGTTGACTGCTCAGGAATCAACTGAAACTCTTCGCTCAACTCAACGTCAATCCGCGACGGCTCAAGCAACTCGAACAGCTTTGTCTGGTCTTCCAGATTCGGGCAGGCCGGGTAGCCGAAGCTGAAGCGCGAGCCTTGATAGCCCTGATGGAAGAGTTTTGCAAGCTCCTTCGCGTCGCGCCCGGCGATGCCTAGCTCTTCGCGGATGCGCTTGTGCCAGAGTTCGGCGAGCGCTTCCGCCGACTCGACCGAGAGGCCGTGGAAGTAAAGATAGTCGGAGTAGTTGTCCGAGCTGAAGAGCTGCCGCGCGTACTCGCTCGCGCGCCGCCCGACGGTGACGAGGTGGAACGCGACCACGTCCATGCGCCCCGACTCCTTCGACGCGAAGAAGTCGGCGAGGCACAAGCGCCGCCCGGTCGTCTGCCGCGGGAAGGTGAAGCGCACGCGCTCGGTGCGCTCGTCGTCTTGATAGACGACGAGGTCGTTGCCTTCGGACTGCGCCGGGAAGTAGCCGTACACGACGCGCGGCGTCAGGAGCTTTTCTCGTTCGGAGCGCCGCTTCAACTCGTCGTAAACTGGGCGCACCTTCTCGGCGACGAGCGCGCGGTACTCCTCCGCCGTGCGCCTTCCCTGCTTGAACTGCCACTGACCTTTGAAGAGCGCCGTCTCGTTGACGAACGAGAACACGTCTTCGAGCGGGATGTCGTTGATGACGCGCGAGCCGTAGAAGGGCGCGCGCGGGATGGGCGCGTTCGGGTTCACATCCGAGCGCGTCGTGTCCGAAGTGTCGCCCGTCGAGACTTGCGCGGCGCGCGCCCGTGCGGGACGGCGGATGCCGAGTTTCGCGTCTTCGCCGACGAGTTCTTCCGCGTCGTCCGCTGCTTCGGCTTGTGCGTCCCCACTCGCCGCTGCGTTCGCCGCGGCGGCCTTCGCCGCCTTACCGTTCTGCGCCTTCGCGGTCTTTGTTGACTTGCCGTTCTGCGCCTCTTCCGAACTTTCCGCGCCGCCCATCAGCGCGTCCATGACGTGCAGGCCGTCGAAGGCGTCGCGCGCGTAGAAGAGCGTGCCGCGGTAGAGCGACTTCAAATCGTCTTCGACGTAGCGCCGCGTGAGCGCCGCGCCGCCGAGGACGACGGGCACGGTCAGGCCGCGCTCGCTCATCAGCTCAAGGTTCTCCTTCATCACGAGCGTTGATTTGACGAGCAGCCCGCTCATGCCGATGGCGTCGGCCTTGTGCTCTTCGTAGGCGCTCAGGATGCTTTCGACCGTCTGCTTGATGCCGAGGTTGACGACGCGGTAGCCGTTATTGGTCAGGATGATGTCAACGAGGTTCTTACCGATGTCGTGCACGTCGCCCTTGACGGTGGCGAGCACCATCGTCCCCTTCGCCGTCGCGCCGCCCTTCTTCTCCATGAACGGTTCGAGGAAGCGCACCGCCGACTTCATCACCTCCGCCGACTGCAAGACGAAAGGCAACTGCATCTGGCCGCTTCCGAAGAGTTCGCCGACCGTCTTCATGCCGTCGAGCAGGATGTTGTTGATGATGTCGAGCGCTGGATAACTTTCGAGCGCGAGTTTCAGGTTGTCTTCGAGTCCCTGCTTCTCGCCGTCAATGATGTGTTGCTTCAGGCGCTCTTCGACGGGCAGGCTCTCGTCAACCTTCTGCTCCTTCTTCGCCTTCACGCCCTCGAAGAGCTTTGTGAACTCCGCGAGCGGGTCGTATGTGCAAACGTCGCCGTCGAAGCGTCGGCGGTCGTAGATGAGGTCGCGCGCGACTTCCAGTTCGCGCTCGCCGATGCGGTTGAGCGGGACGATCTTGCTCGCGTTGACGATGGCCGAGTCGAGTCCGGCTTCGACCGCCTCGTGCAGAAACACCGAGTTCAGCACGACGCGCGACGCCGCGTTCAGGCCGAACGAGACGTTCGAGACGCCGAGGATGGTGAAGCAGCCGGGCAGTTCCGACTTGATGCGGCGCAGCGCTTCAATCGTCTCGGCGGCGTTGCGACGATCCTCTTCGATGCCCGTCGAGATTGGCAGCGCGAGCGGGTCGAAGAAGATGTCCGTTGCCGGGAAGCCGAGTTCGTTCGTCGCCTGTTCGTAGGCGCGCTTGGCGATCTTCAACTTCCCTTCCGCCGTGCGCGCCATGCCGTCTTCGTCAATCGTGCCGACGACGACGCCCGCGCCGTACTCCTGCGCCAGTCCAACCACCTTCTTGAAGCGCGGCTCGCCGTCCTCGTAGTTCGTCGAGTTCAGGATGCACTTGCCGCCCGCGTGCTGGAGTCCGGCCTCCATCTTCTCCCACTCGGTCGAGTCGAGCATGAGCGGCAGGCGGACGTTCGTCACCAGACGCGACGCGAGTTCGTGCATGTCGCGCACGCCGTCGCGACCGACGAAGTCAACGTTCACGTCGAGGACGTGCGCGCCCTCGCGCTCCTGCTCGCGCGCGAGCGAGACCAGCCCGTCCCAGTCTTCGGCGTTCAGGAGGTCGCGCATCTTCTTCGACCCCGAAGCGTTGACGCGCTCGCCGACGATGAGGAACGAAGTGTCCTGACGGTAAGGCTGCTGGATGTAAAGCGACGAGCACGCGGGCACGAGCGGCGCTTCGCGCCGGACGGGCGTCACGTCTTTGACGGCTTCGACGACGGCTTTCAAGTGTGCTGGCGTCGTGCCGCAGCAGCCGCCGACGATTGAGACGCCGAGGTCGCGCGCGAAGTGCTGAAGCTCGGCGGCGAGCGATTCCGGCGTCTCGCGAAAGACGGCGTGGCCGCCGACGTTGTCGGGGATGCCGGCGTTTGGGATGACCGAGACGGGAAAGCGCGAGTTCTGGCAGAGGTAGCGGACGTTCTCCGTCATCTGCTGCGGCCCCGTCGCGCAGTTCATGCCGAAGATGTCAACGGGGAAAGGCTCGATGGCTGTCAGCGCCGCGGCGATCTCCGTGCCGAGCAGCATCGTGCCCTGCTGCTCAATCGTCACCTGCGCGATGACTGGCACGCGCGCGCCGCGGCGCTTGAACTCGCGGAAGATGCCCGCGAGCGCCGCCTTCAACTGAAGCAAGTCCTGGCACGTCTCGACGATGAGCAGGTCAACGCCGCCGTCCAAAAGCCCGCGCGCCTGCTCGTTGTACGCGTCGCGCGTTTCGAGGAACGTGACGTGGCCGAGCGTCGGGAGCTTCGTCCCCGGCCCCATCGAGCCGGCGACCCAGCGCGGTTTGTCTTTCGTCGAGAAGTCGGACGCGACGCGGCGCGCGAGTTTCGCGGCGCGCAGATTCAGGTCGTAGGCCATGTGGCCGATGCCGAACTCGTTGAGGACGATTGAAGTGCCGTTGAACGAGTCGGTCTCGATCACGTCACAGCCGACTTCGAGGAAGCCCGCGTGAACTTTCTCGACGGCGTCGGGGCGCGTCAGCAGCAGGTGCTCGTTGCAATTCTCGAACTGCGGCCCGCCATAGTCCTCAATCGTCAACCCCTGCGCGTGCAGGTTCGTCCCCATCGCGCCGTCGAAGACGACGATGCGCTCTCTCAAAGTCTTTAGGAAATCACTCATCGGGTTTGCCGCCTTACTCCTTCCGGCATCGGCTTCGCAAAGAGAAGCCCCGCGCCAAACAACGCGGGGCTTGACTCTCGAAGCCTTCTTTTGTCGGTCTCCCCTGCGAGACCAAGCCGAGCTGTTTAGCTGTTTATTTTACGTGGCCGCAAGTCGCCTTAACTCACCACGTTTGTAGAGTATTGAAGCACCCGTGCCCGCCGCTGTCAAGAATGCCCGCGCTCCCGGCGAAGACCTGACCCGGATTGCTTCCGCTGGAATTATTGTCCTCGCCGCCGCGCTGTGCTAAGTTCGCTGGCGGTTCTTCCGTCTCTGAATCTTCTTCGTCTTCCGAAATGCGACGCGCCATCTACCCCGGCTCATTCGACCCCGTGACGAACGGCCACCTCGACATCATCGAGCGCGGCGCGAAGCTTTTCGACGAGATCATCATCGCCATCCTCGTCAACTCCGAAAAGAAGGCCCTCTTCACCGTCGAGGAGCGGCGCGAGATTCTGGAAGAGGTCTTGCCGCTCGTCAAACCGGACGGGTGCGCGATACGCGTTGACTCGTTCGAGGGTTTGCTGATGCGCTACGCCGTCGAGCAGAAGGCCGACGCGGTCGTGCGCGGCATCCGCGCCATCTCCGATTACGAGTACGAGCTTCAGATGGCCTTGATGAACCGGCGGCAGGAGCCGAGCATCGAGACCGTCTTCATGATGGCCGCGGAAGCCTACTCTTACGTCAGCTCGCGACTCGTCAAGGAAGTCTTCTCGCTCGGCGGCACCATCGAGGGACTAGTGCCCGCCGCCGTCGAAGAGCGTATGCGCCTGAAGCTTCACAAAAGTTGAAAACGCGCGCCGCCTTTGGTGCTATAATCCGTTCACCTTTCCCTTAAACTTAGCGCGCACCGACCCGGCGAGTGATCGTGCGCGTCAACGACGAACATTGGAGGGACAAGAATGCCAAGAGGTGACAAGAGCAGCTACACGGACAAGCAGAAGCGGAAGGCCGAGCACATCGAGGAGGGCTACGAGAAGCGCGGCACGTCGAAGAAGGAGGCCGAGCGGCGCGCTTGGGCGACCGTCAACAAGGAGTCGGGCGGCGGCAAGAAGAGCGGTTCGGGCAAGGGCAAGAAGGGGAACAAAAGCTCTTCCAAGAAGGGCGGCAAGAAGGGCGCGGCCTCGCAGAGCCACGAGACTCGCGTCAAGGCCGGCAAGAAGGCCGCGAAGACGCGAGCACGAAAGTCCGGCGGCTCGAAGAAGAGCTAGCCCAACGGGTAAGGCAAAAGTAAAAAGGCAAAAGGCAAAAGAGGGAACGCGGTAGGCGCGACTGAGAGCGTTGCGCTCTCACGCCAGCAGCGACGCTGCTTTAGCAACGACGCTGCTACCCTCAACGAAGACGCGAGGCGCATTGGCCGTCTCCCCTTCTTTTGCTTTTTGCCTTTTTACTTTTGCCTTCGATGCGGATACCATCGTGCCTCCGCTCGAACGAAACCAAAAAGGCCGGGGACACGAATGGCAGAGACGAAAACGCAGGCCGACTTCAGGCCGTCGCCCAACGTCGCGCGGATGCAGCCCTCTTCGACGCTCGCCGCGATGCAGGCCGCGATGCGGATGAAGGCCGAGGGCGTTGACGTTGTTGACTTCGGGCCGGGCGAGCCTGACTTCGACACGCCGGAGCACATCAAGCAGGCCGGCGCGGAAGCGATGCGCGCGGGACAGACCAAGTACACGCCCACGGGCGGCACGCGCAAACTTCAGGAGGCAATCGTCGGTTACTACGAGCGCGAGTTCGGCGCGCGCGTCGAGCCTTCGACCGTGATGGCGACCGCCGGCGGCAAGCAGGCCGTCTTCAACGCCGTCGTCACGCTCTGCGGCCCCGGCGACGAGGTTCTGATCGCGAGACCTTACTGGGTCACGTTCCCCGAAATCGTCATCTTCGCCGGCGCGACTCCCGTCTTCATTGACACCGAAGCGACCGGCTTTCACCTGACCGCCGAGCAGGTCGCCGAAGCGATCACGCCGCGCACACGCCTCGTCATCATCAACTCGCCCTCGAACCCTTCGGGCCGCGTCATCGCGCCGCGCGAGTTCGAGAAGATCATGGAGGTGACGGCGGAGCGAGGCGTTTATGTCGTCTCGGACGAATGTTATTTGCGCTTCGTCTATCCGCCGGCGGAAGTCTTCACGGCGGCGGCGCTCGCGCCGGAGTTGCGCGAGCGCCTGTGCATCGCGGGTTCGTTCTCGAAGACCTACGCGATGACGGGCTGGAGAGTCGGCTACTCGGTCGCGCCCGCCGAGTGGACGCGCGAGATGAACAAGGTGCAGAGCCACTCGACGAGCAACCCCAGCTCGATCTCGCAGGCGGCGGCGGTCGCGGCGTTCACGTCGTCGCAGGAGTGCGTCGCGCGGATGCTCGCCGAGTACACGCGCCGCCGCGACTGGCTCGTCGAGGCGCTCGCCTCCGTGCCCGGCTTCCGCTGCCTTAATCCCGAAGGAGCTTTCTACGTCTTCCCAGACGTGCGCGGCTGCCTCGGCGGAGACGTGAAGACCTCCGCCGACTTCGCAGACCTCCTGCTCCGCGAGGCGCAGACGGTCGTCACCGACGGCGCTGGCTTCGGCGAAGAAGGCTTTATCCGAATCTCCTACGCGACCTCGATGGAGCGCCTCGAAGAAGGCGTCTCGCGCATCCGCCGCGTCGCGGAAAGGCAGAGGTCAGAGGTCGGAGGTTAGAGGTCAGTTGTAAACATCCTCACCGCTTGCGGCGAAACATCAAGAGCCTTTCGGTAAAATGTGCCGGGCCGCCCGTTTTCATCACGAGCGGCCCGGCATTTTTTTACTGACCTCTGACCTCCGACCTCTGACCTCTCCGTCAGTAGATGTTGAAGTTGTATTCGAGCGTCACGTACTGCGAGACCGCGTGGCCGTCCTTCTGCGCGGGGCGAAACTTGATCTGCTTCGCCGCCTCGATTGCCTTCTCCGTGAGTCCGTCGGACAGTCCTTTGACCACGGTGATTCCCGTCACAGCGCCCGACGCCGACAGCACCGCGCGCAAACGCACAAGCCCCGTCACGTTGTCCTTGCGCGCCGCTTCGGTGAACGAAGGCTCAGGCTTCGAAGTGATGAGTGCGCGCTGCGTCACGTCTTTCGGTGTGAAGATTCTGTTGTAATCAACCGGGCCGCCGCCGCCTTCGCCGCCGCGACCGCCGCCGCCTTCGTGGTAGTCGCCGCCGCCGATGTTGCCGCCGCGGCCTGGGCCGTAGCCGCTGCCGTCGCCGGAACCGACTCCGCCGCCATTGCCGTCACCCATGCCGCCGCCGTGGCCTGAGCCGGATGAAGGCGTCGTCGCCGTTGACTTCGGGTCGCCGTAGGCGATGTCGCGGGCGTCGGGCTTGATGAGCATCGGGTCAACGTTGATCGTGACGGGCGTCGGCAGATGCGGGTTCGCAACCGCGGGCGGGTTCGGGTTCGCCGTCAAAATCGGCGGCGCGAGTTGGGCCGCCGGCAGCTTGCCAGTCGAAGCCTGTAACTGTTCGTCCCTTCCGCCGCCGCCGCCGCCGTGCGCCGCGTCCTGCTTCGGCTTCGAGCCTCCGCCCTTGCCCGTCTCCGTCCCGGCTGTCCCCTTCTCCGGCTGCTTCTGCTCTTCCGGGATCGGGTCGTCGGGGTTAATCATCCCGACCACCTGAAGATTCTCGTAAGGGTTCGCGCCCGCGAGCTGGTTGCCGCGCAGACGTTCGAGCGCGAAGACCGAGCCGAGCAAAAGCGTGATGAAGAGGAACGACGAGAAGGTGGCGAGCGCGACGTTGCGCTGCGAGAAGAACGTCAGCCCCGCCTGACCGTATGCGCCGAACGAGCGGCGCGTGAAACCGACGGGGTCGCGTTTGAACTCCGGCCACGTCAACCCGGCGTCCTCGGCCACGGACTTCAACTGCCGCGCGAGGCGGCGCGCGAGTCCGTCGTCTTCGACGAACGTCAAATGATACTCGCCGCGCGCGAACGGGAACGCGGCCTGCCGCCAGAAGTCGGTGCGAATCTCTTGTGCCATACGCGTCCTCAACCTTTCTTCGTATCCGTTCCAGAAAGTTTCACCGGGGAGAACCGCCTCTGCCGCTTCGTCGAACACGCGGAGCGTCTCCGTCATCCGGCGGTAACGCCGCGCGCACGACTCGCAGCGCACGACCTCTTCGAGCAGCGCGCCGCGACGCTCGTCCTCGACCTCGCCGAACAGGAGGTCAACCAACCTTTCTTCCGTCGCCTCGCAATCGTGTCTCATCGCGAAAACCAAATCTCAACTCTTCCCGCCCGCCGCCAAAGGGACGCGCTCGTCTTCATCCGCGCCGACCCCGAACGACGCGCGAAGCTTCTCGACCGAGCGGAACAGAGACTTCTTCACCGCGCCGACCGAGCAACCCAACTCTTCCGCTATCTCGCGGCTCGTCATCCCCTCGCGGTGTTTGAGAAGGAAGATCAGGCGCTGCTGCTCGCTCAACTCTCCGAGCGCGCGCATGACGCGCTCCGAGAGAATCTTCCTGTGGAATCCTTCTTCCGCGTCGGCGCGCGCGGGGCCACGCGTCATCGAAGGCTCTTCCAAAAGTTCTTCGAGGCTGTCGAGCCTGACGCCCTCCCGCTCGCCGTCGCGCACGACGGTCGCGCCCCGCCTGTCGTTCAGAAAAGTGTTGACCATGATCCGGCGCAGCCACGTGTAGAAGCTCGACTCGAGACGGAAGCCCGCGAGCGACCTGAAAGCCTTGAGCCAGACCTCCTGCGAGAGGTCTTCGGCGTCCTCGCGCCCGCGGCAGTAGTGGAGCGCGAGCGCGAAGACCCGCCGCTCGTACCCGCGCGCCAGCAGGCAGAAGGCTTCGAGGTCGCCGCCCTGCGCACGCCTGATCAGTTCGTTCTCGCTGGTCAAATCCGAAGTCCCCGCGGCAAGCTCCGAATGCATAGACACGCCCGCGCGAAAAAGGATGGCAAGCGCGGAAGAATTTTCTGCTCAGATGAGAATTCCGGTCGGGATGGTTGGATTGGCAGGAAGGCCGATTGCGGAATGCGGATTTCGGATTGCGGATTGTTGAAGACAAACCGTCTTCCCTAATCCGCAATCCGAAATCCGCATTCCGCAATCCGGCGGCTCGCGGTTCTGATGGTCTGTTCTTACTCCGCGCCGCCTTCTTTCTTCTCGCCGAGCTTCGACGCGACGCCCGACAGGAGGCGCGGGAACGCGCCGAGCGGCGTGTGGCCTTCGACGTAGAAGCCGTCGGCGCGCATCACGCCGTAAACGAAACTCGGCCTCAGGCTCGCGGTCTGCCCTTCGGTCTTGAACGTGTCGTCGCTCGACTTCAAAGCGTGTCCGAGGTGATTCAGGTAGTCGGCGTTCGAGTTGTAATAGACGAACTGCGGCTGCCCCGTCATCGCGGCGCTCGCCGACGTGTACGCCGCGCTCGACTTGAGCGAACTGCCGCCCTGCGCCGTGTCAATCACGCGCTCGATTGCCGCGCCCTTGCCGCTCGCGACGAAGTTGCCGCCGACGATTGCGTACTCTAGCGCGTGTCCGTTCTCGCCCTCGACGTGATGAATCGTCGTGCCCTTGTAGTCGCGCTCCGTCGTCGTGTGGTGCTTGCTCGCGGCGATCTTGGCGAGCGCCTGCGTGAACGCCTGCGCGTCGTTCAGGTTGACGATGACGACGCCGCTCGGCGAGTCGCCCGCCGTCAGTTGCGCGGCGCAGAACTCCGTGCCGAGCGAGTTCAGAATCTCGCCGCGGAAGTCAACGCCCGTCTTCTCCGTGAACTCGGCGAGCGCGTCCGCGGGACTCTTCTTGCCCGACTGCTCGGAGAGTTGCGTCGCGAGCGCGACCACCTGCTCGAACGTCTGCGGCGCGTTGGCAATCGAGGCGTCGAAGGCCGCGACCGAGTCCGAAGGGACGAGCGCGAGCAGCGCGCCTTGCGTCGGCTGGTTCGCGGCGACCGTGGCGAGCACGCCGTCGCGGTTCGGCGCGACGAAGAAGGCGCGCTCCGCGACGCGTCCGTCCTCGAACGTGGAGGTGAACGCGACCGACTCGACGCTCGACGCGCCGACGCCGTGGAAGAATTCTTTGAACGCCTCGACGCCCTTGTTGTCGGCGTTCGCGGGCGTCGAGTCAACGAGCCGCGTCAGCGCCGCGCCGTCGAGGAAGCCGAACATCCCGTCAACAGACTGCGCTTTCGCGCGAGCCTGCGCGAACGTCTGGTTCGTCTCAAGCGTCGGCTGCTTGCCCGCGCGAACGTCGAGCAGGCGTTTGACCGCGTCACCCGCGTTCGAGAGATAGAGCGTGTTGCCGGCCTGCGCGTATGCGAAGCCGTGCTTGCCCTGCGGCGTGACGGTACTGATCGTCGCGTCGCCGTACTGCTCCGTCTTCGTCTCGACGCTCTTGCCGTCCGCATTCTGCGCCAGGCGCAGCACACGGCTCTCGAACGTGCGGCGGGCAGCCGAGCCGTCGAACTCGGCGACGACGGCGAACTGCGGCTCGCGCTTTCCCTCCGCGTTCGTGCCGACGCCGAGCAGCGCGACCGCGTAGCTCGCGTCGAGCGCGCCCGTGTGGTTCGCCGTCATCATGAAGAGCGAGCTTGCCTCCTGATTCTCCTTCGCGAACGCGCGCCACGCCTCGGAGTCAATCACCTTGAGCGCCTGCGAGCGCAGGTCGTTCACCTCGACGAAGCCGACGGTGTCGGCGGGCAGGTAGCGCTCAAGCCTCGGACTCTGCGCCTTCGACGGTCGAGCGAAGTGAGCAGCCGCCGCGACGACGACGACCAAAGCCGCCGCGAGTCCGAACAGGTACGGTTTGCGTTTCAGTCTTTCCACGATGAACCTCCATTAGAGCGAGTGATGAGTGATGAGTGATGAGGAAAACAGGGTGCGCGTTCTCTCCAACTTATCACTCATCACCTATCACTCCCTATTTCATTTCCTTGCGCGCGAAGACGTACTGCGCGGCGAAGTAAAGTCCCGTCGAGACCGCGAGCATGACGAGGATGGGCACGGGGTCAATCCGACCGTAGAGCGAGAGGTCAATGTCGCCGTTCCGGTTGCGCGTCGCGGCGCTGATGATCCAGTCGAAGATGTCGCTGCCGACGAAGTAGAACATCCCGACGAGCGAGACGGCTCCGGCAATGACCGCAATCCACCACTTCTCGAAGAGCACCGAGAAGAGGAACGTCGCCGAATAGACCATCAGCCCGATGGTCATCGTCCAGACGGTGCCGCGCAGGCCGTTCGAGACCACCCCGACGAACGAACTCCACGAGCCGGCGAGCGTCACGTTCGTCGCCGCCGCCGCCATGATGAAATAGACGAGCGCGAGTGTCGAAAGTATCGAAAGCCCCACGCACGTCGTCGCCTGCACCGCGCCGACGACGTACTTGAAGAGCAGGACGTGCCAGCGCCTGACGGGCCGCTCGAAGAGGAAGAACATGCTGCGGTTATCCAGCTCCGCGCCTATCGAGCCGACGGCGAAGAAGGCCAGAAGGAAAAGGCCCGCCGTTATCAGAAAACTTGACTGCGCGATGAGCGCGACCTGCAAGCCCTGCTTCGCCACGGAGTCGGAGAGCGCGTAGAGGTCGAAGCGCGCGCTCTCGCGCAGGGTGAAGACCAGGCACGCGATGCCGAGCGGGATGTGGAACGCCGCGGCGAACGCCAGCCACTTCCAGCGCGTCTCGCGCCACTCCTTCCAGAGCATCGCTTTCAGCATGGCTTTGTTCACGCGTTCGCCCTCCGCTCGCGCTCGGCGCGCACAGTGTCCACGAAAATATCTTCGAGCGAGACGGGCAGAATCTCCGCGCCCGCCACTCCGCGCTCGGCGAGCGCGTGCAACGTCTCGTCGCCGAAGCCGTGGACGGTCAAGACCTGCTCGTGCCGCCCGTTCTCGACCGCGAGCACGCCGGGCACGCCCGCGACTTCGGGCCGCCTGCCGTTCGTCGCGTAGCGCACGCGCTTGTACGAAGCCTTGATCTCGTCGAGCGAGTTCACGAGAAGCATCTCGCCTTCGTTGATGATGCCGACGTAATCTGCGACGCGCTCGACCTCTTCGACGATGTGCGACGAGAAGAGAACCGTCTTCCCCTCGTCGCTGATCTCCGCGACGATGTTCTCGATGAAGTCGCGGCGGACGATGGGGTCAAGTCCCGAAGTCGGCTCGTCGAGGATGATGAGTTCCGGGTTGTAAGAGAGCGCGAGCAGGAGGCAGACGCGCGCGCGGTTGCCGCGGGAGAGCTGCCTGATCTTCTTGTCGGGCGGCAGGCTGAAGCGTTTGAGCAGACTTTCGGCCTTCGCGTCGTCCCAATTTTCGTGGAAGGCGCGCGTGAACTTGATGCTCTCGGCGACGGTCATCCACTCGTAGAGGTATCGGTTCTCGGAGACGTAGGCGACCCGGCGGCGAATCTCGACGAGGTCTTCTTCGAGCGTGCGACCGAGGACGCGAATCCGTCCGCTCGTCGGTCGCAGGTGGCCGACGATCATCTTGATGATAGTTGATTTGCCCGCGCCGTTGACGCCGAGCAGGCCGAAGACCGTGCCCTTCGGCACGCGTAAGCCCACATTCTTCACGGCCTCGAACGCGCCGAACTTGCGACCGAGGTTTTCGGTCTCGACCGCGTATCCTTCGGGCGCAAACAGATCGTCAGCATTCATAGACTGCTCTCGAACTCCGCCACTGTCGCGATCAATAACGTTCGCGACTACTGCCGCTCATTTTCTTTCGGCCACGACGCCGCGCGCCGCCATTATCTTTTCGAGCGCCTCGTCGAAGGCGTCGCGCATCTCGTCCTTGCCGAGTCCGAGGTGAACGCTTTCGACGACCGCCTTTTCGAGATGCCGCACGACCGCCCTGCGCCGCTCCCGCTTTGACATCTCGACGCCGTGCGCGGAGACGAACGTGCCGTGTCCCTGCCGCTTGTAGATGACGCCCTCGATTTCGAGGTCGAGGTACGCGCGCGCCACCGTGTTCGGGTTCACGCGAAGCTCGGTCGCGAGTTGCCGCACCGACGGCAGAGGGTCTTCCGGCGCGAGCCGCCTCGTCGCGATTGCGGCCTTGATGTGGCCGACAATCTGCAAGTAGATCGGCAGCCCGCTCGACGCGTCAATGTTTATGAACACGGCCCCTCCGCACATCCACTGTATTAGTCCACTAATACAGTGTCTCAGAATACGGGCGGCGTCAACGGCGGGTTTCAAAAAAATTCGGCCACCCGCGAAGAGTGGCCGAACCTGCTGTTTTACCGGCTAGAAACGACTACTTGACCGTCTTCACGCCGTTTCCCGCCGGCTGCTCCAAGCCCAAACGGTCGCGGAAGAGGCTCAGGAGAAGAAGCGTACCGATGCCGCCCGCGCCGTCGCCTGAGCCGCCGGAGGCGAGGATGTCGGGGGTGATGCGGACGCCCTTCTCGCCGATGACCTTCAAGGTCTCGACGAGCGCGACGCCCTGCGGGCCGAGCGCGTTGACCTGCTCCTTGTAGGCGACGCCCTGCGCCTCGCCCATCAAACGAACCTTCTCGGCCTCGGCCTTGCCGGTCGCGAGGATGTAGTGCGCCTCGCCCTCGGCCTCGGCCTTGCGCTGCTCGGCGCGGCGCGAGGAGATTTCGACGCCGACGGTCGCGGCCATCAGGTCGCGCTGGTTGTCGGCCTGCGACTTGGTCTTCTCAAGCTGGATGCGCTTCTCCTCGGCCTCGCGCTGCGCGTTGAACATGTTCTGCTTCTGCTCGGCGAGGATTTTCTCGGTCTGCGTCTTCATCAACTCTTCGGGGAGATGAATGTGGCAGATGAGAACGTTGACCACGTCCACGTGGTACTTCAGGAGGTGCGTGCGGACTCTGGCCTCGGCGCGCTCCTGCTCCTCGTGGCGATTTTGAAGATACGCCATCGCCGAAGACTCCGACGCCTGGTTGCGGAAGATGGAGTCAATGAGCGGGTGCATGACGTTCTGTATGAGACGGTCAATCCCGCCGATCTTCGCGACCATGAAGGGCGCGTCCTCCGGCTTGACGCGGAAGACGACTCTCACTTCGAGCTGCATCGTGAAGCCGTCTTTGGAGATGACCTCGAACGGGTTGAAGGTGTTCGAGGTTTCGCCCGAAGTCCACTCGACCGTCTGGTTGGTCGTCGGGATGATGATCGGCGTGACGGCTAGAGTGTTCACGTAGTAGCGACCGGGGCCGACGACCGACTCCTGAATGCCGCGGTAGCCTTCGGGGACGACGTATGCCTCGTGCGCGCCCTCGTCGAGCCGGCGGTCGGCGGGGTCGGTCATCATCAAGTCCTGCTCGATCTCGGCCTTCGAGCGGTCTTCGTCGTCGAGCTTGTCGAGGCGCGTGGCGGCCTCCGTGACGTGCTCCTTCTCCTCGCGCTCCATCCGCTCGCGAACCTTGTTCGCCATCTGTCGGCGCACGTCCTCGGTCGGGTCTTTGCCGACGTTCGAGACGATGACGGCGACCTCGCCGGGCTTGACCTCGCCGGCCTTCTCCGGGATGACCTTGAAGAGTAGTGGGTTGACGTAGTAGGTGCCGGGCAGAAGGATGTCTTTCTGCGGCCCGCGCTGTCCGCCGCGGCGGATGAACTCGTTGCCGTCGGTGAAGTTGTCGTGGCCTTCGACCTGCGTGGCGACGTAGTCGCGCGGGTCGAGCGGCGCGCCGTCGAGAGCTTCGACGAGTCCGACCTGGTTCTCGTTAATCACCGTCGCGTCGAAGAGGCGGATGAAGAAGAGGCCGGGCTTCGGGTCGCCGCCGTCAATCGGCAAGCTCTGCGTGAGGATGCGGTACGTGCCGGGCGTGAGCGTCTCGACCTGCGGGCCTTTCTGCCCGCCGCTGGCGATGAACTGCTCGGCGTCCTGAAAGTTTCGGTGGCCTTCGATGGCCTTGCCGTTCAGGCGACCGGGGTCGAGCGGGTCGCCGTCCGCGGAGGTGACGACGCCGACCTTGCCCGGCGGGATCATCGTCGCCTTCGAGATCGAGACGCGGAAGAGGTACGGGTGAATCGGCCAGAGTCCCGGCGGGAGCGTGCGAAGCTGAATGCCCTTGACGCCGCCGCGCTTGATGAAGGCGATGGGGTCTTGAAAGTTGTTGTGCGCGTTCTGCGCGCGGTCGGGCGCGAAGTTGCGTCCGGGCGGCATCGGCTCGCCGTCAATCGCCTCGACGATTCCGAGTTCGTCCGCGCCGATCTCGATGAGCGGGACTTTGCGGACGACTTTCTCAAACGGCCACTTGACGAAGTGGAGGCCCGGCTTCAAAACGTCGGCCTGAATGCCGACCTCGCCCTCGGTCGCGACGACTCTTCCGGGCGGCATCTTCGCGCCGACGTAGCGGCGCTCCTTGATGGCGATCTCGCGCGCGCCGACGTTGACGAGCCAGCGCCGGATGATGGCGACTAGCACGAGCAGGGCGATGAAACCGACGAAGAGGTAGATCAATAAGGGAAGCATCGTGTTGTTCATTGTCTTTCTTTCTGCGCGGAGGCTTGTGTACTTTTACCTCCGGCGGCTGGGGAGTTGTCGCGCCGCGCTTCGGCTGAAAGCTCGCGGCGCGCGTGTGCGAGTCTCTGTTTGAGCAGGAAGCCCGCCCCGGAGCGCTTCGCCTCCGAAGAGAGCAGCCAGTATTCACCCTCGAAAAGCGCTTGCAGCTCGTCCGCGCGCAGGCCGTCGAGGCGGCCATCTTTGCGGGCGCGCGTGACTGAAGACACGGCGCGCTCGAAGACGGACGCGTCGTCCGAGAGCGCGGCGACGCGGAGCAGCCGCAGGACTGAAGCGCGCGAAGGATTCTCCTCGAAGTCTTCGAGCAGCAGTTCGGCGAGCGCGGCGTCCGCGCGCAGGCCCTCGTTTCGCGTAATGAAGTCGGCGAGCGCGCCCAACTCTTCGGCGCTCACCGCGTTCTCGACGAGGCGTTTGAGAACGAGTCGGTACAAACCGGCGTCGCCGCCAGCGTCCTTCAAAACTTCAAAGTCACACTGCGCGGCTCGCGAAAGCAGGCCCTTTCGGAAAGCCTCCGAAGCGTCTTCGGCATCACTGTCAGTTCCGCCTGTCTTGTCTTCGCCGCCGAAAAGGAGCGGCGGGCGCGCGTCGGGGTGAAAGTATCCGGCGGCGTCGCGAGACGGCTGGCGTTTCGTGCGGAGAATCGCGATGGAAGCTACGACGATCAGGAAGACCGAGATGATGAGAATGGCGCTCACTTTTAACGCCTACTGTGCGGGCGGCAGCACTGTCAACGACCGAACGTTTTAGAAGCCGTCTGTCCTTTGCGCCGTCCGAGGATATTATACGCAAGGCTGTTTGGGAAGTTCTGGCGCGGCCCCGGAATTTTTGGAATGGAAGCGGGGCAAGCCGCCCTTCCCGACCTGTCAACTTACGGGCGTCGAGTCCTACGCTCAACGCCCGTGTGTTCGCAAGTCGGGAAGGGCGGCTTGCCCCCGCTTCCCTGATAACTCGACGTACTCTCCCCTGCTTCCGAAGTCTCAGAAGCTGCGGCGGATGAGGTAGGAAGCTTTGATGAAGAAGGTTCTGCCGTTGCGACGGAAGCCGGGTTCGAGCCGTCCCGAAAAAGGGTTGTAGAAGTCCCGGTTCATGTCGTCGTTGTAGCCGACGTAGAAGGCCGTGCCCGGATTCGGCGTCCAGCCGAAGAGGAACTGCCCGCGGTAGTTTGAAGTGATCGAGTCGTAGTCAACGCGCGCTCGCGCAAAGGCGAAGCGCGTGAACTGGTAGGTCGTCTTCAGGCTGAAGATTTTCGAGTCGAAGGCGACGCCGCGCGTGTCGTCGCGCGTGAGCCGGTACTTGCTGAAGCTGAGCGCGAAGTTCAGGTCGTTCGTCGCCTTGTAGGTGACGTTGCCGTTCGTCGAGAAGGAGTGGCCGGGGCCGGGGTCTTGCACGCCGAGGCAGACTTCGGGCGGGTCTGCCGCGCCGCAGAGTCCGGCGTCGGTCGCGCGCTCGGCGGCGATGGCCGAGGGGCTGACGCGCGGGTAGCGCGGCCCCGCGCCGAAGTCGAAGTCCATGTCGCCGCGGTTGAGCGCGACGAAGTAGAAGAAGTTTACCCTGATTGCTAGTTGATGTTTGAACACGCCAGCGCGAACAAAGAGGCGTGTACCTTAATCTCAAATCCGGTGTTGGTGCGCGCGTGCAAATGTTGCAACCCCATCTTCTCTAGCTG
>Ga0070740_10000883_pt1 | contig 48785 bp, 37 predicted proteins | sample Coa_R2_FD_67286 | JGI IMG/M metagenome (GOLD analysis project Ga0070740, IMG submission 67286) | Surface soil microbial communities from Centralia Pennsylvania, which are recovering from an underground coalmine fire - Coalmine... | ecosystem: Environmental > Terrestrial > Soil > Unclassified ... | reverse complement strand
GCGTCAGCACGATCTCGTCGCCGTTCTTCAGGTTTTCCGGCGAGCCGCCTGGTTGCAGGCCAACGTACTGGTCGCCCAATAAACCACTGGTGAATATCGCAGCGCCGGAATCGTCCGGGATGTCGTCGTACTTGTCGTCGATCGCCAGCGTCACCAGCGCGTCCATCTTGCCGCGCTCCAACTGGATCGACTGCACCGAGCCCACGCGTACACCGGCGATCTTCACCGGCGCGCGTTCCTTCAGTTGCCCGATGTTGGAAAACCGCGCTTTCACGAGATAACTGCGGCCTTGATGCACGTTGGCCACCGATGTCGTCTGCGTGGCGAGATACGCCAGCGCGGCGAAGCCGAGCAGGATGAAAAGGCCGGTGCCGATGGCGTAGGAGGGACGGGAATTCATAAAAGTCTCAAGTCAGGAAAGCCGTCATCACGAAATCCACCGCGAGGATCACGATCGCGGAGAACACCACGGTGCGCGTGGTCGAATACGCCACGCCTTCGCTGGTCGGCGGCGCGTTGTAGCCCTGGAACACCGCGATCAGCGTGACCACCGCGCCGAAAGCGAGACTCTTCCACACGCCGTCGATGATGTCCTTCCACAAATCCACCGTCGAGGTCATGTTGCCCCAGAAGGTGCCGTTGTCCACGCCCAGCCAGGTCACGCCGACCAGGTGTCCGCCGAGGATGCCGAGCGCGTTGAACAGGCACATCAGCAGCGGCATCGCGATGATGCCGGCGAGATAGCGCGGCGCGACCACGTAGGCGATCGGGTCCACGGCCATCATCTCCATCGCGTCGATCTGGTCGGTCGTGCGCATCAGGCCGATTTCCGCCGTGACCGCGGTGCCCGCGCGTCCGGCGAACAGCAGCGCGGTCACCACCGGCCCCAATTCGCGGAACAGCGACAACGCAACTACGGTGCCGAGCGCGGCAGTGCCGCCGAAGATCGACAGCGTGTAGTAGAGCTGCAGCGCCAGCACCATGCCGACGAACAGTCCGCAGGTCATCACGATCACCAGGCTCATCGCGCCGACGAACCACACCTGCCGGCAGATTTCGCGCAAGTGACGAAGGCTCTTGGGCAGTGCGACAAGGATGTCGAGAAAGAACAGCCCGCATTCGCCGACCTGCGCGATGCCGTTGAAGAACCAGTTGCGGCGCACGATCGTGTTCATCGCGCAAACCCCAGATCGGTCGCGTAATCCGGCGCTGGATAATGGAACGGCACCGGGCCATCGGCGTCGCCGCCGAAGAATTGCCGCGTCCAGGGCGAATCCTGCTGCGCCAGTTCGTCGGGCGCACCTTGCGCGACCAGTTTTCCATTCGCGATCAGGTACACGCGATCGGCAACGCGCCGGATTGCGGACAGTTCGTGAGCCACCAGGATCGAGGTGATGCCGAGCGTGTGGTTCAACGTGCCGATCAGGCGCAGCACCTGATTCAACGCGATCGGATCCAGGCCCACGAACGGTTCATCGTAGAGGATCAGCATCGGATCGAACACGATCGCACGCGCCAGCGCCACGCGTCGCGCCATGCCGCCGGACAATTCGCTCGGCATCAACCGCGCCGCGCCGCGCAGGCCGACCGCCTGCAATTTGGTCAACACGATGTCGCGGATCAGCACCTCCGGCAATTTCGTGTGTTGCCGCAGCGGGAACGCGACGTTCTCGAAAACATTGAAATCGGTCAGCAGCGCGGAATTCTGGAACAGGAACCCGATCTTCTCCCGCAGCGCGAACAGCGCGTTGCGCGACAAGCGCGCCACATCTTCGCCGTCAACGCGCACGCTGCCGGCATCCGCTCGCAGTTGCCCGGTGATATGTCGCAACAGCGTGGTCTTGCCGGTGCCGCTCGGGCCCATGATCGCGGTGACGCTGCCGCGCGGCACATCGAGACTCAAGCCGTCGAAAATGAGCTTGTCGCCAAGACGCGTGTGCAGGTCGCACACCTGCACCAGCGATGCAGCGGTTTCGACGGGTTGCAAAACGGCGGACATAGACGCGTTACGTTAGCCGAAGCGCGGCGCGCGCGCCAAGCGGCGCGGTTATGATGCGCGTTCGAAGGAGACGCGCATGGCACAACGCTACCCCGACTACATCTGGCACAACGGCGCGATCAAGCCTTGGGCCGAGGCCACCGTGCACGTGATGGCGCACGCGCTGCACTACGGCTCGTCGGTGTTCGAGGGCATCCGCAGCTACATCACGCCGCAGGGGTCGATCATCTTCCGGCTCACCGATCACCTGAAACGCCTGTATTACTCGGCCAAGGTGTACGACATCGTCGTGCCTTACACGCCGGATCAGCTCGCGCAGGCGTGCCGCGACGTGATGAAGGCGAACGGGTTGACGCACGGCTATCTGCGGCCGATCGCATTCCGGGGCTTGGGCGGATTCGGATTGAGCGCAGAAACGCCGACTGATATCGCGATCGCGGCGTGGCCGATGGGCCCGTACCTCGGTCCCGAAGCACTGGAGAACGGCATCACCGCCTGTGTTTCGAGCTGGCAGCGCGTGGCGCCGAACACGATTCCGATGGGCGCCAAGGCCGGCGGAAATTATCTTTCCGGACAATTGATCGCGCGCGAGGCGCGGCGGCTGGGTTTCGGCGAAGGCATCGCGTTGGCGCACACCGGTTTGCTTTCGGAGGGCGCGGGCGAAAACCTGTTCCTGGTGATGGACGGCGCGTTGCAGACCGCGCCCGTGAGCGCCGCGCTGTTGAACGGCATCACGCGCGACGCGCTGATGACGCTGGCGCGCACCAACGGCATCGGCGTATTCGAACGCGAACTGCCGCGCGAATACCTCTATCTCGCCGATGAAGTCTTCATGTGCGGCACGGCGGCGGAGATCACGCCGATCCGCGAAGTGGATGGCAAACCGGTGGGCGCGGGAAGAGCCGGTCCGGTGACACGCAAGATGCAGGAGCTGTTCTTCGGCCTGTTCGACGGACGGACGAAGGATGAGTGGGGGTGGTTGGAAAAGCTGTGAGGCGGGAGGCGTAAGGCGGGAGGCGAAAAGCCAGTCGACCATCCGTCCGCCGTTTACACTCCTTCCGCATCCCTCCTCCCGCCTCCCGAAGTCTGGAAATCCAGCGTCGCCACCGCGCCGCGTTCAGCGCGCGGCGCGAGCGATACGCGCCAGCCGTAGAGTTCGCACAGACGGCGCACGATCGCCAATCCCAATCCCGCGCCTTTCACCGTCTGCCCTTCGCCGCGCACACCGCGTTCGAACAAGCGATCGGCGTCTTCGGCCTTGATGCCGGGTCCGGTGTCTTCGACCAGCACGCGGCAGTGCTGCACGCGCACCACCACTTCGCCTTCCAGCGTGTACTTGCAGGCGTTGCCGACCAGATTGCCCAGCGCCACCGCGACCACCGACGACGGCGCTTCCACTTCGCAAGGGTGTTCGACTTCCAGACGCATCGTCACCGGCTTGCTACCAAGGTGCTGCAGGTTGGTGTCGATCACCTCCGCGGCAATCTTCGCGACGTCGGTGCTTTCTCCATCCACGGGCCCGGAGCGTTCCGCGCGCGACAACAGCAGCAAGGCTTGCGTCAATTCCGTTGATTGCCGCACCGCCCGTTCGATGCGTTTCAATCGCGTCTTGATCTTGTCGGAGAGATCGGGATTGTCCAGCAGCAGTTCGGTGGTGGTGGCGATCACGGCAAGCGGCGTGCGCAATTCGTGGCTGACGTCGGCATTGAATTCGCGGTCGCGTTCGATCAGCGCGCTCTGCCGCTGCGCGTAGTCGTCGAGCGCCGCAGCCAGTTCGCCGACTTCGTCTTCGGCGAAATAAGGCGCCAGCGGCTCGAGTTTGCCGCCGCCACGCCGCAAGGCACGCAGACGTTGCGCGAGTTCGGTAACCGGCTTCATCACCCGGCCGGACAAGTAGATTCCGAACAACAGCGACAGCAAACCGAACACCACCACCGCAGCGACGAGGCCGGTGAGCAATTGCCGCCTTCCGAGCTGCTCCCGGCTGATGTCGTAGCGGACGAATCCCACCAGACCGTATTTTCTTCGCACCGCCAACTTGTAGTGATGTGTCTGCCCGTCGGGTCCGGTTTCCGTGATGTTGTAGACGCCGCTGCCCAGTTGCTGCCAACCGAGCGGCGCCTTGTAGACGGTGCGATCGCTCCACATCCAGGCCTGGATCAACTCCGAACTTGCCGGCTGACCGGGATCTTCGTGCACATGTTCCACCGCCTGATCGACGTCATGCTGGAGCGAGGCCACCACCAGTTGATCCTCGACCTTGGCGCGCACGTACATCGCGGCGACGGCGAACAGCGCCGACAGGCCGAAACCGAGCAGCGCGTAGGAGATGATGATGCGGCTGCGAAGCCTACGTCGCGGTTGCATCCGGATCGACCATGCGATAGCCGATTCCGTGGCGGGTGTGGATCAGCGGCTTGTCGAAGGGCTTGTCGATCGCCGCGCGCAGGCCGTGGATATGCACGCGCAGCGAATCCGAATCGGGCAGCTCCTCGCCCCACACCCTTTGCTCGAGTTCCTGCCGCGTCACCACCGAGGGGCTGGCTTCCATCAGCGCCTGCAGCAGTTTCAGGCCGATTGGATTCAACTGGATCGGCTTGCCGTCGCGCGTCACCGTGAGCGTGTCGAGGTTGAAGGTGAGGTCGGCCACCTTCAGTACCCGGCTCTGCGGCCCCTTGCCGCGACGCGACAACACTTCCAACCGCGCGGCAAGTTCCTGCAGCGCGAACGGCTTGGTCATGTAGTCGTCGGCGCCGGATTCGAAACCGACCAGCTTCTGATCCAGCGCATCGCGCGCCGTCAACATCAGGATCGGCGTGTGCTTGTGCGCCTCGCCGCGCAGCTTGCGGCAGACCTCGAGCCCGTCCATGCCCGGCAGGGTGAGGTCCAGCACGATCACGTCGAAATCGTTGACCACCGCGAGATGCAGGCCGGTCACGCCGTCGCCGGCGAAATCGACCACGTGGCCGTGATCCTCGAGGTAATCGCCGATGTTGGTCGCGATGTCGTTGTTGTCTTCGATCACCAGCACGCGCATGTGGGGGCCCGTCCAGAAACAGCCGCAGGGACTTGAGACGCATGCGGACGCGTCGCTGACACAAGCTTAGCCTGAAACGGGAATGCGGTCGCGCAAAAGGGTGGATGGAGGTTCAGGAAGAGCCGCACGCGACGTGTCGATCGCGCCGCGCGTGCGTCAGCGGGTGATGACGGTGACGCCCGCGGCCGCATCACCGAGATCGCGCCGGCAAATGTGCGAGCCCGTCGTCGTGCGGCAGGGTTCGGCGCCTTCGGGTAGATCGAAATCGATCGCCTGCCGGTACACGTGGCCGGTCTGTACGCTTTCGGGCGCGAAACGCCACTGTTTCAGCGCCGAAACGGCGGCACGCGCCAGTTGCGGATGATCGCCGCCCGTGAGTACGGCCACGTCCTGCACGCTGCCGTCCGCGGCGATCCGGAATTGCAGGTCCACCCGTCCGTGTACAGCACGCTCGCCGAGGGTGACGGGATATTCCGGCGCGACGAAGTGCGTCACCCGCGGCGCGACGGCCGATTCCGCCGCCGGTTGCGAGCGATCCGGATTCGTGGCGGCGGGCGCCGCCGGTGTTGGCGCGGCCACGCCGGACGTGTGCTCCGGAGCGGATGCCGGATCTACGGCCGTGCTTGCGAACTGTGTTGCCTCAGGAGAGATCGGGGCCGCAGCCGGAGGGTCCGGAGCCGCGGCGGGTGCGGTTTCGCGATTCCGCGCAACGTGCGGCTCCGCCAAGCGAGCCGGTTTACTTGCGTCGCTGTTCGTGGAGTCTGTGGAGACTGTTGCAACGATCGGCTTGTGCGGAACAACGGCGATTGTTTTTCGGATCGTTGCGGGCAGCTTCGCTGCGGGTGCGGCTTCCACAACGCGCTGCTCGGCTGGAAGGGCGGCTTTGCCGACGGATTTTTGTTCCACGAAGGGTTGCGACATCGCCGGAACGTTAGTCGCGGGCGCCGTCGCGACACGCAGAGGAGCGTCGAGCCGGGTTTCGACTGCCGCAGGTCGCAAGGCTTGCTTCACGCCGAACGCGAGCAGCAGCATTCCCACTAGAGAGAACAACGGCAACCAGGCACCGGGTGCACGCTGCGCGCGCGGAGCCAGAAGGATTTCGATGCGCTCGATCAGCACGCCGCCGTTCGCGGCCGGCGCGAGATTCGAAGCCGTCTCCGCCAGCTCCGCCAGCACTTCGGCGTAATGGCGTGGCGGCGCACCCATGGTGGCCAATACCGCCTGGTCGCAGCACAGCTCGCGATCCGCCCGTACGCGCGCGGACAACCAATGCACCACCGGGTGATAGAACAAAGCCGTTTCCATCGCGACCTGGATCAGGTTCACGAGGTAGTCCCAGCGGCGCACGTGGCACAACTCGTGCGCGAGGATCAACTCCAGTTGTTCCGGCGGCAAACGCAACAGCAGAGACGTCGGCAACAGGATCGCCGGCTTGAAGATGCCCAGCAGGGTGGGCGCGTCGACCGCCGCGGTGGCGAGTAGCGAGATCGAGCGCCGGACTCCGAAACGCGCCGCCAGGACTTCGATGCGTTCGCTCCAGGCGTTCACGCGGATCGCGCTTCGGCGGGCGCGCATCAACCGCCACCAGTCCCGCACTGAACGCGCGCCGAGCAGCGCGACGCCCGCGCACCACAAGGCGACCATCCAGGGCAGGGCGACATCGATGCGATGCCAGACGTCGGTGCTCGTTGCGAATCGCGTGTTGGCGACGAGTCGATCGGGCAGGCGCTGGAAGAATTCAGGCAGGGGCTGCGAAGGCCATAGCCAACACAGCGTGGCAACGGGAACGATCGCACACAGCGCCAGTGCGGCGACACCCAGCAGGTAACGCGTTTCCGGCTTGTGGCACTGCGCCCGCAGCACCGCATAGACGCCTCCGATCAGCGCGCCTTGCCAGAGGAAATGCAACAGTGTCCAACCGATGGCGTCAATCGCGTTCATGACGACTTCTCGCGGTCGTCGTGCTTCTGCAGCAGTTCGCGCAATCTGTCCAGATCGCGTCGAGAAAGACGTGCATTGCCCAAGGCTTCCAGCGCCAGCCGGGAGGTCGAGTTGTCGAAGAGCCTTTCCGCCAGATCGCTGAGCAGGCTCCGCTGCACCTTCTCCTTGGCCAGCGCCGCGCGATATACATGTGCGCGTTGCGAATCGTCGCGTATCACCAAGCCTTTGGCGTGCATGATCTGAAGAAGCTTCAACGCAGTGGTGTATCCGGTCCCGTCGCGTCGATGCAGGACCTCATGGACATCTCGCACCGTGCAGGCGCCCCGTTCCCAGAGCACCTGCAGGATTTCGAGTTCCGCTTCGGTTGGGCGAATTGAACGCATCCGGAGTTTCAGCCGCGATTCGCGACCCGGTATTACAAATCAACCGCCACCTGCATACACGCTGCCTCTATGTTGCATGTGGTCCATCATGTCCTGGGCATTCTGCTGGTCCTGCCGCATCTGCGCGTAAGTCCTGCATACACGCTGGGGTATGTGCGAGCCGGTCGGTATTTCGTTGCTGCAAACCAGGCGATTTCCGTCGCGCCGTGTGAGGATGTCGTTCACGACTTCCTGATCGTTGAACAGCCGCGCCTTGGTGACCTGATCCATTTTGTCCACCGTGCCGAATTCGTCGAACAGGCCTTGCATCTCGACGAGGCGATTGTCCACGTCGGCCTTTTCGCTCTTGCTGACGTACTGCCAGCGTCCGCCTTGCCCCATTTGTTGACGGATTGCTGTCGCCACGGCTGCAAAATCGTCCTTGTTGGTCGCCTTGACCACTGGCGTGGCTTCATCGCCCAAAGCGATTCCTGCCTGCAACGTTGCGCACAACATGGCTGCCGCCAGCATCCACTTGCTCATCTTCATGTCAATGTCCCCTTGTATTAGGTCCGGCGCCTTCCGGCGCTATCTTCCCCGAAGATTGTCGGATGCTAGACCCGCGGGAGCGGCGGCGTCAACGATCTGCTTCGTACCACGCCTCGCACTGAGGCTGTTGAAGAGGCAGCCCGCGCCGGGATCCATCCGTGCGGGCCGCGATCAGCAACCGGTTCCTCCTCCCTTACAGGGGTGGGGGCGTCCTGTATTCCCCCACATCCGCGCATCCTCTTCGTCCTGCCGCATTTGCGCGTAGGTTCTGCACACACGCTTGGGTATGTGCGAGCCGGTGGGCATTTCGTCGCTGCAAACCAGATGTTCGCCATCGCGCTTGGTCAGGATTTCGTTGACCGCTTCCTGATCGTTGAACAAGCGCATTCTCGTGTCGGGATCCATCTTCTGCACCGTGTCGAACTTCTCGAACAACGCCTGCATGTCGTCGAGTCCGCGGTTGACCTGCTCCTTCTCGAGATTGCTGGTGTATTGCCAGCGGCCGCCCGGCTGGAGTTGCTGCCTCACTTCCGCGGCCACGGCTTCGAACGCCGTCTTGTTGTCGGCCTTGACCAGTGGCGTGGAGCCGCCACCGAAAGCGACGCCCATTTGCAATGCAATGCAAACTGCCACTGCCAACCATTTACCGCTTTTCACGTTGGCCTCCGATATGACCCGCAACGACGGCCGTTCAAGAGCGCCGCCGTGCGCGGGACGCGAAAACTCTGCGCGCTCAACAAGTCACTCCGCTGCTGCCGCCGCATTGGGAAGCACGACCGCCGTTCCTGTTTTCGATGACATCCAGCTCCCAGCGCGCATTGTCCTGCTCGTGCCGGATGTCGCCATAAGTCCTGCACACGCGCTGCGGTATGTGCGTACCGATGGGCTCGACGCTCTCGCAAACCAGATGCTGATCATCGCGCTTGGTCAGGATTTCGTTGACGGCCTCCTGATCGTTGAACAGCCGCGTCTTGGTGTTCTGATCCATCTTGTCTACCGTGCCGAATTGCTCGAACACCGCCTGCATGTCGTCCAACCGCTGATTGACCTGCTCCTTTTCCAGCTTGCTGGTGTATTCCCAGCGGCCGCCGGGCTGAAGTTGCTGCCTTACGGCTGCGGCGACGGATTCGAAGGCGGCCTTGTTGTCGGCCTTGACGGTTGCGCCGGCTTCATCCGCGCAAACCACGCCTGTCAGCGACAAGGCCGTGATCAGTTCCGCCCATATCAACCATTTGTACATTGTCGAGGTCTCCTGATTCCCTTCCCGCACCTCCAATGTAGGCCACCTTGTTTCGGCTGTCAACGATTCATTTCGTACTAATCGCTTCGTCGACCCCGGGCGGCGCGACCAGCCGCTCGCAGTTCTAGCCCGTCGCCTCCTCGATATGGCGTACCACCGCCGCCGCGACGTCCACACCACTGACGGCCTCAATGCCCTCCAGCCCCGGCGACGCATTGACCTCCAGCACCAGCGGCCCGCGCTCCGAACGCAGCAGATCCACGCCCGCGATCCCCAACTCCATCGCGCGTGCGGCGCGCAAAGCCGTCTCCCGTTCGCGTCCGCTGAGTTCGACCTTGCTGCCGGTCCCGCCACGGTGCAGGTTGGAACGGAAATCGCCGGGCGAGGCTTCGCGTTGCATCGCCGCGACCACTTCGTCGCCGACCACGAAGCAGCGCACATCGCGGCCGTTGGCCTCGCGCACGAACTCCTGCACCAGGAAATTCGCGTAGAGTCCCCGGAACGCCTCGATCACGCTTTGCGACGCGGCGGGTTTCTCGGCCAGCACCACGCCCTGCCCTTGCGCGCCTTCATTGAGTTTGATGACGTGCGGCGGGGGTCCCAGCATGTCGAGCAGGTCGCGGGTGTCGTCCGGGTTGTCTCCGAACACGGTGGCCGGCATGTCCAGCCCGCGCTTGGCGAGAATCTGCAAGGAACGCAACTTGTCGCGCGCGCGCAGCACGGCTTCCGAGGAATTGGGCGTGTAGACGCCCATCATTTCGAACTGGCGCAGCACCGCGGTGCCGTAGAAGGTAATCGACGCACCGATGCGCGGGATCACGCAATCGAAGCCCTTGAGCACGCGGCCGCCGTAATGCAGCGCGAAGCCGTCATGGCCGATGCGCATGTAGCAGCGCAGCGGATCCAGCACGCGCACACGGTGGCCGCGCGCGCGCGCGGCGGCGACCAGCCGCGTGGTCGAATACAGCCGCGCATTGCGCGAAAGGATGGCGATCTTCATGGACGACGCCCCGGCACGCCGTCAGCGTATAGCAAGCGCGGCGCCGGCGCGCAGCCGGTGCCCAGGCAAATATCAGACGAGGCTTTCCTGCGCGATCGAGAAATCCTCGAAAAGGCTGCGGGTGTCTTCCAGGTTCTCGAATTGCAGGACGCCGAGTTCCTCGAACTTCTGCCGCAGCCAGCCGTCGCCGGCGTCCAGCAGGCCGAGCCGCTTGCAGTTCGGAACGACGTTGGTGAACAACATCCGCTGGAACACCTGCCGTTCGGGCGACTGCATGATCAGCTTGATGGTCTGCTTCACCGGCAGGCCCATGCGCTCCCAGACTTCCTGCTGCAGGAAGCGGTCGCGCATGCGCACCGCGGCTTCGAACACGAACTCCTGCCGCTCGCGCAGTTCCGCGGCGGACAGTTCGGAATAGAGTTCCTTCAGCGTCAGCACCCCGAACGCGATGTGCCGCGATTCGTCGGCCATCACGTAGCGCAGGATGTGACGCAGCAGCGGCTCCACCGTCAGATCGTGCATCGAGCGGAATGCGGACAGCGCGAGTCCTTCCACCATGATCTGCATGCCGAGATAGGTCATGTCCCAGCGGCTGTCGCGCACGATCTGGTCGAGCAGCAGCTTGAGGTGCGCGTTGATCGGATAGTGACCGGAGAGTTTGGTATCCAGATAGCGCGAGAACACTTCCACATGCCGCGCCTCGTCCATTACCTGTGTGGCGGCGTAGTACTTGGCGTCGATCCACGGCACCGTTTCCACGATCTTCGCGGTGCACAGCAATGCACCCTGCTCGCCGTGCAGAAACTGCGACAGCGTCCAGTTCTGCGATTCGCAACCGAGGGCGATCCATTCGTTCGCGGTCCACTTCTCGAACGGCGTGCCTTTCAAATCATTGATGCCGGGCATGAAGCCGCCGTAAGCGAGCACGTTGCCGAGCGTCACCTTCTGCTGATCGACATCGGTGTCCCACGGCACGTCGGTTTCGGCGTTCCACTGGCTGACCTTGGCCTTTTCGTACAGCTTGCCGAGCTGCGGCCGGGTGCCTTTCGCGTAATCCCAGGTGAAGATCGCGTCCAGATGTCCGCCGACGGTATGGATCGTCTCGGCCATGTCGCCATTGGACACGGCGAGGATCGCCTCCAGATCATCGACGTCGGCTCGGCCGATGAGGTGCGTGTTTTCGGACGACGGTCCGGTGCTGGACATCTTTCCTCCCTCTGGATGCGCGGCCGGAGCAACCACGGTTTCGGTGGTCGGCACGCCTCTCCCAAGTGAAGGCGCGGCTTACCCCAGCCGTAGGAAGCATAACCGCTCGCTCCAACCCGGCAACTAGACGCCCAAGTACGGATGGGAACTCGTCGTGCGTGCCTTTTCACGCACAACCGGTTGCCTTCAATACTCTTGCAAGCTGCGCGCCGCCGAGATGTGCCGGTGATTCAATCCACCGTGTCAGTGTCACTCGCACCCGGCGCGAGGACGCAACGGGATCTCTTTCGCTCGCGCAGCGAAGCTTTTCTGGAGCGGGTGAAGGGAATCGAACCCTCGTCAGTAGCTTGGGAAGCTACAGCTCTACCATTGAGCTACACCCGCGCCGACCGATGATGTTAGCGATGCGCCTGCGGGGATGGCAACGGCGGCTGACTGGATTCTTCGCTATCGCTTAGCCGCGCGCGCCGGGCAGGCGATCATTCAGCACCGCTGCGATGTCATGTAAACGCGCGCAGCAATGCGCGCGTGGGTGGCTTGCCCAGATCAAGCCGTCTGTTGCGGAGCCCGCCATGTCCCGCGCTCGTTCGTTTCAGATCAAACTGCTGCCGGCCGCACTTGCTGCGGCTCTCGTGATGATGGGTTCGGCCACCGTCACCAACGCGCAATCTTACGATCAAGGTTATCCCACCGACCAACAAGGTTATCCATCCGATCAAAGTGCGCCGCAATACGAGGATACACAGACCGATCCTTCCAGTCGTGTCGCGCGGCTCGCCTATTCGTCCGGCGACGTCGAATTCGCGCCGGCAGGCGAAAGCGATTTCGGCACTGCCGACATCAACCGTCCCTTGACCACGGGCGACCGCCTGCTGACCGGCGACGACGGTCGCGCAGCGCTGGAACTGGGCGGTGCCTCGTTGCGCATCGATCACGGCAGCGCCTTCAATTTCCTGGACCTCAACGACAGCACCGCGCAGGTCGAACTGTCGCAGGGTGCGCTGAACCTGCGCGTGCGCGACATCAACGCCGGCCAGACTTACGAAATCGATACACCGACCGTCGCCTTCGTCGCGAATCAGCCCGGCATGTACCGCGTGGACGTGGCGCCCGACGGCAATGGCGCGATGGTGACTGTGTTCGACGGGGCGGGCACCGTCTATGGCGAGAACGGCGCCAGCCGGTCCGTCGATGCCGGGCAGTCATACCGCTTCAACGATTCGGGATTGACCGATGTCGATGTCGCCGCGCTGCCTTCGCCGGATGATTTCGACCGCTGGGCCGAGACGCGCGACAACCGCTCGCAAAACTCCGTGTCGCGCCGCTACGTATCCCCCGAAGTGGTGGGCTACGACGATCTGGACCAGTACGGTGCCTGGAACGACACGTCCGAATATGGCGAGGTCTGGTACCCGACCCAGGTTTCTGCAGACTGGGCGCCGTATCGTAACGGTCACTGGGCCTGGATCGATCCTTGGGGCTGGACATGGGTGGACGACGCGCCATGGGGTTTCGCGCCGTTCCACTATGGCCGCTGGGTGTACGTCGGCAACCGTTGGGGCTGGTGCCCCGGCCCGCGCCAGTATCGTCCCGTGTACGCACCCGCGCTGGTGGCTTTCGTCGGCGGTTCGGGTTTCTCCGTTTCGATCAGCGTCGGCGGAGGCGGTCCGGTGGGCTGGTTCCCGCTCGGACCGCGTGACGTGTACGTGCCGTGGTACCGCGCTTCGCGCAACTACTTCACGAACGTCAACGTGACCAACATCCGCAACGTCTATGTCAACAAGACGGTGATCAACAACTATTACGGCAGCTACGCCGCCAATCGTCCGCTGCCGGCGCGTTACACCTATCGCGAAGATCCGCATGCATTCACGGCGGTGCCGCGGAGCGTGTTCGCCGGTGCCAAACCCGTGCGCGAAGCGGTGCTGCACGTCCCGCCGCGCGCTCTGGCGCAGGCGCAGGTGATGCCGATGCCGCACATCGCGCCGACCGAGGCCAGTCTCGCCATCCGGCCACCCGCGCATCCGATCGCCACCCCCGCGCGCGCATTCGATCGCACGGTGATCGCGAAACACACGCCGCCGCCGCGGCCCGTGCCGTTCGCCGCACGCGAGCGCGTGATCGCCAAGCAGGGCGGTGCGCCCATTCCGGTCGCGCAATTGCGGCAGATGCGTCAGCAACAGGCGCAAGCCAGTCAGGCGCCGCAGCGCGTGCAGGTCGTTGCAGCCAAACCGAAGGCCGCCGTATCGCTGCCGCCGATGAAGCACGTGCAGCAATTGTCGCCGCGCGCGCTCGAGCGGCCGGTTGCGCAGGCACCGGGCCGTGCTCCGGTTCGTGCTCCCGAACAGGGGGCGCGCAATAACCCGCCGGGCCAAGCGCATATCAGCCCGATCCAGGCGCCGATGCAGCCCTCCAATGGGGCGGCTCCGCCTCCGCACGCGTCGCCGTTGCGCCCGGGCGAGCTGCCCTCGGCGCGCTTCGCGCATCCCGAACGCAACGCGCCTTCCGCGGCGGATCGCAACGCCGAGCAGGCGCAGCAGCACGCAGCGCAAGCGCAGCAGGCGCAACAGCGTGCGCAAAGCGATCGGGAGCAGGCGCAACAGCGCGCGCAACAGGCGCAGCAGCACGTCACGCAGACGCAACAGGCGCAACAACGTGCTCAAAGCGACCGGGAGCAAGCGCAACTGCGTGCGCAAGAAGCCCAACAGCATGCCGCACAGGCGCAACAGGCGCAGCAGCGTGCCGACCAGGCCCGTATCCAGCAGCAGCAGGCGCAACAACGTGAAGCCCAGGCCCGTCAGCACGATGAGCAGGTGCGCGCCCAGCAGGAACAACAGCGTGCGCAGATGGAACAGCAACGCGCCGAACAGGCACGTCAGCAGCAACAGGAACAGCAACGCGAGGCGCAAGCACGTCAACGCGAGCAGCAGATGCACGCGCAACAGGAGCAGCAGCGGGCCCAGCAGGAACAGCAGCGCACCGAGCAGGCACGCCAGCAGCAGGAGGCGCAACAGCGCCAAGCACAGATGATGCAGCAGCGTGAAGCGGAAATGCGTGCGGCGCAGCAGCGCGAGCAGCAACGTCAGCAACACGCGCCGGTGCCTGCGCAGTCGGGCGGCCAGCCGCCGCCGAAGAAGAAGGACCACGACAACCAGGACAACGGCCACTGATCCGGCAAATCAGCGCCCGCGGAGCTTCGGCTCCGCGGGCGTTTCTTTTTTGCGCATCCACCGGGCGCTAGAATGAGCGGATGCAAATCCTCTTGAACGGCGCGCCGCGCGACTGCGCGCAAGGCATCACCGTCGCATCGCTGCTGGAAGAATCCGGTTACGCCGGCAGCCGCGTGGCGGTGGAAGTCAATCGCGAAATCGTGCCGCGCAGCCTGCACTTGAAGTACGTGCTGAATGAAGGCGACCGTGTGGAGATCATCCAGGCAGTGGGAGGCGGATGAACGCACTGCCGCAAATTTCGATGCATGGAATGATCGACGATCCGCTCGTCATCGCCGGCCGCATGTATTCGTCGCGTCTGCTGACCGGCACGGGCAAGTACAAGGATCTCGAAGAAACGCGCCGCGCCACGCAGGCCGCGGGCGCACAGATCGTCACCGTCGCGATCCGCCGCACCAACATCGGCCAGAACAAGAACGAACCCAACCTGCTGGACGTGCTGCCGCCGAACGAATTCACCATCCTGCCCAACACCGCCGGTTGCTACACGGCGGACGACGCGCTGCGTACCTGCCGCCTCGCGCGCGAATTGCTGGACGGCCATGCGCTGGTGAAACTGGAAGTGCTGGGCGACCGGAAGACGCTGTTTCCGGATGTGGTGCAGACGCTGAAAGCCGCCGAGCAACTGGTCGCGGAAAATTTCGAGGTGATGGTTTACACGTCGGACGATCCTATTCTCGCCAAGCGTCTGGAGGAAATCGGCTGCGTCGCGGTGATGCCGCTGGCTGCGCCGATCGGTTCGGGGCTGGGCATCCAGAACAAGTACAACCTGATGGAAATCGTCGAGAACGCGCGCGTGCCGATCATCGTCGATGCCGGCGTGGGCACCGCATCCGACGCGGCGATCGCGATGGAGCTCGGCTGCGACGGCGTGCTGATGAACACCGCGATCGCCGGTGCGAAAGATCCGGTGCGCATGGCGCGCGCGATGAAACTCGCGGTGGAAGCCGGCCGTTCCGCATTCCTTGCCGGACGCATTCCGCGTAAGCGCTACGCCTCGGCGTCCAGTCCGCTGGACGGCACGATTGACTGAAGCAGAAGAGAATCGGCGTGCGATTCGCAGCTTCGTGCTGCGGCAGGGCCGTATCACACCCGCCCAGCAACGCGCGTTCGAACAGCATTGGCCGCGCTTCGGAATCGATTACCAAGGCAAGCAGCGCGATCTCGATGCGCTGTTCGGCCGACGCGCGCCGCGCGTGCTGGAAATCGGTTTCGGCAACGGCGAAGCATTGGCCTGGGCCAGCGAACACGATCCGGCGCGCGACTATCTCGGCATCGAAGTGCATCGTCCCGGCGTCGGCCGGCTGATGAATGCGCTGGCAGAGCGCGATGCGCGCAACGTGCGGCTGTGGAATCACGATGCGGTCGAGGTGCTGGAAAACGAAATCGCGCCGGACTCGCTCGACGAAGTGCGCATCTGGTTTCCCGATCCTTGGGCTAAGAAGCGCCACCACAAGCGCCGGCTGATTCAGTCCGGATTCGTCCAGTTGCTTAGCCGCCGTGTCAAACTCGGCGCGCTCTTGCATTTGGCGACCGACTGGGCGGACTATGCCGCGCAAATGCGGGAGGTGCTGGATTCGGATCCGGCTTGGCGCAACAGGGGCGATGGTTATGCACGACGGCCGCCGTGGCGGATCGAGACGCGCTTCGAGCAACGTGGTCAGCGTCTCGGCCACGAGGTTTGCGATCTGTTGTATGACCGCGTGTGAGTCGGCGCGGAAGCACCCGCATGCCGTGCGAGTTGCGGCATCCATCTCAATCCGCATGAACTGATCGAACACGCGATGGAGCTGACCCTCACCCCCGACATGACCCTGGTGCTCGGGCTGGTCGGCTTCACCATCGCGATGCTGGTGCTGGAGTGGGTGCGCGCGGATGTACTGGCGGTGCTGATCGTGGTGGTGATCGGCATCACCGGCCTGCTGCCGCTGGACCAGTTGTTCGAAGGCTTCGCCGGCAACGCCGTGATCTCGCTGATCGCGGTGATGATCATGGGCGCGGGTCTCGATCGCACCGGCGTGCTGAACAAGGCCGCGTCCTTCATCCTGCGCATCGCCGGCGGCGTGGAATCTCGCCTGTCGCTGGCGGTCAACGCGATGGCCGGCGGTCTGTCCTCCATCATCCAGAGCCAGGCGCTGTCGGCGTTGTTCCTGCCCGTGGTCAGCCGCGTATCGGCGCGCACCGGCGTGCCGCTGCGGCGCATGTTGCTGCCGATGGCCTTCATGATCCTCGCCGGCACCAACACCACGCTGATTTCCAATTCGCCGCTGATCCTGCTCAATGACCTGATCGCCAGCGCCGATCGCAACCTGCCCCCCGGTGCGCAGACCATCGAACCGTTCGGATTGTTCGCGGTGACGCCGGTCGGTCTTTTGTTGTTGTTCGCCGGACTCGGCTTCTTCGCGCTCTTCACGCGCAAGCTGTTGCCCGACACCGAAGCAGAACAGCCGAAGGTGACGCCGGGCCGCACCGAAAGTTATTTCGCACAGACTTACGGCCTCGAAGGCGAAGTGGTGGAACTCACCGTCACCGCGGAGAGTCCGCTGGTGGGCATGAGCGTCGGCGAAGCGGAAATGCTGAGCGGCGCACCACCGATCCTGGCGATCAAGAACGGCAACGAGTCGCGCCTCGCGCCGCCGGGCGATCAATTGATCTGGGTCGGCACGGTGCTCGGCGTGCTCGGCCCGCGCGCGCAGGTGAGCGAATTCGCGCAGGCGCAACACTGCCGCGTCACCGGGCGCATGCGCGCGCTGGCGGACATGTTCAACCCGACGCGCGCGGGAATTTCCGAAGCGGTGATCCCGCCCTCTTCGCGTTTCATCAAGCAGGAAGTCGGCGCATTGCGATTGCGCAAGCGCTACAACATTTCCGTGCTGGCGGTGAACCGCGGCGATCAGGTGTTCCGCGGCGAAGACGTGCGCAAGACCGCGCTGCGCGCGGGTGACACGCTGGTGCTGCACAGTTTCTGGCGCGATCTCGCGTTGGCCGCGGAAGACCGCGATCTCGTTCCCGTGACGGACATTCCTTCCGAAGAACAACGGCCCAGCAAGATCTGGCACGCGCTGGCCTTCTTCGCGCTGGCGATGGCGCTCGCTTTATTCGCGGGATTGCGATTGTCGGTGGCGATGATGACCGGCGCGATCGGCATGCTGTTGACCGGCGTGTTGAACATGGACGAGGCGTACTCGGCCATCAACTGGCGCACGATCTTCATCACCGCGTGCCTGATCCCGCTCGGCTGGACGATGGACTCCACCGGCGCGGCGGCGTGGCTGGCGCAGGAAATCCTGCATCATTCCGGCGGTCTGCCGCAGTGGGTTTTGCAGGCGGGCGTGGCGATCCTGGCGCTGCTGTTCTCGCAAGTGATGTCGAACGTCGGCGCGACCGTGATGATGGTGCCGATGGCGATCAACATCGCGCTGGCATCGGGGGGCAATCCCGCGCTCTACGCGATGCTGGTGGCGATCTCGACTTCGAATACGTTCCTGATCCCGAGCGCCAGTCCGGTGCTGTTGATCGTGGCCGGCCCCGGCGGTTACCGCACCAAGGATTTCATGCGCGTCGGCCTGCCGTTGACCATCATCCTGCTGGTGCTGGCGCTGATTGGCGTGAACCTGCTGTTCAAGTTCCACGCTTGAGTTCGTGATCAGCGCAGTAAGCCGGCGGTCGCTTGGCAACCGGAGCTGGGAATTCCGGCACTGACTAATCCGGTTCGTTCTGCCATCATCCGCGGCTTTCGCGCCAGGGATGGCCTCGCAGCTCGAGGGGTCGCTCCATCCATGTCAAACGAATTCGCCATCCGGCGCCATGTCGGCGCTTGGGCGCTGATGTTCACGGGACTCGGCTCGATCATCGGATCGGGCTGGCTGTTCGGCGCGTGGCGCGCGGCGCAACTGGCCGGCCCCGGCGCGATCTGGGCGTGGGTAATCGGCGCGGTGGTGATCCTGGTGATCGCGATCACTTACGCCGAACTCGGCGCGATGTTTCCCGAATCCGGCGGCATGGTGCGCTACGGCCACTACTCGCACGGTTCACTGGTCGGATTCATCGCCGCGTGGGCCAACTGGATCGCGATCGCCTCCGTGATTCCGGTGGAAGCCGAAGCCTCGGTGCAATACATGGCTTCGTGGAAGTGGGCCTGGGCGCAAGATCTGTTTCATCGCGCGCCCGGCGGCAAGGGCGAGCTGAGCCACACGGGCCTCGCGATCGCCGCGGCGCTGGTGATCGTGTATTTCCTGCTGAACTTCTGGAGCGTGAAGCTGTTCGCCAAGACCAACGCGGCGATCACGTTCTACAAACTGATCGTGCCGGCGCTGACCGCGATCGTGTTGATGACGACTTCGTTCCATCCGGAAAATTTCCACGTCGGCGCGCACGGCGGCGCGCACTCGATCAGCATTTCGGCCGTGCTGACGGCGGTCGCGATCAGCGGCATCGTTTTCAGCTTCAACGGATTCCAGAGTCCGGTGAATCTCGCCGGCGAAGCGCGCGATCCCGGCCGCAGCGTACCGTTCGCGGTGATCGGATCGATCCTGCTGGCGACGATCGTCTATCTGCTGCTGCAGGTCGCGTTCCTCGGCGCGGTCGATCCCGCGCAACTGGCGAATGGAGGGTGGGCATCGCTCAACTACAGTTCGCCATTCGCGGAACTCGCGCTGGCGTTGAATCTCAACTGGCTGGCGTTGCTGCTGTATTCGGACGCCTTCATCAGCCCGAGCGGCACCGGCGCGACCTACACCGCGACCACCGCGCGCATGATCTACGGCATGGAACGCAACGGCACGTTGCCGGCGGTGTTCGGCAAGGTGCATCCGCGCTGGGGCATTCCGCGGCCGGCGATGTGGTTGAACCTCGTCGTCGCCTTCATCTTCATGTTCTTCTTCCGTGGCTGGGCGACGCTGGCCGAAGTGATTTCGGTCGCGACGATCATTTCGTACCTGACCGGGCCGGTGAGCGTGGCAGTGCTTCGGCGCACCGCGCCGGAACTGCGCCGGCCTTTGCGCATTCCGGGACTCACATTGGTCGCCGGCTGCGCCTTCGTGTTCTCGACCGAATTGCTGTACTGGGCGCGCTGGCCGCGCACCGGCGAGATCATCCTGCTGATGGTCGTCGCGCTGCCGATCTGGTTGTACTACACGGTCAAACGCGGGCGCCTGCATTTCGGACAACAGGTACGCGGCGCGGCGTGGATGGTCGCCTATCTACCGGTGATCGCCGCGCTGTCATGGATCGGCAGCGAAAAATTCGGCGGACTGGGCTGGATTCCGTTCGGCTGGGACCTGCTGGTGGTGGCGATCGCGGGCGTGGTCTTTTTCGCCTGGGGCTTGGCCTGCGGCTGGCGCACGCCGGATGTGGAGCGTGCTGTTGCCGATCCGGCGGCGATGTTGAAGGATTGAATTCGCGATGTAGCGGGCTCTGCCCGCCACCGCGGCGGACGAAGTCCGCCCTACACTGCCAGAGCGAGCGGCGCGGCGATCCGTTCGCGCAATGCCAGCACGTCGGCCAGCAGCGCCTGCGCCGTGACCTCCGGTCCGGCACCGGCGCCCTGGATCACCAGCGGCTGCGTGCGATAACGCGCGGTGGTCAACGCGAACAGGTTGTCGCAACCGGACAGACGCGCGGCCGGATGCGCCGCATCCACTTCGCACAGACCGACGCTGGCCTCACCGTGTGCGTCCAGGCGTGCGAGGTAACGCAAGACCTTGCCCTTTTCTCGCGCCGACGCGAGTCGCACCGCGAGCGTTTCGTCCAGTTCGTGCGCGCGCGCGTGGAACGCATCCGCATCCACCTTACGCAACTGCGGCAGCACCAGATTTTCGATTTCGACTTCGTGCTCGTCCAGCGCGAAACCCGCCGCGCGCGCCAGGATCAGCAACTTGCGCGCGACGTCCGCGCCGGTTAAATCCGCGCGCGGATCGGGTTCGGTGTAGCCCCACGCGCGCGCCTCGGCGAGCAACGCGTGGAACGGCCGCGCGCCGTCGTAGTGATTGAACAGCCACGACAGCGAACCCGAGAACACGCCTTCCAGCGCGATCAGCCGATCACCCGCGCCGCGCAAGCGACGCAACGTCGACAAGACCGGCAGGCCTGCGCCGACCGTGGCCGAATCGCCGTACGCGCTGTCGCCCGCGCGCGCCGCGTCCTGCACCGCGCGCCACGACGCCAGCGTGCCGCCGATTGCGGGCTTGTTGGCGGTGATCACGTCGAAACCCGCGCGCAGCCATTCGACGTGTTTCGCCGCGACCTGTGTCGATGCGGTCGCATCGATGATCGCGCGGCGGTCGCAATCGAATTCCTCCAGCGCGGCGAGCAGCGCCGCATCGTCGCGCGGTTCGCCGTTGCTCTCCAGCCGCACGCGCGCGGCGGCGGTGCTCAAGCCCTCCGATTGCGCGTACTGCTTGCGCGAATTCGCGACGCCCACCAGCGCGATGCCGGCGCGGCTGGCGGGACCGAGCTGTTGCAGCAGCACGTTGCCGACCGCGCCGGTGCCGAGCAGCACCACGCCGATGCGCGACGAAAAGTTTTCTACAGGAGCATTCATGGCGTGACCTCGATGGTTTCGGATTCACATACAGCCGCTGCGCGTTCCAGCGCGGCGCCGATATCGGCGCACAGATCGTCCACGTCCTCGATGCCGACCGACAGCCGCAGCAGCGCATCGGAAATTCCGGCAACCCGTCTTGCTTCCGCGCTCATCGACGCGTGCGTCATGGTGGCCGGATGCGCGATCAGGCTTTCCACCCCGCCCAGCGATTCGGCCAGCGTGACGTGCTGCAAATCATCGAGGAACGCGCGCACCGCCGGCTCGCCGCCGTGCAATTCGAAAGAGAGCATCGCACCGAAACCGGATTGCTGGCGGGCGGCGAGCACGTGACCGGGATGTTCCTGCAAACCCGGCCAATACACGCGCGCGACCGCCGGATGCGCCTGCAACAGCGCGGCGATCGCTTCCGCGTTTTCCTGATGTACGCGCAGCCGCGCTGCGAGCGTGCGCAGGCCGCGCAAGGTCAACCAACTGTCGAACGGCGCGCCGGTCACGCCAAGGCAATTGCCCCACCATTTCAATTGTTCCGCGATCGCCGGATCTTTCGCGATCACCGCGCCGCCGACCACGTCGCTGTGGCCGTTGATGTATTTCGTCGTCGAATGCACAACGATATCCGCGCCGAGTTTCAGCGGCTGCTGCAAGGCCGGCGAGAGAAACGTGTTGTCGACCACGCACAGCGCACCCGCTGCGTGTGCGGCCTGTGCGACATGGCGGATGTCCGTGATGCGCAGCAGCGGATTGGATGGTGTTTCCACCCAGACCAGTGCGGGCTTCGAATCGAGCGCCGCGCCCAGGGCGAGCGGATCGGTGAGATCGGCGAAGCGCACGGCGAAGCGGTTTTTCTTCGCCCAAGCGTCCAGCAATCGCCAGGCGCCGCCGTAGCAATCGTGCGCGGCGACGATGGTTGCACCCGCCGGCACGAGTTCCAGCGCCAGCGCGACCGCGGCCATGCCGCTGGAAGTGATCACCGCACCCGCGCCGTGTTCCAGTTCGCTCAAGGCTTCGGCCAGCAGATCGCGCGTGGGATTGCCGCTGCGCGTGTAATCGTATTGGCGCTTGCCGTCGAAGCCGGCGAAGGCGAAGTTGCTGGAAAGATGCAGCGGCGGCGTGACGGCGCCGTGCGCGGGATCGCGGTCAATGCCGGCGCGCACGGCGCGGGTACAGCGGGCGGGCTGCTGCGAGTGAAACTGGGGCGACTGACTCATTTCGATTCTCCGGCCCTTGCGGCATCCATGCGGCGGGCCGGGTCTCGGCGCGGCGCAAGGGAGGAGAGCTTGCTTGCCGCGCTTCGACCCATCTCCCGGCGATTCGGTAACCGAATCTCCGCAGGACTTGGCACCTTGCGAAAGCGTCTCGCGGGTTGCCCCGGCTTCAAAGGGCCTGTCCCTCAGCCGGTCGTGATGGGTTGTTTCGAGAGACTCTAGCTGCCCGGATGAAGCATGTCAATAGACGTTTAGACGTCTAGATGGACCTTTGTGCGATCGTCCACGATCGCTCGTCTATGACACCAGCCGGTGTCTTGTAGGCTCGACTGATAAGGGAGGACCCAAAAGCGGACGTCCATGTCTGCACTTACATTTATGCGATCATCCGTGATCGCTCTTCTCAGATGCGCTCTGCGGCTGATATGCCCTGCTTGCGTTAGAGAATCCAAAGGCGGCCATCCATGGCCGCACTCCTCAAAAACAGCACGCCCATTTGGGTCGCTATACTCAAGGACGCCATAACGTCGGAATATTTCCCATGTCCGCATCGCGCATTGCACTGGCTGTTTCTCTCGCGCTGACGCTCGCCCCCGCGTCACAAGGCATCGCGGAAACCACCGCGCAGGCCATGCCGGAGACCATGGACATGCTGCGCCATGCGATCGCGGCGCAAACCGAGGAAGGCAAGGATCAAGTGCCGGCTTTCGCGCAATATCTGGCGAGCAAGCTGGAATCTGCCGGTTTTGCCAAATCCGATATCGAAGTCATCCCGGTCGAGCACACGGCCGCGCTGGTCGTGCACTACCGCGGCAGCGACAAGAGCCTGAAACCCATCCTGCTCTCGGCGCACATGGACGTGGTGGCGGCCAATCCGGCCGACTGGCAGCGCGATCCTTTCAAGCTGGTCGCGGAGAACGGCTATCTCTACGGACGCGGCGTGGCTGACATGAAGACCAACGTGATCGCGCTGATCGAAACCATGATGCGTTTCAAGCGCGAACACTACGTGCCCAAGCGCGAAATGATCCTGGTGTTCTCCGGCGACGAGGAAACCGACATGGCTTCCACGCGCGAACTGGCGAAGCTCTACCACGACGCGGACTTCCTGCTCAACGCGGATGCCGGCGGCGGCACCTACAACGCGCAGCTCAAACCGGTCGTGTATCAAATCCAGGCGGCCGAGAAAACTTATGCGGATTTCACGCTGACCGTCACTTCCCCGGGTGGCCATTCCAGCGAACCGGATCCGAAACAGAACGCCATCTATCGATTGGCGAAGGCGCTCGACAAAATCGCGGCGTACCAATTCCCGGTGCAGCACAGCGAGATCACCCTGGCATCGTTGAAGGCGACGGGCGAGCACACCTCAGGCCCGCTGGCGCAGGCGATGCGCGCATTCGCGGCGAATCCGAATGACGCGAAAGCGGCGGCCGTGATTTCCGCCGACCCCGCCTACGTCGGACAGATCCGCACCACTTGCGTCGCTACCATGCTCGAAGGCGGCCACGCACTCAACGCGCTGCCGCAGCGCGCCACCGCCAACATCAATTGCCGCATCTTCCCGGGCGAACACGTGGCGGCGGTGCAAGCCACGCTCACCAAGGTGATCGACGATCCTTCGGTGAAGATCGGCGTGAAGCAACCGCCGCCGGTGGAAAGCCCCGCCTCGCCCTTGCGTCCGGATCTGATGAATGCGGTCGCCGCCACGATCCACGAGCGCTTCCCGCACGTAGACGTGGTGCCGGGCATGTCCGCCGGTGCATCCGACAGCATGTATTTCCGCAATGCCGGGGTGCCGTCTTACGGCGTCGATCCCACCTTCTCCAAGCCCAACGACACCTTCGCGCACGGGCTCAACGAAAAACTTCTCGCCTCGGAAGTGCCGGCGGCGCTGGATTTCTGGCACAGCCTGCTGGTGAAGCTGACGAAGTGATATTGGAATCTTGACCGTTCGTCCTGAGGTATCGAAGGGCGAACAAATTGCCGTTCGTGGTTCGATACCTCACCACGAACGGCATGGTGATCCGCGTTAGAATTGCCGGTTTGCCATTCCGCGCAAACCCATGTCGCAACACACTGAAGGTCACCACAGTCAAGAGACGGCGCGCCGGCGCACCTTCGCAATCATCTCGCATCCGGACGCGGGCAAGACCACGCTGACGGAAAAACTGCTGCTGTTCGGCGGTGCGATCCAGATGGCGGGCTCGGTGAAATCGCGCAAGGCCGCGCGCCACGCCACCTCCGACTGGATGGCGCTGGAGAAGGAACGCGGCATTTCGGTCACGAGTTCGGTGATGCAGTTCCCCTACGGAGGCCGCATCGTCAACCTGCTGGACACGCCCGGGCATGCGGATTTTTCGGAAGACACCTATCGCGTACTGACCGCGGTGGATTCGGCGCTGATGGTGATCGACTGTGCGAAGGGGGTGGAGGAACGCACCATCAAGTTGATGGAAGTGTGCCGCCTGCGCGACACGCCGATCATGAGCTTCATCAACAAGCTCGATCGCGAAGGCCGCTCGCCGATCGAATTGCTGGATGAGATCGAAAGCGTGCTGAAGATCCAGTGCGCGCCGGTGACCTGGCCGATCGGCATGGGCTCACGCCTGAAAGGCGTATATCACCTGCTGGACGACGAAATGCACGTTTACGAGCCCGGCCGCAATTTCACGCGCCAGGACTCCACGATCTTCGAAGGACTGGATGATTCGCAACTCGTCACGCGCGTCGGCGCCGACGTGCTCGCCGAACTGCGCGAGGAACTTGAGCTGGTGCAAGGCGCGTCGCATCCGTTCGATATCAAGAAATACCTGGCCGGCGAACAAACGCCGGTGTTCTTCGGCTCCGCCGTCAACAATTTCGGCGTGCAGCCGCTGCTGGATTTCTTCGTCGAGCACGCGCCGCCGCCGCGGCCGCGCGCCACAACGACGCGCACGGTGTCGCCGGATGAGGACAAGCTCGCCGGCTTCGTGTTCAAGATCCAGGCGAACATGGATCCGCAGCATCGAGACCGCGTCGCTTTCCTGCGCATCTGTTCCGGAAGTTATCGAAGCGGCATGAAAGCGCTGCAGGTGCGCGGCAACAAGGAGGTGAAACTCGCCAATGCGCTCACCTTCATGGCCAGCGACCGCGAGATCGTGGACGTCGCTTATCCGGGCGACGTGATCGGCCTGCACAACCACGGCACGATTTCGATCGGCGACACCTTCACCGAAGGCGAAGCGCTTTCGTTCACCGGTATTCCCAACTTCGCGCCGGAATTATTTCGCCGTGCGCGACTGCGCGACCCACTGAAGATGAAGGCACTGCAGAAGGGACTGGCGCAATTGTCGGAAGAAGGCGCCACGCAGTTCTTCCGGCCGTTGATGAGCAATGATCTGATTTTGGGCGCCGTGGGCGTGTTGCAATTCGACGTGGTGGCGTATCGGTTGAAGGACGAATACGGCGTGGACGCGACGTTCGAACCGGTGAACGTCGTCACCGCGCGCTGGATCCGCTGCGGGGACGCGAAGAAGCTGGAAGAATTCCGCGAAAAAAACGCGCCAAATCTGGCGCTGGATGCGGCGGGAGAACTCGTTTACCTCGCACCCACGCGCGTCAACCTGCAACTGGCGCAGGAGCGCGCGCCATCGGTCACATTCGCGGCCACGCGCGAGCACGCCAGTGCGGTGGCGGTGTAGGTACGCGTGCTTTTCTCCTTCCCCTTGAGGGGGAAGGCCGGGATGGGGATTGTGTGTGTAGCGTCATCACCAAAACCATCCCCACCCAACCCGTTGCGGACTCGCGCTTCCTGCGCTCGTCACGCAACCCCGCCCTCAGCATCCATGCTGCGCGGCGCTCATCGACGCGCGAACCTGCGGTTCGCAAGCGCGTCGATTCGCCCTTGAAAGGGAGGGCTTGTCCGCGCGTTACACTCGCGCTTTCTTCGAACGGAGAACGCGCATGAAAGTGCAAGCCGCTGTCGCACATCGGGCCGGCGCGCCGCTCTCGATCGAAACCGTGGACCTGGAAGGGCCACACGAAGGCGAAGTGCTGGTGGAGCTGAAAGCCACCGGCGTTTGCCACACCGATGCGTTCACCTTGTCCGGCGACGATCCGGAAGCGCGCTTTCCCGCGATCCTCGGGCACGAAGGTGCGGGCGTGGTGGTCGATATCGGTCCCGGCGTGAAATCCGTGCGCAAGGGCGATCACGTCATTCCGCTGTACATCCCGGAATGTCGCGAGTGCGAATACTGCCTCAGCCGCAAGACCAATCTCTGTTCGGCGATCCGTGTCACGCAAGGGCGCGGCGTAATGCCCGACGGCACCAGCCGTTTCTCGTCCGGCGGCGAAATGATCCACCACTACATGGGCACCTCGACGTTCGCGCAATACACGGTGCTGCCGGAAATCGCGGTTGCGAAGATCCGCGAAGATGCGCCGTTTGAAACCGTCTGCTACATCGGCTGCGGCGTCACCACCGGCATCGGCGCGGTGATCAACACGGCCAAGGTCGAACCCGGCGCGAAAGTGATTGTGTTCGGCCTCGGCGGCATCGGCTTGAACGTCGTGCAGGGCGCGCGCCTTGCGGGTGCCGCGATGATCGTCGGCGTGGATCTGAACCCGGACCGCAAAGCGATGGCGGAACGTTTTGGCATGACGCACTTCGTCAATCCGAAGGAAGTCGAAGGCGATCTGGTGCCGTATCTCGTTTCATTGACGAAAGGCGGCGCGGATTATTCGTTCGAGTGCATCGGCAATGTCAAAACCATGCGGCAGGCGCTGGAATGCTGTCATGCCGGCTGGGGCGTGTCGTGCATCATCGGCGTGGCCGGAGCGGGCCAGGAAATCTCCACGCGGCCTTTCCAGCTCGTCAGGGGCCGGCGCTGGATCGGCACCGCGTTTGGCGGCGCGCGCGGGCGCACCGACGTGCCGCGGATCGTGGACTGGTACATGGACGGCCGCATCGAAATCGACCCGATGATCACGCACAGGTTGCAACTGGACGAGATCAACCGCGGCTTCGAGTTGATGCACCGCGGCGAATCGATCCGCAGCGTGGTGGTTTATTGATTGGATGTAGGGCGGCACTGCCCGCCGGTTGGCCCCTCGGCGGACAATGTCCGCCTACGTCATTACGCCACGTGCAACGAGCGCGGCGGTTCTTCGCCTCGCCTCACCGCCGCTTTCAGTTCCTCCGGATCGAAATCGTCCACGTTGATGAACTCGGCGGTCGCGCGGCGCAGGTGTTCAAGTTGCGCGCGTTCGGTTTCGCTGATCGCGCCCGCAGCCTGCGCCTCGCGCAATTGTTCGAAGTAATCGTGCGACTTGATCGCGCCGCCCTTCAACGCTTTCAGGAACTTTCGTTCGACCGGTTCGGCCGCCACCACTTCCGGCAGCAGCGCGCACATGCGCCCGACCGGATTGTTCGCCGCGGGCGTCAGATAGATCCCGCGCAGAAGCGCATCGCGTGCGGCGTTGGGTGAAGTGATCAACGCGGCGACCCGGCGGCCCAGCCGATCCGACGGCGGCACTTCGCGGCGGCCGAACGGGAACACCAGGAAGCGCAGCAGCCACGCGACCGGCCGCACCGGGAAATTGCGGATCACGCCGTCGATGGCCATCTGGATGTTCCAGATGGATTGATGGAACGCCCACGCCAGCAGCGGACGCTCGACTTCCGGCCGTCCTTCGTCCTCGTAGCGCTTCAACATCGCCGACGCGATGTAGAGATAGGACAGCACATCGCCCAGACGCGCCGACAATTTCTCCTTGAACTTCAACCGTCCGCCCAACACGCCCATCGCGGTGTCGGCGACCAGCGCCAGCACGGCGGCATAACGATCCAGCTTGCGGTAATAGCGACGCGTGTACGCATCGCCCGGCGCGATGCCGAGTTTGCCGAACGCAAGTCCCAGCACGAAGCTGCGCGTCGCATTGGAAATGCCGAAGCCCAGATGACCGAACAGCGCGCGGTCGAATTCGCGCAGACCTGCTCCGCGATCCGGATTGCGCGCGGCGTGCATCTCCTTCAGCACCCAGGGATGGCAGCGGATCGCACCCTGCCCGAAGATCATCAGGCTGCGCGTCATGATGTTGGCGCCTTCCACCGTGATCGTGATCGGCGCGCCCTGCCAGTTGCGGCCCATGTAATTGCTGGGTCCGAGCTGCACGGCCTTGCCGCCGTGCACGTCCATCGCGTCTTTGACCACTTCGCGGCCGAGTTCGGTCGCGTGATATTTCGCGATCGCGGACGGCACCGCCGGTTTCTCGCCCCGATCCACCGCCGCCGCGGAGGCGCGCGACAATGCAGCGATCGCGTAAGCGTGTCCGCCGATGCGCGCCAGCGCTTCTTCCACGCCTTCGAAACGCGCGATCGCCAGACCGAATTGTTTGCGGATGCGCGCATACGCGCCGGTGCTTGCCACCGCCATGCGCACGAACCCCGTCGCATTGGACGGCAGCGAAATGCCGCGGCCGACCGAGAGACACTCCACCAGCATCTTCCAGCCTTCGCCCGCCATGTGCGCGCCGCCGATCAGCGTCATCAGCGGCACGAACACGTCCTTGCCCGAAAGAGGTCCGTTCTGGAACGGGATGTTCAACGGAAGATGCCGGCGGCCGATCTGCAAACCCTGCGTGTCGCGCGGAATCAGTGCCAGCGTGATGCCGAGATCATTTTCCCTGCCCAGCAGATGCTCGGGGTCGTACAAACGGAACGCCAATCCGATGATCGTCGCGATCGGCGCCAGCGTGATGTAACGCTTGTCGAAAGTGAGCTTCAGCCCGAGCGTCTCGACGCCGTTGACCATCTGCTTGCAGACGACGCCGAAATCCGGGATCGAAGTGGCGTCCGAACCCGCGTACGGCCCGGTCAGCGCGAAACACGGGATCTCGCGACCATCGGCCAGACGCGGCAGATAGAAATTCTTCTGTTCCTCGCTGCCGTAGCGCAGAAGCAATTCAGCGGGTCCCAGCGAATTCGGCACCGACACGGTGGAGGCCAGCGTGGTGGAAATGCTGGAGAGCTTCTGCAGTACGGACGAATGCGCCAGCGCGGAGAACTCCAGGCCGCCGTAGCGCTTGGGGATGATCATGCCGAAAAACTTTTCCCGTTTGACGAATTCCCACACTTCCGGCGGCAGATCGGCCAGTTCATGGGTGATCTGCCAGTCGTCCACCATGCGACACAATTGTTCACAGGGGCCGTCCAGGAAGGCTTGTTCTTCGGCTGAGAGTTGCGGCTTGGGTTGCGAAAGCAGTTTGGACCAGTCCGGTTTCCCCGCGAACAACTCGCCCTCGAAACCGACCGTGCCGGCGTCGAGCGCGATTTGTTCGGTTTCCGACAATTTCGGCAGCACGCGGCGGAAGATTTTCAGCAGAGGCTCCGAGAACAGCGCACGGCGCAATGGCAGCACGTTCAACGGAAACGCGAACAGCACCACGAAAACAGCGAACACGATCCACGCCGCCCATGCCGCGTGCAACCCGTAACCCACCCCGAGGATCGCCGCCATCGTCAGCAGCGTCCACAGCCACAAGCGGCTGCGGAAATACGCGCAGGCGCCGGTGACGATCAGCGCGGCGATGAGGAGCAGAATCACGTGCATGAGGCTTTCCTCGTGGTGCCGCCGTCAGGCAGCGAGCGGATGAACTCTTCGATCGCCGCGGTGAACGCGTCGTTGTCGTCACCGGACAGCATGTGCGTGGCCTGCGGAATTTCCACGTGTCGCGCGTGCGGCAGCAGTTGCATGAATTCCGAGATCGTCTCGCGCGAAACCACGTCGGAGCGGCCGCCCGACAACAGCAGTACCGGAACATCGATCTTGCGCGCAGCCGCCATCAGCCGCGGTTGATGCCGCTCGCCTTCGTGCGCGATGGTGTCGAGCAGCGCCGGATCCCAATGCCAACGCAACCGCCCGTTCGCGCCGCGGCGCAACAGCGGTTCCAGCTCGTGCTGCCGCTTGGTGCGTGTGCGGTGGGGCAGGTAATTCGCGATCGCCGCGATCGCCTCGGAATAATCTGCAAATCCGTCCGGATGCGCGCGCATGAATCCGAGCATGCGCGCAACTCCTGCCGATTCCCAGCGCGGCGTGATATCCACCAGCACCAGCGCACGAAACGGCGGCGGAATTGTTTCGCCGGCCAGCGCCAGACCCAGCAGCCCACCCATCGAGGCGCCGATCAGCACCGGTGGTTCTGGCAGTGATCGCGAAACACCGAGCAGATCATCCAGGAATTGCTGCAATTCGTAGCGCCCATCCGCCGCGCGTGGGCTGTCGCCATGGCCGCGCAGATCGAAGGCGAGCGTGCGAAAGCCCGCGTTCGCCAGCTTTTCCGCGCTCCGTCTCCAAGCGTGGCGTGTCTGACCGAAGCCGTGCACGAACAGCAGCGCCGGCGCGTCGGCAGGCCCCCGTCCATCGACCGCCAAGACGATGCCAGGCCGGGAAAGGCCCGAATCTGGAGAGGTGGTGTCGACCATACGCATGCGTACGGTATATTTTAGCAGCTCGTCTCGATATCCGATACCCGTGCGCTGGCATAAGGCTCGCATTGCGTTCTTCATCACTGGGGAAATTTGCGTGTCGTCCATGCCACTGCAAAATGAACGCAGCCGCCTCAGCGCCGAAGATTGGGAGAACGGCGCCTTGGCGATGATCGCCGAGCAGGGCGTGAACGCGCTCGCGGTGGAAGCGCTGGCGCGCCGGCTGGGGGTGACCAAAGGCAGCTTCTACTGGCACTTCCCAACCCGCGAAGCCCTGCTGAAAGCGGCTCTGCTGCGTTGGGAAGCGCGCGACGAGCGTGAGTTGTCGACCCGCATTGCACCGATCGCGGATCCGCGCGCGCGGTTGCGCGAGTTGTTCCTGTGGGTCGCGCGCGAAGTGCAACCGCATCGGGCCTACGCGGCGATGTTGCAGGCGATCGACCAACCCTCGGTGGCCGAGGTGATGAGCCGTGTATCGCAACGGCGGATGGAATTTCTGCGGCAGGCCTATTGCGAGGCCGGCATGCCCCCCGACGAAGCCGCACACCGCGCGCGGCTGGCCTATGCGGCCTACGCCGGATTCCTGCAGTTGAACCTGATTCCCGATCTGCCGCCGCTCCCGCGCGAGCAATTCGATGCATACGTCGAGCATGTGATCGATACGCTGGTCGAGCGCAATGGTTCTGCATGATGCGTAGCAGCATCTGAGCTCAGGCGCAGCCCGGAAAGGTGCGCGAGCCGCGCTTTCTTGCATTCGCTTCCGGCCCGGATTACCGTGCTTTTTTGCGCCTCCGGGAAGAGCACGACATGCCGAGCAAGCTGGACGCATTGAACCGATGGGTCGACGAGGTCGCCGCGCGCACCCGTCCCGAACGGGTGCATTGGTGCGACGGCTCCGAATCGGAATCGAAGGCGTTGACCGAGCTGATGCTGAAAAGCGGAGATCTGCTCGAGCTGAACCAGCACACGCATCCGGGGTGTTATCTGCATCGCTCCGATCCTCGCGACGTCGCCCGCGTGGAAAAGGTTACGCTGATCTGCACGAAGAATCCCGACGACGCCGGCCCGAACAATCACTGGATGGCTCCGGCCGAAGCGCACAAGAAGATCGATGCGCTGTTCGACGGCTGCATGCAGGGGCGAACGATGTACGTGATCCCCTATTGCATGGGTCCGCTGGGTTCGCCCTATGCGCGCTGCGGCGTGGAGATCACCGACTCGCCCTACGTGGTCGCCAATATGCGCATCATGACGCGCATGGGCACCGCGGCGCTGGAACGTATCGAACGCGAGGGCCGCTTTGTCAAAGGCCAGCATTCCGTCGGCACGCTCGATCCCGATCAGCGCTGGATCATGCATTTTCCGGAAGAGCTTTCGATCAAGTCCTACGGCTCCGGCTACGGCGGCAATGCGCTGCTGGGCAAAAAGTGCCACGCACTGCGCATCGCCAGTTTCCAGGCGCGCTCGGAAGGCTGGCTGGCCGAGCACATGCTGATCGTCGGCATCGAGAATCCGCGCGGCGAAATCCATTACATCGCGGCGGCGTTTCCATCCGCCTGCGGCAAGACCAATCTCGCGATGCTGATTCCGCCGGAGGGCTACCGCCGCGAAGGCTGGAAAGTCTGGACGGTGGGCGACGACATCTGCTGGATGACGCCCGGCAAGGATGGCCGCTTGTATGCGATCAATCCGGAAGCGGGTTATTTCGGCGTCGCACCCGGCACGTCCAACAAGACCAATCCCAACGCGCTGAAGATGCTCGACCACGATGCGATCTTCACCAACGTCGCGGTCACCGCCGACAACGATCCGTGGTGGGAAGGGCTGGACGATCGCAAGCCTGTAAAGGATTGGCAGGGCCGCCCCATCACAAATTACGGCAGCGATCCGGCGAACGGTCCCGCCGCGCATCCGAATTCGCGCTTCACCGTGCGCGCCACGCAATGCCCAAGCTGGTCGCCGGAAGCGGAGAATCCGGAAGGCGTGCCGATCAGTGCGATCGTGTTCGGCGGCCGGCGCGAATCGCTGGTGCCGCTGGTTTTCGAAGCGCGCGACTGGACGCACGGCGTGCTGGTCGGCGCCGGCATGGCTTCGGAAACCACCGCGGCCGCGGCCGGCAAGGTCGGCGTGGTGCGTCGCGATCCGATGGCGATGAAACCCTTCTGCGGTTACAACTATGGCGATTATTTCGCGCACTGGCTTTCGTTCGACCACCCCGGCGCGCGGGTGCCGAAGGTCTTCCACGTCAACTGGTTCCGCAAGGGTGAGAACGGCAAATTCCTTTGGCCGGGCTTCGGCGACAACCTGCGCGTGCTGGAGTGGATGCTGAAGCGCGTGACCGGCGAAGTCGGCGCGGTGGAAACACCCATCGGTCTTCTGCCCAACGCGGAAGATCTGAACATTGAGGGCCTGCATTTGGCCGACGGCGCGCTGGATACCCTGCTGGCTTTCGACGCCGAAGGCTGGCGCGTGGAGTTGCAGGCGATCGGAGAATACCTCGACGGCTATGGCGAACGCCTTCCGCATGGTTTGCGCGACGAACTGAAGAACGAGAAGGCAGCGCTCGAGGACGTGAACGAATCGTCTCCGCCGCAAAAGAAAGCAGCAACGATCTGACGATCCAAGGGCGGAATCACTTCATCGCTGCGGAATGCTTCCACGCAGGCTCATTCCGGACGAGACCCCGTCGGCTGTGGCGAGTACGGGCGGTCCCATCCGGAGAGCCAGCGTTTGGCCCCGACGCAATACGACGGCTGGATCGGATCGAGGGTGGGAAAGTCGAATTCCCGGTGCAGAAATACGGATGTGGTCGAAGCATGGCTTTCGGTGACCTTGAATCCGGAAAAATCCACCTGGATCAATCCTGATTTCTTCAATGCTCCCGCCGTCATCGGGTGCCAATCGGAATTGTCCAGAATGATCATTCCGCCCGGAGCGAGTTTTCTGATGGCCTCGATTGCACAGTCATACCGGTAGCCATAGCCATCCACCACGATCACGTCGAACAACCCGTCGTGTTTGCGGATCTCGAAAGGGAAGCCGTCGGATTCGTCGAGGATGAGTTGCACCCGATCATTTTTCATCTGGGAAACGCGCTCGAACCACTGCGGATTGTTCTCCACGCTCACCACGGATCGGGCCCTGTCCATCCAGTAAAGGGTCGACGCGCCGCTGCCCCATTCGAATATCCGCTTCTGCGCGAGATCGAACTGACGGATGTATTCGATGCAGGGATAGGTGAACAGCGGAATCCAGCGTCCATGGGCATCACTGGGAGTGCCGGCGTTCGTGGCCGCGACAAAGCCGTGGCCGTTGCGCAGGATGTCGCAACAGGTGGCGAGGAACAGTTCACCGCGCGATATCGAAACGACGTCCGGCCGCCGATCCAGCTGATCGGCTTCTCCCGGCTGGAAGGTGTAACTGCCCCAATACGCCTTCGGTGGCTCGTTCATCGTTGCGGGACCGTTCGACGGCAGGTGAATCTTGGAAGTGTACCGGTGCGGATCGAACCGCGAAACGCCGCAGCGGCGGCGCAGGACAAGCTCGTTGAGCGGTTCAACCTTTCGCGGCAAGCTTGCATCCAATCCGTCAATGGATGCCGCCTGCCTTGCCACCGGAATGCTCATGGAGCCAGCGCACAGCGCGCCCCTAGCGGACGTGGTGCCTCTCGGATCCGATGACGCGCCGCTGGCGCGGGCGGCGGCCGGCGGAGACACACGCGCTTTCGAAACGCTGTATCGGCGCCACGCCGGGCGGGTGCATGGCGCGATCCTGCGCCTGGTCGGCGGCCGCCACGCGCGTGCGGAAGAATTGACGCAGGAAGCTTTCGTGCGCGCATGGCAGAAACTGCCGGGCTTTCGCTTCGAGAGCGCGTTCGGCACCTGGCTGTACCGCTTGGCGGTCAATACCGCACTGATGGATCTGCGGGCGCAGAAAAACGATCCGGTCGAACAAGGCGTGGAAGAAGACATCGCGCCGGAATCCGGCGCATCGCCGTTCTGTCCGGCCGAACGCGAGGAGCTGGAGCGCGCGGTCGCCGGATTGTCGCCACGCACGCGCGCGGTGCTGGTCCTGCACGATGTCGAAGGTTGGAAGCACGAAGAGATCGCCTCCGAACTCGACATGGCGGTCGGATCGTCCAAGGCACAATTGCATCGCGCGCGCCGATTGTTGCGTCGCGCGTTGGGAGTCCGAAATGAATCTGCACTTTGAGGATCGGCAGAAATTGCGCGCGTTGGCGCAACCGGTGCAACCGGCGCGCGATCTCTGGCCGCAGATCGCCGCGCGCATCGAATCGCAGCCGCGCGGATCGCACCGGCGATTCCGCTGGTTTGCGATGGCCGCTTCGTTCGCCGGTGTCGCGGTACTGGCCGGCGTGATCGGCACGCGCATGATGCACGCCGATCGCACGCCCGTATCCGCTGCTCAGTCCAATGCATTCATTGCCGCAAACGATGCGCCCGGTGCGCGCTGGGCGCCGGCGGATCCGCGCCTGCGCGGCGCGGCGGTGGAGCTGCACGCTGCGCAGGGCGAATTGAAGCAGGCGCTGGCGATCGCACCGCACGCGGATTATCTGCAGCAACTGCTGGAACGAACCGAACGGCAACAGTCGCATTTGCAACGCCTCGAGCACGAGGCGGGCTGAGGACACGACCATGAGGCACAAGAACTTCGCGATTTCCCGCACTCTCGGAGCCATTGCGCTGCTGAGTGTGGCATTTGCCGCACGCGCCGATACGCCCATCCACCTCAGTCACGACGCAGGACCCGACGCGACGGTGGTCGTCCGCAACGTCAAGGGCGATGTGCACGTCACCGGCTGGAACCAGAATCGCGTGCAGGTGGACGGCACGCTCGGCGGCGGCGCCAAACCGTTGCAAATTACGGGCGATACGCGCGCGCTGGAAATCAAGGTGGAAAGCTCCGGCGGTTCAGGCTGGTTCGGCAACAGCGACAACATGGGTCCGACTTCGCTGGACGTGCACGTGCCGCACGCCGCGGCGCTGGAAGTCCATGTGGTCAGCGCACCGGTGGACATCGACGGTTTGGACGGCCGCAGCATCACCGTCGGCAGCGTCAGCGGACGCGTGCACCTCGGCGTGCGCGCCGGTGCCGTCAAAGTGGACAGCGTCAGCGGCGATGTCGATCTTTCCGGCTCCGCTCGCAGCTTCGACGCGCAGACCGTTTCCGGCGACGTGCAGGCCGCCACCTTGAGCGGGAACGCCAATGTGCAGACGGTTTCCGGTGCCGTGCTGCTGCGGGCCGGTTCGATGGACAAGGTGAATCTCGGCACGGTCTCCGGGCGCATCCAACTGGATGGCGCGGTGGCGCCGGATGCGGCCTGGAAGATAGACACGATGAGCGGAGACGTGCGGTTGAATCTCCCCTCCGTAGTTTCGGCGCGGATCAAGGCCGACACTTTCTCCGGCGACCTCCACAGCGATTTCGGAAAAACCGTCAGCAGCGAGCACGGGCCCGGCGAGCACCTGGACACGCAGATCGGGGCCGGCAGCGGCACGATCACCGTCAACAGCTTCAGCGGTGACGTGCACATCCAACGCGGCGGGCATTGAGCTTCGCGCACTGGCACAATTTCCTCTCGCGCCGGCCGCCGCCGTAACGCGCAGAGGAATGAATGGTCACGTCGCGACTGCAAGGCTTGACAGCAAGCGCCGCACAGCAGGTGATGGCGGCCGCGCGTGCGATCGAAAACGGAGGCCCCGATCAGGCGGCAGCGTGTCTTGCGCCGGCGCTGGCGGCTTTTCCGGTCCATCCAGAAGTGTTGCGCGTGCAGGCCGGCGTATTGAGTCTGCGCGGCGACTACACCGCAGCCGTGGCGGCGATGCAGCATGCAATCCGGTTGCGCCCGCAAGACGCGCTCTACCACAACACCTTGGGCAGCATCCTCGGTGAAGCCTACGAATACGACGCAGCCATCGCGGCACTGCGGCGCGCCTCCGAGTTGCAGCCCGATCTCGCCATCGTCTGGTTCAATCTCGGCGTGATCCTGACGCGCGCGGTTCGCCACGCGGAAGCGATCGAAGCGCTGCACCGCGCGGTGGACCTGGATCCCCTGCACATGTCCGCGCGCGCGTTGCTCGGCGACATGCTGCGCGGACAAAACCGCTTCGGGGAAGCGGCCGCGGAATACCGTCGCGTGCTGGCCGAGCAACCCTGGACCGGCGCGGCATGGTGGGGCCTGGCCGACTTGAAGACGCTCCACTTCTCCGATGAGGACATCGAGCGCATGCGGCGCGCGCTCGGCGATCCTCGTGCCGGCGACGGCGATCTCGTCGCCACGGGTTTCGCCCTGGCCAAGGCGCTCGACGAGCGCGAGAAGTTTGCAGAATCCCTGCAGGCATTGGCGAGTGCCAACGCCGTTGCGCGGCGCAGGAGACAATGGGACGCGCGCACTTTCAGCGCCGGAGTGTCGTCGATCCTCGAGGCATTTTCACTTCCGTCGCAGCACGCTGCCGATGCCACGTTGGGCCGAGGTGTGATCTTCATTGTCGGCTTGCCGCGTTCGGGCACCACGCTGGTCGAGCAGATACTGGCTTCGCACTCACAGGTGCAAGGGACGGGCGAGTTGCCCGATCTGGCGCTCACTCTTTCGGAGGAAACCCGCCGCCGCAAGCAGGCCTTTCCGCGGTGGGTGTCGGCGATGAGCGCCGACGATTGGAAGCGTCTGGGAACACGCTATCTCGAACGGACTGTCTACTGGCGGAAGCACCGCGCCTGGTTCACCGACAAGTTGCCCGGCAATTGGTATTACATCGGCGCGATCCGCAAGATGTTGCCCGGCGCGAAAATCATCTGCTGCCGGCGCGATCCGCTGGAGACCTGTTTCTCCTGTTACCGGCAATATCTGGACAACAACGAATACCAGCGCACTTTCGAAGACCTGGCGGCGTACTGGCGCGAGTACGACCGCAGCGTTCGGCACTGGCGATCGCTGCATCCCGATCACGTCTACGAACATGTTTACGAAGACCTGATCGCCGAACCCGAGCGCAGCACCCGCGCACTGCTGGAATTCTGCGGCTTGCCTTTCGAACAGTCCTGCATCGATTTCCATCAGACGCAGCGCGACGTGCATTCGCCGAGCGCGATGCAGGTGCGTCAGCCGCTGCGCCGCGACACCGCACGTGCATTCCGCTACGGCGCCTTGCTGGACCCGTTGCGGCGAGCCCTGGGTTTGCCGGCGTTCGCGGGCTGATGGCAACGAGCGAACAAGCGTGGTTGGACGAGGTGCGTGTCCGCGTCCTGCGCGGCGACTTGGGCGCAGCCGAATCGCTGCTGGCCGCCGCGCTGAGCCAACATCCCCATTCCTTCGAATTGCGCCGGCTGCTCGCCGGCATCTACCAGCAAACCGCGAGATCCGGGCCCGCCGAGTCGCTGCTGCGCGAACTCCTGCACGAACGGCCGCAGGACTTCGCCAGCGCGTTCACGCTCGCACGCATGCTGCTTTCGCAGGCGCGTAGGCAGGCCGCCGCGCAGGTGCTGCGGCAATGCTTCGAGAATGGCGAACGGGATCCCGAACTGGCGATCAAGGCGATCGAACTGCTGGACGAAGCCGATCGCAAGCACGAGGCGGCGGCGATCGCGGAGATGGCGCTCGATGCAACGCCGACGGATGAGCGTTTGCACGCCTATGCGGGAATGCTGCAGCTCCAGCTCGGAGGCTTCGAGGAGGCGCGAGCGAATTATCTGTTCGCGCTGGACCATTCTCCGGAAGCCTGCGAATGGCACGTGCCTCACGGGCTGGCCAACGCCCAGCGCTATACGGACGCCGCGCATCCCGATTTCATCTTGTTTCGCGATTTGCTGCAGCGTCCGGATTTGAGCGGCAGGGCTCGCTCCAGCCTAATGTTTGCGCTGGGCAAGGCATACGACGATGTCGGTGCGTGGCGGGAGGCCGCCGACTGTTTCCGCCAGGGTAATGCGTGCGCTCGCGGTCTGATGTCCTGGTCACGCAACGACTGGCGGATCGATGTGGAGGCGAGGCTGACGTCATCGCCGATCGAGGCCAAATCGACCACGACGGACGATTTCATTCCCGTTTTCATCGTCGGCATGCCGCGTTCGGGGACGACACTGCTCGCCGAATTGCTGGGACGTCTTCCGCAGGTGCGCAACCGCGGTGAACTGCCATGGATCGGCGAACTGGCGCAACTGCCCGAATTCAGGAACGCGCCGGATGCGCCTGCGCTGCAACAGGCAGCGGCGCTCTATCGAGCTCAAACCCGGCAGGATGATTCGGGGGACGCGCGCTGGTTCATCGACAAACAACCCATGAATTTCCGGTATGTCGATCTGATGCTGGCGATGTTTCCGAACGCGCGGATCATCTGGTGCCGGCGCGGCCCGCGTGACACCGCGTTATCGTTGTGGATGCAGTCCTTCAAGGAGAACTTGCACGGCTACGCCTACGATTTCGGCGATATCGACGAGGTCATGCGAGGCTGCGACCGGCTGATGGCGAAATGGTGCGGCGCGCACCCGCATTCGATCCGGACAATCCATTACGAGGCGCTCGTTGCGAGTCCCGATCGCATTCTGACGGAAACATCGCAATGGCTGGGCCTGCCGTCGGCGCAGCCCGCGCCGGCACAGGCATCGAGCATCGGTACTTCCAGTTTGTGGCAAGCCCGGCAGCCGGTGTATTCACGATCGGTCGGGCGCTGGCGGACGTATTCCACATACGTTCCCGAGTTGCTGGACTTTGCCGAAAGCGCACCGGCGTTGTGCAGCGAAGTCGATCCTCAGCTTCGCGGAAACAGCATGTAGGTCGACAAGATGTATTTGTCGCCGGACAAAGGCGGCAATCCGGCATGCTGAAACATCCAGTACGGCGGAAACATCAGCAAACGGCCGGTGCGCGCCGGCACCTTGATGCCCAGATCCGGAAACTCCGTCTCGCCGCCCTGCTCCACGCCATTCAAGTACCAGAGGAAAACCAGAAAGCGATTCGCGACCTCGTTGATGGAATCGAAATGCAACTGGAACTTCTCCGCCGAATCCGGGCGATAGCGTTTCATGCGGAATTCGGCGAGATGCGATGAATTGGGCACCGGAATGGAAAGCCCGATTTCCGAGTTGTACCGCGCGAGATACTGCTCGATGTGGCGGAAGAAAAAACTTTTCAGGGCATCATCGGCCAGCGGTGTGATGTCCAGTTCGGTCCATGAACTGTCGTCCAGGCCCGCGCGCCAACCCGGCGCGCGCTGGACGTGCTGCTCAGGCACTTTCGAGAAGGCGGCGATCAAGCTGTCGCAAAGAGACTGCGGCAGCGCGTCGTCGTACCAGCGCACGTAGTCGCGCAGCGTCCTCAAGGTGGGGGACGCATCAGGACTCATAGCCCCAGTGCCTCATGGCGGGTTCGAGCAGCGGAAGAACCGGTTGGAAATATTCGCGATACCGTTTCCATCGCCCTATTGAACTCGCATACAGCGGCTGCACCACCTGCGCGTAGCTCGGTGTGCCGATGTATCCCTTTCGCCGGGCATGTTCGCTGAATTCCCGCAGCGGCGCGGCGTTTTCGAGTTGCAGGAACGCAGCGAGGCGTTGGACATTGGCATCGAAATCCTCGATGACGTGCTCGTAGCGCCACTCGAACACATTCGGTTTCAGAAGTTCGACGTGCGCAAACCAGAACTTCATGGCCGCTGCGTAACCCGCCGCCAAGCGTGGGAGAGCCGAGCACAGCGCGATATAAGCCGGCGCATTGAAGTGCTGCATGTAGTTGCTCAACACGACGTCGCAGGGATGCCGTACCACGAAGATGATCCTGGCGTTCGGAAAAAGCCGCACCAGCAGCGGCAGGCGCAGCATCGTCAGCGGATTCTTGTCCACCAGGCGCTGCCCCGGCTTCAATTGCACGACTTCGGCCACCGCCTTCCAGTAGACGTCCCGCAACATCGCGCACCGGATCGAGTCGAGTTCACCCAGCTGCTCCGGATATTGAAATCCGGTCGCCTGCATGCGTTCGATCACGCGTTGCACGAACGGGCGTTCGTCCATCGACGCCATCCCGGCATGCGCGTCCAGCATCTGCTCCAGCATGGTGGTGCCCGAGCGTGGAAAGCCGAGCACGAAAATGGGCGATTCCGTCACCGGCGGCGAGGCGACCGGTTTCCATGCCGCGTATTGCTCGGGCGTCACATGGAAATCCGCGATGTTGAGCGGATTGGCGCTGGGCTGCATCAATTCGGGTACCAGTTGCGCGGCGACCTCGAGTTGCGCCTGATGCGCCCGCTGCAGGTATCGCATGCACGCCGCGTAGTCACCCTGCTTGTCGCAGAGCTTGGCCAGCAGGAAACACGTGTCCACGTAACGACGATTCGAATCCGGTTCGCCGAGCAACTGCTGCAACAGCGCGCGTGCCTCGCCCGCATTGCCTTCGCGGGCAGCCATCACGGCGTTGGCTTCGATCAATTCGCCCCGCAGGACCGCGTCGTGGACAGCGCCCGGAGCCGGCAACTGCGCGAGCAGATCACGGGCTTCTTCCAACTTGTTGAGCCGTTCGAGCACCAGGATCAGCCGGGCGCTCGCCGCGTCTCGCGATGCCGGATCATCCAGTTGGGATCGCAGCAGCGCTTCGCCTTCCGCTTCCAAGCCCGTGCGCAGCAATACCGCCGCAAGTTCCACGCGCAGGATTCCGCTCAGATGTCCGGCCCACGAAGGCCAGTCGGTGAGCATCTGCTTCGCATTGGCTTCCTCTCCGCATTCGAGGCACATCTGTGCGCCGTAGATGCGCGCTTCGTAGTTCGAAGGATCCAGTTGGAAGACCCGCCACAGCAGCTCCTTTGCACGCACCACACGTTTCAACTCGACGAACAGATAGGCGAGGTTGACGAGAAACCGCGGGTTGTCCGGCTGGAGTCGCACCGCGGCCTCGTAGGCTTGCTGCGCGTGCTGATACCGGCCCGAGTCGCGCAAGGCGATGCCGAGATTGTTCCAGTACAAAGGTTCGCCCGGATGCCGCCGCGTGAGTTCGGCAAACTGTTCGATCGCTTCGCGCGCACGGCCACGCGCCAGCAGGCAAAGTCCCAATACGTTGCGCGCCAGCGGCTCGGAGTACGTGCGCGCCAGCACCTCTCCTGCAATGCGTTCGGCTTCCGCTATGCGCCCTTGCTCATAGGCCTGCGCGGCCTGCTGTGGAGAAAAATCGGACGATGCCGGCTGTTGCATTCCGCAATCCCGCCAAAAAAAAGCCGCGCGGTTTGCACCGCGCGGCGTGAGTGTACTGCTTGCTTGCCTGGATCAGAACTTGACCGTCGCACGCGCCCAGTAGAAGCGGCCGATCGTGTCGTAGGTGTTCACGTCGGTATCGCCGTTGAGCGTGTTGGACTGCGTGAAGATCGGCGGCTGCTTGTCGAACACGTTGTCCACGCCGAACTGGAACTTGGTATTGATCGGCTCGACCGTGTAGCCGACTTCCAGGTAGTTGTAGACGATGGTCGGCACGCGGAAGGAGAAGAGCATCGAACCGCTCTCGCCGTTCTCGTTCTCGGCAGGATTCCAACTGCCCACCTGCTCGTGACCGATGTATTGCGTGCGCCACGAGGCTTCCCACGGCCCAAGGTTCCAGTTCAGGCCCACGTTGCCGCGCACGCGTGGGAACGAACCGAAGTCCTTGTAGAAGTGACCGGCGACATGCGCAACCTGGTCGCCCACCGTGCCTGGCGCCTCGTCATTGGTGAACTCGGCCAGATACGTGCCCTGCACCCAAGCCGTGAATTGACCCGGCAGCCAGCCCATCTGCGGGATGCGGTAGGAAAGCTGGGCATCCACGCCTCGCGTGTCGAGACGACCCAAGTTGACCGTGGGCTGGTCGATGTAGTGCACCACACCATTGCCCTGACGATGGATGTACGAACAGAAGGGGCTGCTGTTGTTGGAGAAGCACAGATTCGCCGCCGTCTGCGCGCCGATCGTGGTGATGGTGTCATTCAGGTACACACGCCACAGGTCCGCCTGGACCGACAGCCCCGGAATGAAGTGCGGGTCATACACGAAGCCCCAGTCGAAAGACTTGCCGAACTCCGGCTTCAGAGGATAGCCCGCGAACACCGAACCCGAGATCACGCCGGTGGTCTGCGCCAAGCCGCCCTGCAATTGCTGGAAGGTGGCACCCGGTGCCACGTTCTGGCAGGCATTGGAATGCGCCGCGAGTTCGGACGCGGTCAGGCCGATGCAGGGATCATTGAAGGTTGGCGCATTGCCGGTGGGCGGCGTGAACAACTGGCCAATGGTGGGCGCGCGGAATACGTCCTGCACGGTGCCACGCAGCAGCAGGTCGTCGATCGGCCGCCACTCCACCGCGATCTTGGTGTTGTTGGTGCTGCCCGCCAGCGAGTACTTCGAGTAGCGGTCGCCCAAGGTCACGTTCAGAGAACGGAAGAACGGCATGTCCTTCAGGATGGGGATATACAGCTCGGCATAAGCCTCTTTCGTGGTGTAGCCACCTTCCAATGCCGATGTACAGGCCGACTGCGGGGCTTGGCACCCGCCGAAGCCTGGGCTGTTGGGGTCCTGATCGATCTGCGTCAGGTAGTCGACTTCGGTGTTCTGGTGCAGCTTGCGGTAATCCACACCGGCCGCCAACTGCATGTCGCCCGCGGGCAGGCTCGCCAACGTACCGTTCACGCTGGCGTTGTAAGTGCGATCCGTGATCAGCGTATTGCTGAAGAACACCGCCTGATATGGCGCCAGGATTGCGGCCTGCGCAGGACTGGACTGATCAAAGATGTCGTACGGCGTGCAGCCGTCGATCGGAGTGGCACCGGCAAGCGTACCGGTCGGGCCCAAGTTCACGCAGGTCGGAACGCCGTTGATCAACTCGGACGGGCCAACGGCGTTGCGGAACGCCTGGTTGTACACCAAGTCGCCCACGGTTTTCACGATCGTACTGAAATGGCCGTAGTTGTAGTTCAAGTCCCATTGCCAATTCGACTGGCCGAACGCGCCGCCCAAGCCGATGATGGCCTGATCGGAATTGCGGCCGAATTCGCCCTTGCGCTGTCCTGCACCGGTGAAACGGGTGCGGAAGTTGTATTGGGCGTTGATCGTTTCGGTGCCGCCGTTGGCGTTGGTGACGGTGACTGCATTCGCATCCGTCGGCGGGCCGAAGTCCACGCCAAACGGGTTGTACATGCTGTATTTGGAGATCGTCACCAGGTCGGAGTTCGCGTCGAAGGGCAACGGCGCGATCGCGGACTCGGACGTCGTCTTGTTGTGGAACACATCCATGTAAGCGCGGATGTTGTCGGTCAATTGATACTCACCCCTGAAGAACGCGTTGGTGCGCTCCTGCGGCGTAAGGTCGAAATTGAGCGTCTGATAGTTGTACGCGTCCGAGCCCGTATAGCAGCTGTAACCGGCCTGCGTGTTACCCGGGCCCGGAATGGCGATGGCGCTACCGCAGGCATCCAGCGGACTTCCGGTAGAAACCGGATGGCTGACCTTGGTCGAATCGACAACGCTGGTCGTGAGGTAAGGATGCGCCTGCGGCGTGCGGCTGGAACCGAACGCATAGATGTTGCCGTAGTACATGTACAGCGCATCTTTGGAGAAGTTGCGGTTGCCGGCGAACACCGGGTCGAACTTGTTGTAGTCCACGCCGGCCAGGATGCTGCCCTTGTCGGACGTCTGACCGAAGATGAAGCTGGCGCCGCGGCGCTGTGCATCGTCCCGATCGGAGATGCCGTAATCGGCCGTGAACTGCGCACCCTGATAGTTCTTCTTCAGGATGAAGTTGATGACGCCGCCGATCGCGTCAGTACCATAGGTCACCGCACCGCCGTCGGTCAGTACTTCGACGCGCTCGATCATTTCGGTCGGAATGCGGTTCAAATCGTTGTCCAGTACGCGGTGCCCGTCTACCAGCACCAGCGTGCGGCCCGTGCCCAAACCGCGCAAGTTGGCGAAGGTGCCGCCGGAACCACCGCCATTGTTGACGCGGGTATTCTGCGGCGAACCCGTCACCGCCGGCAATTGCTGGATCAGGTCACCGACCGTGACCGCGCCCGCCTTCTGGATTTGCGCGGCGTCCACGGTGACCACCGGATTGGCGGTCTCGAGGTCAACGCGGCGAATGTGCGAACCCGTGACCACGATGGTCTGCAGGGTTTGCGGCTGTTGATTGCCTTGAGCGGCATTCTGGTCTTGTGCGTAGGCAGTTCCCACCGCGCCCACGGCGGCTACGGCACTCATCGAAAGAGCCGTGCGCACGGCCTTGGAAAGCTCGTTGCGGTCAAGTTTCATTACACTCTCCAACGTCAGATGTGACACAGTTTCGGGACAAGTGCTCCGCCCTGGAAAACGCCAGAGCCGCCACTAAACCCTCGGCAGTGACGGATGCTAACAACTTCCTAACCCTTTGGGAATCCCCCTGTAACACACAAGCGTACCGGCGTGGCCCTGCCACGTCGGCGAGAGATGAGCCCCAAGAGTCAGTCAGCCGCAGTCCGTCCCCTCATTATTGATCCGGCGATCCGGCCTTTCCGTCCGCTGCGGATGAATAATCAATACGTGAAAAGCCTGTTAATTGCAAGAGGCCAGGCTCGATCAGCGGTCTACAACTGCCTGGCTGGGGATCCGGAAATCGACTAAGCCCCACCATCTGCGACAAGGATCACAAATCCTGGTGGTACTGCACGTACGGGACCCGGGCCTGCTCAGGACTGATGTCCTGTGGATTCAGCAGCGGCTGTTTGCCTGAGGACCACACGTTTTGAGCACCAAAGCTGAGTTCGCCCTGCCACGGCAGGCGCACGCTGACGCCCAAGTCGATTCCGGCCCAACGCTGCGTCCCCTCGGCAGCACCAGGCAGTGCGGGTTGCAACATCCGGCCCACGATCGTGCCGCTCACAGGTCCGTGCTCGATGCCCAAGCTCAGCGTGGTCTGATTCAGATCATTTGCGATCGCGGCGCCGGTACCCGGCAGGAAATGCACCCTGCCTTGACTCGCACCCAGATCGAGCTTCGTGCCCGGCAGCACGCGCACTTGGCTCCGTGCATTGACGCTTGTGGTGGTGCTGTCCGGAAACAGCAGCGGCTCGGCCACTGAAGCGCCGCCGTTCGAAGGCAGGACGCGAGGCAGATTCGCAGCAGCAGCGTTTTCAGCGGCAGCGCTTCCCGTGCGCGATTGGCCGACGGAAAGATCGAGTTTCACCGCGCTGTTCGCGTAGCCGGCGCCGACTTCTCCGCCTTGAGTGGAAATCAGCGGTTCGTTATCGACACAAACGGAATTGTGCGCCCCCGGTTGAGCGGGTTGGCACGGCGCCGATCCGAGCCATTCGCGCTGCGAAACTCCCGCGCGCGCATAGACACTCGGTGATACGTTGAGCTGCAATCCTGTGTCGGCCTTGCTGGTGCGCGATTCCAGCACCGCCGCGCCCGAAGCAGGTGCCGCGGCAGCGGCGTGCTGTCCATCTGCCACCACGCTGAGCGCATGACCGTTCGCCCCCTGCCACAACGGTTGCGCACGCGAGCTGCCCGGAACCTTTCCGGAAGCCGCTTCCGGAGCAGGCGCTTGTGTCGATGCGGGCGGCAGGCTTTGGCCGCTGGCATACAGCGGCACAGCAAGCGCCATCACGACTGACAGAATGGCTGGAGCAATGCGCATGGAAAAGCCGGGACAAATCCTCGGTCGCTTGGTCAAGTATACAGCAGCTTCCTTACATTTTGCTAACAATCGTCAAACTTCTGTTACGCCCGTCAGACTCCCGTCAGCGGCATGATTCGTGCACAAGCAAACCGCTACACTCCACGATCATCAACGACTTAGACCCAGGCCCGTGAGCCGCGTCCAGCCAATAACTGCGCTTCCCCTGGAGCCGTGCAGCCCCCCGGCTGCGGGCACGCTGGAGCTGTGCCGGAGACTGTGGTCCGCGGGATATCCGGCGGCGATAGAGAAGGTTGCCGATGAATTGATCGGTCAGTTGCTGCCGGGAGTGCACGCACGGCTCTGCAGCGTCAATGAAGCGACGATCGAGTCGCGAGAATCGAAGGTGCTGCGCCTGCCGCTGCAGCACGATCGCATGCTGGAGTTGCATCCCGAACCATCGGCAGCGGATCGCGAACTCTTGCAGACCATCGCACGCCTGATCGATCTTCGCCTGACTGATTTGAAGCGGCACGAGGAACTCACGGCTTCCGTGCTCAGGCTCGAGGAAGCCGAACGCCTGCAGCGGGCCTTGTACGCCATCGCGGATCAGGCGAGCGCCAATCGCGACATCAACGAAACGTTGCGCGCACTGCACGGCATCGTCGGCAGCCTGATGTACGCGGAAAATTTCTACATCGTCTTGTATGACTCGCAACGCGACACCATCCGCTTCGCGTACTTTGCCGACGTCGCCGATCCCGACCCGCCGGATCCCAGCCGCCATCAGCCGATGGAGGAAATTCAATACGGCCCGACTTGGTATCTGATCCGGCATGGCGAACCGCTGATGGGTTCGCTGGACGATATCGCCGCTCACGTGGGCGGCCCCTATCGTGGTACGGGTCCCGATTGCGTGTGCTGGCTGGGCGTGCCGTTGATGCGCGGCGAACAGGTCGTCGGCGGCGTCGTGGTGCAGAGCTACCTGCAGGACGTGCACTACAGCGAACGGGACAAGGCGCTGTTGATCTACGTCGCACAGCATATCCAGACCGCACTGGAGCGCCGTTTCGCGCACGCCGAACTGGAGCGCCGCGTGGAGGAACGCACCGAGGCGCTGCGAGAGGCCAACCGCGTGCTGCAGCAGCAGGTGCTGGAACGTCAACGCGGCGAGCGGCTGCAGGCGGCGCTGTTCCGCATCGCGGAACTGGCCAACACCACCGAAACCATCGAGGAGTTCTACGCCGCCGTTCACCGCGTGGTTGGCGGACTTCTCTATGCGCGCAATTTCTACATCGCGCTGCTGTCGGAAGACGGCAAGGAACTGAGCTTCCCCTACTCCGTCGACGAGCGCGATCCGGAGCGCCGGCCACGCAAGCTGGGCAAGGGAATGACCGAATACGTGCTCAACAACGGTTCGGCGCTGCTGGCCAATACCGATGACATCACGCACATGCGCGAGTTGGGTCAGGTCGTGCAGAGCGGCCACGACTCGGTGTGCTGGCTGGGCGTGCCGCTGGTCTGCGCCGAACGCACCGTCGGCGCACTGGTGGTGCAGAGCTACACGCCCGAACATCGCTACACCCTGCGCGATCAGGAACTATTGACCTTCGTCTCGTACCACATCGCCAATGCGCTGGAACGCGTGCGCGCAGCCGAGTCGCTGAAACAGGCGTACACCGGGCTGGAACGCCGGGTCGGCGAGCGCACGCGCGCGCTGGCGCTGGCCAACCGGGACCTGCGCGAGCAGATCGCCGAGCGCGAGCGCGTCGAGGCCCGGCTGAAATACGAAACGTTGCATGATTCGCTCACCGGCCTCCCAAATCGCAGTCTTTTGACACAGCGCCTGGAGCAGGCACTGGAGCGCTATCACGCCGATCCCTCGAAACTGTTCGCGGTGTTGTTCCTCGATCTCGACCGCTTCAAGGTGATCAACGATTCGGTCGGCCATTTGATCGGTGACGACCTGCTGTTCCAGGCCGGCGGTCGCGTGCGCGCATGTTTGAAATCGCAAGACGTAGTCGCGCGTCTGGGCGGCGACGAATTCGGCGTGCTGCTGGAAGACATCGGCGACGCCGACGCCGCGTGCCATATCGCACAACGCATCATCAACGAATTGAACGCGCCTTTCCGATTGGCAGCCAAGGAACTGTTCACTTCCACCTCGATCGGCATCGCCATCGCCGCGCCGCAGTACCGCCGTCCGGAAGAACTGCTGCGCGACGCCGATTCGGCGATGTATCGCGCCAAGGCCGAAGGCCGCCACCGCTGGGCGTTGTTCGATGAACGCCTGCGCCAGCAGGCATTGACCCTGCTGGAAGTGGAAAACGATTTGCGCCGCGCGCTGACACGCGGCGAGTTCGAGCCGCACTATCAACCGATCGTGCGCTTGTCCGAC
>Ga0070740_10000879_pt1 | contig 49011 bp, 48 predicted proteins | sample Coa_R2_FD_67286 | JGI IMG/M metagenome (GOLD analysis project Ga0070740, IMG submission 67286) | Surface soil microbial communities from Centralia Pennsylvania, which are recovering from an underground coalmine fire - Coalmine... | ecosystem: Environmental > Terrestrial > Soil > Unclassified ... | reverse complement strand
AGATTCCCGAAGTTGTCGTCGTGCGCGTAGGTGGGGACGCCGCCTCAGGTGTGTATAGCAAGGCGATTCTGCGCGCAGCCGAGAGCGTGGGGATGGCCGCGCGCCTGGAACAGATGCCCACCCGTACATCAGCAGAAGAGTTGCAGGAGCTCCTCAATCAGTTGAATGCGAACAGCCAGACGCGCGGGATTATCGTGCAGATGCCCCTGCCCACGCATCTCTCACAGCAAATGGTCGCGGATACCGTTCGAGCGGAGAAGGATATCGACGGCATCAGTCCACGCAGCGCGGGCAATCTTTTCCTCGGCCTGCCCAGCTTCCTACCGGCGACGGCTGCGGCGGTAATGGAGATTTTGGCCCGCACCCATACACCGCTTGACGGCAGACGCGCGGTGGTGATCTCGCGCAGCAACGTGGTGGGCAAGCCGCTGGCCATGATGCTCCTGCAAAAGCATGCCACCGTGACTATCTGCCACTCGCGCACCGAGGATCTTGCCAGGTACACGCGCCTGGCCGATGTGCTGGTCGCCGCCGCCGGGCGCGCGCAGATGATTACCGGCGAGATGGTCAAGCCGGGCGCGACGGTGATTGACGTTGGGATTAACGAGAATCCTGATGGCAGTGGCGGGATCGTGGGGGATGTCGATTTTGCTTCGGTGCAGCAGGTGGCCGGCGCGCTTACACCCGTTCCAGGCGGCGTGGGGCCGCTGACCAATCTGTTGCTGCTCAAACAGGCGATGCGGGGCGCGTGGGAGGCCGACGCGGCTCCGGCTGTGTAAGGTAGAGCGTTGATTCGGTCCGCAACGGTCAGGCGGACACGTTGCCCTTCAACGTGTCGTTCTGTGTTACAATAGAGGATAATCCGCTCGATCGAAATTGCAAGAAACCGGCAGCCATGTCAGAGATTGACCAGCAGAGCGAACTCAATACCTTCGAGGTGGAGATTACCGACCTTGATGCGTCTCAACGTGCTGGACGGGCGACCCCCGGGCATCTTGGCCGTTTGCTTGTACGCTGGCAGCGACCAGAATACCGGCGCGCCCGGCGCTGGCTGCATCGTCTGGTGCTTGCCGGCCTGGTGAGCGCGCTGCTGGCCGTGCTGCTCAATCCCACTGTAGGCATAACGACTCTGCTGGCGGCGCACTGGCCTTTTCTGCAGGCGTCGCAGACCTCGCTTACCGCCAGTGACATCGGCGAGCCTCCCTTCTATCGCTTCCCGGATGGCATTCGTTGTCCGTCCCAGGCCGCCTGGTCGCCTGATAGCTCATATATCGCGATTCTGGGCTACACACAGTCCTGCGCCCAGGATGATTACGTGCCCTCCCAGATTGATCTCTACGCCGCCTCTCCCGTTCACCGTGTGGCCCACTGGCAGCCGAACGAAGTCATACTCAGAACGTTATTGCATCCGCCCGACATCCCTCCGCGCCTGGACTTCCAGCTTGCGCGTAAGCCGGGGCCCGGTTATCCGCGAGGATATAGCACCGTGCCTCCCGTTCGCTATCTGCAAATGCTCTGGTCGCCCGATGGCAAACGCCTGGCTCTTATCTTTGACGCGCCGACCCGCGCGAGAACCTACGAGGGGGTTTTTCTGGCAGATGTGAATGGCGGCCATGCACGCGTTCTGCTCTATCCCGAACCCTGGCAGATCGATCCCGGCCAGTGGGCACCGCTCCAGTGGAATCTTCAGACCGGTTCTGCTGTCGAGCTTAAAACGCCGGCACCCGCGTTGACTTACACCTGGAACGCGCATGATACCCTTGTTCCGCTTGCTCCCGCGACCCCGGCAAGTAAATCCCCTTACGCCGCAATTCCTCCGGGCAATCCTGCCGGCGACCGCACATTTAGCATCTGGCAGCCCGGTCGCCCGATTGTGCTCTCGCTTATGCACACGCCCGGCGCATACCTCTGGTCCAGCAGCTTCGCCTCCTGGTCGCCCGATGGTCGCTTTCTCATCACCAACTTCACCGTTGCCGGACTGATGGAGCCGCCGGGACGGGCCTTTCCAACGCCATCGGCGCTGAAGACGCTGGGAGTGAAGGGTGTAGCGCGCGTGTCGGTCCATGATCGCGCGCTCATTCCCGCAGCCTCGATTGCGCGCACCGTCGCCTGGAATCCCACGGGAACCCTGCTCGCTGTGTACGATCTAAGCGGCTTCGTGGATCTCTATGACTGCCAGACCGGCCAGCATCTGCGCCTGCTCAAACCGGCGGTCGTGCAGCCCCTCTCCGGCTCAACTGCTCACCTGCTCTGGTCCCCGGATGGTCGTTTTCTCCTGCTCTCCAGTTCCCAATGGGGATTGATAACCCTGTGGGGCGTCGGCAACCTCTTATATTCTGGCGTCACGGCGAAATAAACGAGCCCGTTCGCTGCTCAGCTTGCCTCTGCCGGGGTGCGCCTGTTACTATACAGGCGTACCGGCTTGACGGCACCAAAGAACTTGAAGCATCAGAAATATGGTGAACACATCTACTTATGTCACTACCTGCTTCCCCTCACTGAAAAGGGACGTTCAGCAGGAGAGACGTATTTCTAAGGAGAAGGCGCTATGATCCAATTGACAGTTCTCTACGGTCATCCCCAATCTCCAGAGGCGTTTGATCGCCATTACCAGGAAACCCATGCTCCGCTGGCGAGAAAGCTTCCCCGCCTCAAAGGGTTCACAATCACCAGGCCCACCCTGCTCAATCCAGAAGAGCAATCGCCCTACTACCTGATCGCCAACCTGTATTTTGAGAATATGGAGGAGTTTCAGGCGGCTCTGCACTCGCCCGAAGGGCAGGCTGCGGCAGGCGACCTGGCGAATTTCGCGACCGGCGGAGCCACTCTGCTCGTTGGCGAGGTTCATGTGTACGAGCCAGTGGTAATTGGTTGAGGGAAGCCTCTCATCTCTTCTCATCTGGCCTGCCAGTGGCGGCTGCCAGCGCGGCCAGATAAAGCTGTCGGTGCGCCTGAACCCAGGGCAGAGCTTGCGCGTCTGCGGGCGCAAAGAGGGCCGCTCCGCGCGTTTCGCCGGTTGGGGTAAAGGTATCCAGGGATGTAACATGTGCCCAATAAAAGACCTGGTAGCTATCCGGGTAGGAGGCTTGATATGAAGCGGGGCGGGGACAGAGCAGGCGCAGATGCTGATAACCGAGGAGATGGAGCGGCCCCAGCCTGGCGCTGGTCTCTTCATAGACCTCGCGGCGCGCGGCCTCTTCGGGCAATTCTCCCGGCTCAACGTGCCCGCCCGGCAGGTCCCAGCCTCGTTTCATCAGGTGCGTTTGCAGGAGACGATCGTCGGCAAAGGCGAGGACGAATGATGTGTGGATCAACTCAGTGGGCGGGAGGCGCGCGGAGAGCACGATGGTGCCCTCGTTCGGGAGGGGGAGCCATGAGATGTCCTTCTCAATCTGAAGGATTTTTTTCTGCTTCTTGCATCTGTGAGTCTCCAGTCGGCCCTTTCCAGTAGAGAAGAGAGTTAGCCCCGTTTGCGCCTGCGCCTCGCGATAAAGAAGATCCCGATCACAATCCCAAGTCCCACGCCGACGGCCAGCGTGCGCTGTGCCCGGCGTTTGCTGCGCGCGTCCGGGATGGGCAGCGTGTAGGAGCCGCCCGCGCGATATGCCTCGTCGAGCAACTGGACCGGATGCATAACTTGCAGGTCCAGGCCGCGCTCGCGTGCGCCCAGGGCGATCTGCATCATACAGCCAGGATTGCCGGTCGCGATTATGCTGGCCCCGCTGGCGATGATATTCTGCATCTTGCGCTCAAGCAGCTTCCCGGCCATCTCCTGATTGGTAATATTGTAAATGCCCGCGCTTCCGCAGCACCAATCGGCCTCTTTTAGATCGACCAGTCTAAGGCCAGGGATGCGTCTGAGCAACTGGCGCGGCTGCTGCCTGATCTTCTGTCCATGAGCCAGGTGGCAGGCGTCGTGATAGGCGACGGTGTAGGGAAGTTCGCCCATGTTGACCTGCGAGTCAATCCCGATCAGAAATTCGCTGACATCTTTGACCAGCGCGCTAAAGGCCCGGGCACGTTCGGCATAGGCGGGATCGTCGCGCAGCAGGTGGCCGTACTCTTTGAGGTTAGAGCCGCAGCCGGCGGAATTAATGATGATTGCATCACAGGCGTACCGTTCGAATACATCGATATTGTGCCGGGCAAGCTGGCGGCCACGTTCGCCCTCGCCCGCGTGGACATGCAGCGCGCCGCAACATTGTTGGGCGAGCGGCGTGATGACCTCGCAGCCGTTGGCCGCCAGCACCCGAATGGTCGCCTCGTTGATCTCGCGGTACACCTGGTCCATGATGCAGCCGCTGACGAAGCCGACGCGATAGCGCCTGGGACCGATGGCGGGCGTGATTTCGGGCAGTGGTTTGGGGAGTAGGTCGCCGCCGGCCCGGGGCATCAGCGCTTCAGGCGTGCTTAGCTTGCCCTGGAACGGCGTGGGTAGCGCGTCAATAAAGCGGAGCAGACCGCTTTTGTGCGCGAAGCTTTGCAGACCGCTGCGCTGGTAGATCTTCAGTCCGGCAAAGGCCAGCGAGGTCAGCAGGCGCGAGGGCAGCATCAGATCAAAGAAGAAGCGCCGCAGCGCCCGCTCCGCGAATTTCGTGCCAGGATAAGCTGTCACAGAGATGGCATGGTGCTTGCGTTCGGAGGTCGTGGGTAGCGTTTCCTGGGGGATGGCCCGATCGCGGGAGGACTCTAACTGAATATGTTCGCGTGCAGCCTCGATCAGCTTGCCAAACTGCACGCCGGAGGGGCAGGCAGTCTCGCAAGCCCGGCAGCCCAGGCAGCAATACATATGCTCCACAAAATCAGCGGAGATCGCCATGCGTCCCTCCGCCACAGCCTGCATCTGATAGATACGCCCGCGCGGTGAATCCATCTCCACCCCAAGCACTGCGTAGGTCGGGCAGGTGGGCAGGCAGAAACCGCAGTGGATGCACTGGCGCATGAGATCGTAGGTGTGCGTATGCCGCTGGAGAGGCCCCTTGCTGGCAAGTACAGAACTGGCCGGAACGTAGGTTGCTTTAGACATATCTGACCTCCCCGCTGAGTTGATGTGACATTGATATAGTATATGGCATAGCGGGAACGCGCCGCAACATGCCGTGAGGGTTGGGTAGCGTTTTCTCATGCCGGCTTTGCGCTCAAATAGTCGCCTGCTTGCCTGGTCTCTTTGATCTTCAGGTTTATTTCAGGGGAATGGGGTATAGAGATAGAGAGAAAAACCACAACTCATCATCGATACGACCGCCGGCGGGAGTCCCTGGCCAAACAAGCCGTCGTCCACCCGCTTGCAGGCTCCTGGATGCTATGCCTACCAGGTAGACGGCGCGACGTTCAGTTATGAGATTATCTTTCAAGCAGTTCTGGGCGGATTCTGATTTCCACAGGCCGTCCTGCGCCCCGGATGTGGAGAAGAATCGCTTCTTTCCCAATATTCTGGGCGCAGGACTCTCTAAATAACAATAACCGTAAGCGTCATCGTTGTGGGATGAGCGGTGCAGGTCACGTAGAACGTGCCGGCAGTATTCCAGGGAGGCGTGGTCCAGGAATCTCCCACGTCGAGCCTTTCCCCGGCCAGGCCGCCGAAATCGGGTGCGCCCTTCTCGCTGATCGGCTGGCCGTCCTTGCCGATGACGAGGATATGGAGCGAGCCCTCGTTGGAGTCATCCACAAAGGTGATAGTCTCACCCTTGTGGATCGTGATGCTCGCAACCGCGAAGGAAGCGCCGAGCATTCTCACGGTATTCGGGCCGCGCACTGCCGAATTGTCCTGGGCGCAAGCGATGACCAGCAAGCAGAGCGCAAGACTTGCCAGGAGGAGAAACGCCTTCTTCATAGAAACATCCCGCTTTCGTTTCTAATCACCCTGCCCGCTGCCTGCCTCTGCCAGGGAAGGTGCGGCCACCGGCGCAACGGCTCGCCTGCGCCTGGTGACGCGGATCGGCTCATATCCTTCGGCGACCTCGGCGCTGGTCCACTGAGCCATTGAGCGTTCCGGGCCAGTGCGCCGCAGGAGATAGTACGTAAGGACGGCGAAGGGACCGAAGAAGGTCTGTGCTGGAATAGTAATTCCCACTCCGCCACGCACAAGGGGCAAGATCACCAGCGGCGAGAAAGAGGGCATGATTGCGCCAAACAGGCCGACGGTCAGGATTGCAGCAAACAGTCCCTTGCGCCCGAATCCTTTGTATGCACTGATGGTAAACAGCGCGAAAATCAGAATATCGCCGATACCCAGGTTGGCGCTGTAGGAGCCAGAGATCCAGCCCATCGCAGCGTCCAGGGGCTGACCATGAAAACGATCGGCCAGATGAGCGCTGACGGGAATAACCAGGTCAAAGAAGATGTCATAGGCGCCCAGGATGAAGCTAAACCACACCACCTGGCGCATGCGCATGCCCCCCTGCGCATAGAGATTCGAGATTCCGACGACCGCGCACAGCACAATGACGTTATTGAAGACCCAGTAGATCTGCCAGCCCTGGGTTGTGCCCATCAATGTCCGAGTAACCACAATATCTCCGACGAGCAGGATGGCAACCAGCGGCCAGAGGTAGAGCGGACGCAGGAAAGGACGCAGGGCTATATAGAGCGCCGTGCTGAAGGTAAGGGCCAGCATGCCGGTCAGCACCCAGCTTGGCAAGATCAGGTAGAGGAAAGGGAGCGAGAGAATGAAGACCAGGATCAGCGCAATGTCGCGCGTATTGAACACTCCCAGCGCGGGCCGCTCCAGGCGAACGCGCCTGAAATAGAGCAGGGAGAGCAGCGGAGCTAACAACGCAGCAATCAAAACGACCACCGTCTGAAAGGCAATCAGAGACATATCCATATCAGGTCCTCCTGGCAAAGGTTGTTTCCAGCAGGTCTGTCCGTAGCGGGCGAAGCTGGATCACGTCCTGTTCATGAGTCACACAATCTACGATACGAACATCAAGCCCTCTCTCCTGATAGCGGCGTTCAATCTGCGCGCGCGTAACGCCTTGATCGAGCGCCTCCTCGGAGACAACCATCTCGATATGGTCCCCCACCGCTCTCGCGCTAAAACGCGCCGGCCAGGGATGAGAGGGAAGGGCCTCATACACCTCAACGAGGTCGCGCGTCGTTACCCAGCGCCCGTCCACGCGGAGAAGATTGCTTGCTTTCCCCTGGATAGTTGAAGTTGCGAAGATGCCGGCGAGATCGCAGGTCAGAGGCTCGTCGGGCAGATTTCTGACGATATCGCGCGTGTCGTAGCGAAAGACCGGCATGCATTCGCGATAGGGATAGTAAGGAGTGATGACGAGCGTGCCCAGTTCGCCGGGGGCGACGGGCTGGCCGCTCTCCAGATCGATCACCTCGACAAAGCCCACATTGAGGTCGTGGTGCAGGTGTCCCTGGTTGCAGAGGCGTGCGCCCATCGGCAGAATCTCGGTCATTCCATAGGCATCGTTCACCAGAGCCGGCCCAAGTGTCTCGGTCGCCGCCCGTTTGAGCGCCTGAGAGAGCACCTCGCCTCCACAATCAATGCGCCTCAGGCGGAAAGAGTCGGGTGAGAGGCCGCGTCGCCTGGCCTCCTTGACGAGCTGAGCGAGGTAGCTTGGATAGGTGGCCAGCAGCGTGGGTGCGCGCTCATCGCCGGACGAGAGAGCGTCCAGGCTCTCCTCCGCAGGAATAATCCCGAGCATAGAGATGCGTATGCCCGTCAGGCGAGCAATCGTCGCATTTATCTGGATCGCCGCAGTTGCCCGCGAACTGATATTCACCTGCCAGCAGTCGTTGGGGAGGAGTTCGCCACGCAACAGACCACTGAGGGCTGCAAGGGCCGGCCAGAGATCGATTTCATACTTTGAGAGCCAGATCTCGGCGGGCCGACCGGTGGTACCGGTTGTGCGCGTCGACATCGCAGGCTGGACACCACTGCAGAGAAAGTCCTGCGGCTGTTCCAGCAGATCCTCTTTGCGTGTGATGGGGATGCGAGAAATATTTTCCAGTGTCAGCTTGTCGGGATTGATATCGTTGGCCGCGAAGAGTTTGCTGTAGTAGGGAGAGCGGCGGAGCAGGCGGCGAGCCGTATGCTGCACCATGCGCATCTGGTACTCTTTGCGGGCGACCGGGTCGGCGAAAGGGCCATCTAACAACTGCTGCACATCATCGCCGGCAGACCCGAATTCCTCCAGCGTTTTTAGAGCATCGGCCACCATATGTTCAATGATGCGCGGCTTAATGTGCCAGCCCCACATCATGGCCATCGCCATGCGGAACTGTCGAATTCCTGTCTCAAACACAGTTGTGCCTCATTCTTTGTGAGTGACAGGGCCACTCGCGAAAGCTGTGATAGCTCTTAATGGATGGAGATGAAATAAGAGTTAACCTGCCATGTCTTCACTGACCAGGCGCAGCTCATACCGGTTCCTGGTCAACGGCAATGGCCGGGGATCAAGCTTTCACGAGCGGCCCTGCCGTTGCAACGTTAGGAGCTCTGCGCGCAGACCAGGAAGAGAACGGCGGTCAGGGAACCCAGGGCATAGCGGCCATACTTGAGAGTGCAAACCAGACGTGTCATGAAGAGACTCCTTTCTGAACTTTGCGGCACCTTTGAGATACGCATCGCACGTATCCACATTCACAAGAAGATCGCCTCGAATTGTTCTGCTGCTAGACTCCATTACCGGCGAACAGGTTCAACGGCTGAGGAAATTATAGCATTCTGACCATACTTTTGTCAATACTTACGGTTCTTCAGTCATTTATGATAACATCGCTTCCTTCTTGATAGTTTAGAAAAATACCATAGTTAATATGGAGATAACGTACTTGAGAATATGTTCCAGAAAACAAACACAAGAATCAAAATCGCCAGATCTGCGCAAACTGTATCGTGGGAGAGACGGAATGGAGCGGCCTGCCCGGTATCTGGGGGAGAGTGGAAGGATGAGCAGGGTGTCTGCCTGGAAGCGGAATATTCGCGTTGCAAAGGAGAGCGGCTGTCAGATCTCCTGCGGGCGTGGTCGCGCGGCCAGCACGGTCACTTCCTGCCGATTATGGAAGAGTTGCCTGGCCTGGACGATATCGAAGGAGCGGCTGAGCAGGCTGAGCGCCTCGCGTAGATTTCTCAGCGGGTCAATGCTGGCGGTTTCGTGCGGCAGCTTGAGTGTGCTGAGGATGAAACCATCGGGATGCAGCCTGCCGCGCATTTTAGTCAGCAGGCGGGCGGCCTCGCGGGCGTCCATGCGCATATCGTTTGTAATTACATCGAAGATCTGGGGCCTCTTGCCAGGCGTCTCCACTTCCAGGTAGTGTTCGGCGTAGCTGCGAAAGTGAGTAAGGCCGGGATGGCGGAACAGGCGCGGATCGAGCTTTGCCGGGTCCACTGCAACAACCCTCAAGCCGGCTTCGAGCAAGAGCCGGGTCCAGCCGCCGGGGGCAGCGCCGAGATCGAGCGCGCGGCCCCGCTCCGGCAGCGTCACCCCGAAGACCTCCAGAGCTTCCAGCAATTTAAATTCCGCCCGGCTGATCTGTTCAGACGTTTGGGCGAAGTGGCGCATCCCGCCCGGCCATGCGCTGAGATTATCGCGGGCCAGCGAGATACCTATGTAGGCGCGGTCCTGGGTGCAGAGCAGGGAAACCACGATCTGCGGCCTTTTTATCTCCTCGACCGCCCCCGTCTCCTCCGCGATGGCCGCAGCCAGCAGTTGGTTGATCCTCCCGCTGCTATACGCGCGCTTCGTCCCGCCCTCCTCGTTCTGCGCCATGCGGGTCTGCACGGCGAATCGCTGGCCGCGCTCCAGCATGGAGAAAGTTGGCAGCCCGGCCAATGTAACGGCCAGCGTCTCCAGGTCGGACTCAGTGTTTGTTAGTGGGCTGACCGCCTGAACCGGAGCAAGATGGCGTGTGAAGATCGGGCGCGTCTCCGCGACCAGGTGCATAAAGCGCGGGGCCTCGGGCACCTGACAGAGCGCGCTGCCGGGCGCGAGGATCTCGACAAAGCGCAGTGCTTGCTCCAGGCGTCTCAGTTCTTGCAGCGCGTGCTGCAAGAATTCCGCATGTGCAGTGAGGATGACATTGCCGGGTAGCTCTGCCGTTTTCGCTGGCTCTTGTTTCACAGTCCCCCCACGAAACGCCCCTTCACGAAGGTTCCCTTTGGATCGAATTGCTCTTTGAGGCGCTGCATCAGACGGAAATTCGCGCCCGGCTTGCCCCAGACATCGATGCGGCGTTTGAGATCGACCGGGCAACGCTCCACGACCAGGCTGCCGCGCGCCTCATGGGCCTGCTGGCGCAGTTCAGCGATTGCCGTGACCAGGCGTGGAGTTGCGTCGCCGGGGCGCAACTCGATATACAGAATACCATTCCCGGCGTGGGCAATCACCGCCGACTCCAGCCGATGCCTGCGGCAAATCTCGTCCAGTGTTTGCAGATAATGGGCCATCTGGGAAACCAGGATCGCGGCTTTGCAGGTGACAACCCCCTCTAAATGCTCGCGTACCCCGTTCCAGAAAAGCTCCTGCTCGGCTCCGGCCAGATCGTCTCCCAGCAACGCGCCGTTATTGCGCGCGATCAGGCGGGCCTCATCCAACTGGCGCTCGATCGTCGTCAGGCTGCCCTCGAAATCGAGGGCCAGGGTATAGCCATTGGTAGGCAGGGTCAGGCCGAAGAAATCGCTCATATCGCTGGCCGCGCCAGCATCGATCAGCTCCATCGCGCTCGGCGTAAGCAGCGAACCCAGCATAGCAATGATTGCCTGCACAACATCCTGGCTATTCGAGAAGGTCAACAGCAGCGTGCGTTCATTGGCCGGCAGCGGCTGAAGTTTGAAGTTTGCCTCAACGATAATTCCGAGCGTGCAGAGTGAGCCGATATAGAGCTTATTGAGATCATAGCCGGCTACATTCTTCACCACTTTGCCGCCGCTGCGCGCAATTTCCCCGCTGGCCTGCACTACCTGCAAGCCGATCACCAGGTCACGCGCGGTGCCGTAGCGCAGGCGTTTGGGGCCGCAGGCGTTGGAGGCCAGGATGCCCCCGATCGTCGCCTGCGCGGGATCAGGCGGATCGAGCGGCAGCCACTGGCCTTTCGTGGCCAGCAACTTCTGCAGGTCTGCCAGCGTAATCCCCGCCTCAACCTGACAGGTCAGGTCGGGCGCTTCGTGTTCGAGCAGGCGCGTGAGTTTGTTCGTCTCGATCAACATATCAAACGGTTCAGGAATCGCCCCCAGGTACATGCGCGAGCCGCCTCCGCGCGCCAGCGTGGTCAGCCCATGCTCACCGGCGAGGGCGACCACCGCCGCGATTTGCTCCGCGTTCTCCGGCGTGACGACCAGGCGTGGCAGCAGACCGTCCACCGCGTAATCGCGCAGGGTTGATGGATCGCTGGCCACCTGCAAGCCAGGAATATGTTGCTCGATCTCGCCGATCAGTGTATCGATTTCAATCATGCCAAACGCTGCCTCCATGGTGTAGAGGATTTTTTTTGCGCGCTGCCCGCGCCCATGCTATCTTTCCTCCCGTTAAAGCTGCTTTACCTCCGCGCACCTGCCGGGCTGCGGGAAGAGCTTGCCTGGATTGAGCAACTGGCGGGGATTCCACGCCTCGCGTACCTGCTGCATGATGCGCAAATCGAGCGGGCTAAAAATCAGGGCCATCTCCTCCTGCTTCTCTATGCCCACGCCATGTTCACCTGTGATGCTGCCGCCTGCCTCGGCGCAGACCTGCAGAATTTCGTGTCCCGCCCGGCGCACGCGCTCGACCTCGCCGGGCACCTGGGAGTCGAAGAGGATCAGTGGATGCAGGTTGCCATCGCCGGCGTGGAAGACGTTGCCCACGCGCAGTCCATAGCTGGCGCAGATCTCGCCCACGCGCCGCAGGACGTAGGGCAGGCGGGTGCGCGGCACAACCCCATCCTGCACGTAAAACTCCGGGCAGATGCGTCCCACTGCCCCGAAGGCGTTTTTGCGTCCGGCCCAGAATCGCTGGCGCTCCTCTTCATTGGCGGCAATGCGCACCGAGCGGGCATGATGTTTCTCGCAGACGCGCACAATCTGCTCCACCTGCTCGCTCACGCTCTCCTTCAGACCCTCCGATTCCATCAGCAGCACAGCCGCGGCGTCCAGCGGATAGCCCGCGTGCGAATCGGCCTCGACCGCCTGCAGGATCATCTGGTCCATCATCTCGATCGCTGCGGGGATCACGCCTGACGAGATGATCTCTGAGACGGTATTAGAGGCGTCATCCATTGTATCAAAGACTGCGACCATCGTCTTGACCGCCTCAGACAGACGGACCATCCTGACGATAATTTTTGTCACAATGCACAGCGTGCCCTCGGAGCCAATAATCAGGCCGGTGAGATCGTAGCCGGGCGTATCGGGAGTCCAGCCGCCCACCTGGAGAATCTCGCCGTCCGCGGTGACGATCTCCAAGCCCAGCACATGGTTAGTCGTCACGCCATAGATCAGCGTGTGTGGTCCGCCGGCGTTTTCTCCCACGTTGCCCCCGATGGTGCAGGAGCGCTGGCTGCTGGGATCGGGCACGTAGTAGAAGCCCGCCGGGTTGAGAGCGTTACTGAGGTGCAGATTGACCAGGCCGGGCTGGACCACAGCCCGCAGGTTGGCGTAATCGACCTCCAGGATGCGATTCATGCGCGCGAAAGCGATGACGATCCCGCCATAAATGGGGATAGCTCCTCCGCTCAAGCCGGTCCCCGCGCCGCGCGGCACCACCGGAACATTATGGCGCGCGGCAATTTTCACCACCTCTGCGACCTCTTCGGTGCTTGCCGGCAGAACGACGATATCCGGGGTACTGCGGTCGATCGAAGCGTCGTACTCATAGAGCATCAGGTCATAGGGCGAGTGCAGGACGTAGCGTGCGCCCAGCCGCTCACTGAGTTCGCGCACAACCTCTGCTTTCTTGCTCGCAGAGATGCGCTCGAAGAGAGGCGATGTGGTTGATCGAGGAAGCTCTGTGATGCTCATGCTTGTAATCCTCTGGCGTGGTTATGTCCAGACGCCTGCTGAATGGTGGTCAACATTGCTCCTTCTTGCATGATACCATGCAAGTGGCGCAATTGGAAGCAATTCCTTGCGACTAATTTCTCAGCAGGCGCGCGGGCAGGTATTGCGCGTGGGCGCTCGCCAGGTCGTCGTAGACCGCCTCGGCCTTGCTGTACGACATCACCAGCGGGTTAGCGGCCAGGGCTTTAATGGCATCCAGGCGGTTGCCGTAAAGCGCCACCTGAGCCGTCGCGCCCTCAAACTCGCTGAGCAGACAGAGCAGGCCGCGCTGGTCCAGGGCAATGCCGCCATCCCCCTGCACAAAGGGTGTGGCGCCGCGTGCATCGACCCGGCAGGGGGCCTCGATCACGCGATCATCGGCCAGGAAGTTGAGGGTGCCGCGATTGGGCACGTTCAACACCCACTCCTCGCCGGTATCGTTGAGGATGCTGCGCAGGATGTCGAGGGCAAAGTCGCCAAAGCCACCCCCGCCGCGCATTTGCGTCAACTGCGGCACCTCTTTTTGCGCCTCCTCGCGATAGTGCTGCAGGATGCCCGGCAGCATGGCCATGATATCCTCGGCGCGCGAGGTCGGCTTCTGTGTATAGAACTCAAGAACCTTCTCCGGGAAGTAATAATAGTGCATATAGTCCGAAGGGATCGCGCCATAACGAGCCGTCAGCGTGGCATTCATCACAAACACATAATTCTCCGGCGTCAACTGTGGATTCGTCCTCAGATAATCCTGGCACCAGGAGACGATCTGTGGCAGAATGTCTTCACCCTCGCGCCAGACCGCTGTTGTCCAGTTGCCGTGATTGAGTCCCACTGTGCGATGGAGGAGGCGTTTGCCCTCCGGTATGGTCAGCCCGGCCCGGGCGGTGAAGCGTGGAATCTCATGGACTGGTCCATCGCACATGCCGATGATTTTTGTGCGGCTGCAATGTGTGACCGCCTCGGTGACGATGTTGCTGGGATTTGTATAATTGAGCAGGAAGGCGTTGGGCGCGACCTGCTCCATCTCCTGGGCGATCTCGGCCACGACTGGTATCGTGCGCAGGGCATAGAAGAACCCGCCCGCGCCGACCGTCTCCTGGCCGATCAGGCCGTGGCGCAGGGGAATCTTCTCGTCCAGGAGCCGGGCTTGCAGCCCGCCGGTACGGAAGCTGGTCAGCACAAAGTCCGCGTCGGTGAGCGCGGCGCGGCGCTCGGTCGTGCGCTCCAGTGCCAGGTCCGCGCCCGCGTTGCGTAAGAACTTTGCGCCAAGTGTATAGATCAACTCCAGGCCATCGGGGTCTATATCCATCAGGGTGATCTGGCAGCCCTGGAAGTGCTGTGCGTGATGAGCGAACGCGCGCATCAGGCCGGCGCAGTAGGCACTGCCGCCGCCGATAATCGCGATTTTAGCCCGTCGATTGCGTCGGGTTGCGCCGGACGACGCCGTAGCGGGCAGCGTGCTGGTAATTTCAGGCATAAGATAAACTCGCTTTGTGTTGTGTAGAAAGAACTGGCATATATTGCACCTTCTCAGCGTATCATGGGAGCGCGCAGGGCGTCAAGGCGCGTGAAAGAGGCGCCAGCAGTAAACCAGGCTTGCCAGAAGGAGCAGGGCGAGGGCGCAGATCCCCGCGATATGCCAGCCGGTGAGGCCACTATTGTGCGGCTGACTTTGTAGATGTTGGGAGAGCAGGGGAGCCGAGGAGGCCGCTGTATCCTGCGCGCCTGGCGTGGGTGAAGGTGTTGCGCCGGCGGGAAGCTGGACGCTGCCCCAGACCGGTTGGGTGCCGACGCCGGGTGCGTTATTGACACTGCCATCCCCTGGTGAGTTCCCCGGTGGCACAGGCTGGCCGGTGGGCGTACTTTTGGGTGTCGGCACCATTGCGGAAGGCGTGGCTTGAGAAGCGGCGGCATTGCTGGCTCCGATCGTAGGTTGGTCGGAGATCGACCAGGTAGTAGCGCCATTCGGGATGCGGGCATAGGATTGATCGGGCAGCAGCGCCGGCGGTTGAAGCGCATCGATAAGGGTGTTTCCCATTGTGAGAAGAATATCCCAGGCCGACGGCGTTGGAACCTTTTCTTCAGGGAAGAGGACGAGAAAGCCGTTAGCGGCGATGGATGTGCCGAAGGGCAGTTGATACCAGTTTGCGCCGTTATCAAGCGAGATCTGAGTATGCGTCGGGTACAAATTGAACGGCTCGCTTTGCGGATTATAAAGCTCAACCCAGCTATTGGCGGTTGGCGAAACGGTCCCTGTGGTATCAGAACAATTCCAGGCCGACGCGGGATTGGACAGCACCTCGTTGATCTGAATAATCCCTGCTTTAGCCTGAGGAACGACGGGCGTGACGGGAAGAGGCGACGGCGTATCCGGCGCGCACTCATGTGTTGACGCACCCTGAGCCGGCGGCGCGAGGAGCAGCAGCGAGAAGCACAGCATAAGCGCCGGGACGACCAGCAGCGAGCCTCTTGCGCAGAGAAAAGAGGTTGCAGAAGGAGCAAACAGACGTGATTTGTGCATTTTTCCTCCCTTACTACCTGACCGTATAGCTACCAAACGTGAGAGCATATATCCCTGAATTGAATTGTATCGTGCTGTCTGAGCGATCGGGTGGTGATGGTGGTTGAGGATGTGTTGCGAGATCGGAATAGTGGTATATATATCGATTCCAATTGGAGATTATGCTTGTCGCTCGTCCGGGATGACAGGCGCCAGTGCCTGCGTGTCGTCGCCCGCCTGAGCGGAGTACCAGCGGTGGAGCACCTGGGCTGCGAGGTGGCAGCGTACATCGAACGGGGGAAACTCCCAGGCCCAGGCAAAGACCCCGGCGATGTGCGGATCGTCCATGATGCTCCAGAGGGCCGCATTGTAGGCGGCGGCCTGCTCAACCTGGTCCTCAGAGGCGCTGGTAGTGCTTTCCCAGGGATTGTAGAGGGCGTCGGCGCTGTCTCTGTAGCCAAGCTCTGAGAGCAGGACGGGCTTGCCAATCTGCATGGCAAAGCTGTCCAGCAGCGTGCCGATTGTCTCCTGCCAGAGAGCCGGGAGGGTATGCGGACTCAACCGCTGGGGGGAGGCGGTCAGGGGAGTGTAAACGGAGACGCCGATGGCGTCCAGCAGAGGATTACTCAGCCAGGACGGGAGTGGATAGTAGAGGGATGACCAGTTGAGGTCGTAGGTGAGCGTGCCGGGAAAGAGCGCACGGGCGGAGGCGATCAACTGGTTCCAGAGCGCGGGCGCCGCCGGCTGAAGCAGCTCGTATTCGGTGCCGATCGCCAGCTCTTCCGCGCCCGCCTGGGCCGCTGCCATCACATATGGCTGGAAGACCTGCCAGTAGCTAGTAAACCAGGACTGCGCCATTTGCTGGTCGAGAAATTCGATATCGCCGGCCCAGGAATGAGATCCCACGACGGTTAATTGCGGGAAGACGAACACGTGATAGCCCCTGGCGTGTGCGAGACGTATGCCCTCGGCAAGCGCGTCAGGCGTGGGAGTAGCAGGCCCGGCCTGAACCTGGGTAGAGATTAATGAAGGCTGGAAGAGATTGACCGATATGCCCAGCCATCGGGCGGCGGTCTGCTGCTTGATCTGCTCAAGACCCGCCTGCCAACTTGCATCCTGCTCTGTATAAGCCTCTGCGCCCCAACGTGGAAAGATCACCCCCGTCTGGAAGGCCGGGCGAGGAGCCGCCGAAGGTCCAGGCGTATCCCCGATGCCGACCTGCGGAATGCAAGCCTGGCGGGCGATGCTCGGCAGAACCCAGGGGCTGTTGACGCTCAAGAACAGCCATTGTCCGATGATGCCCAGTAGAAGAAAGGCGGTTGCACTTCTCACCAGGATCTGTCCCAGGCGAGGACCGGCAGGCGCGGTCCTGCGCCTCACACCTGCGTGCTCTGGCTTCTGCTGACGCGCGCGGCGGACCTGGTGCGGGGTGGTTCTGATGAGAATCAGGGAAATCAGCAGTTCGCAGACCGCTATCAGCTCGCAGGCCACCAGCAGGCGGTTCCAGGTCAGGGGAAAGGCGCTACTCAGCAGCAACATGAGGGGAGTAAGGAGGTAGAGAGCGATGATCGCCAGTCCCCCGGCAGTATATCCCACAAGCGCGGGGATGGTGGAGAGACGCCGTCGCGCCTGGCCGACGTGCTGGGGGGCATCTTCGTGCCGGAGCACTTTAGGCGTGGGCTGCCATGAGGCCCTGCGCTTCCCGACCAGCCAGCGCGCGGTCGCCCAGAAGCCTGCCCCGCTCTCTACCATGCCCGCGAGCGGAGCCAGGACAAGCACGCGCATCGCTTCGAGCCAGCGCCGGTACAAGGGCAGATCGACAGCATAGGCGAGGTTGTACCAGGCCCCGATCAGCATCGAATTGAGCCACAGAAAACCGACCAGCAGCAGCCAGATCATCGCCGGGACCGGCAGCGGGAGCATTGCCTGTCCGGCGAGGAGCAGAATCATCTGATAGAGCAGGTAAATCAAGGAGATCGCTCCGGCTGGCAGGCCGAGCGCGAAGGTCAGGATGCGATACCTGGTAGCCCAGACCAGGCGCCAGCGTTTTCGACGCGCCAGCCGGTGAAATTCGGGCATGCGGTTCATCATACTGATGCCCTGCAAGACGCCGGTGATCCAGCGCCCGCGCTGCTTAAACGCCGTTTTCAGCGAGAAGGGAGGTTGCTCGAGCATGATACAGCCGTGCCAGCCGAAGATCTGAGGGCCGTAGCGCAGGTATGCCTGCACGCCAAAGACGTAATCCTCTGCCACCAGCGGCTGACCGGCGAGCGTCCCGATATCCCAGCCGAGCGCATTCTCCAGTTCCTCATCAATCACCAGATTCGAGCCATGCAGATGCAGCGGCGTGCCGCTTTCCATCACCTGGCGACACTCGAAGCAGCCGATCGGACGATTCGCCTCCATTGCGCGGCAGATGGGGCTGGCATCACTGTAGTCCAGGGGATAGTAGATGGGGCCTTCGCTGAGCGGTTTGGGCGAGGTAGCCAGATAGTGGATCAGCTTGCGCAGTTCGTCGGGCGTGATCACGCTCTCCTCGTCATAGTGAACGATAAAGGTGCGGCCCGGCTTTGCGTTATAGCCGCGCCGCCTCATCTCGACAGCGTAGTGAAGAGAGCGGGCCTTGAGCTTTGTCTTGTGCGGGGTTTCATAGGATGGCGGGACCAGGAGGACGGAGGCGTGAAGAGGAAAACCCGGCGCCGCAAAGTCGCTGCTCAGAAGCTCGGCCTGCTCAGGCGATTCCGTCACGACCTCGATACTCAGCTTCTCCCAGTAGAGAGCAGGCGCCTCACGGGCCAGGGCGAGGATGTGTTGAATGCCTCGCCGGATCACCCTGGTGCTATCAGACAGTCCCTTCGTAGTGAGCTGGATTTTCACGAACGGGAGAGATGGTAAAGCATTGATATCCGCGGCGCTAATCCAGGTCAGGCGGCGGTAGCGCGACCAGCGAAAGAAGAAACTATAAAAATAGAAGAGGAGACGAACGCCGATGATGCTTGCGCAGATGGCGGTCAGATACCCGGCAATCCTGCTCCAATCCGTGAGCAATTCTAGCATAGAGTCGCGCCTTTTTGGGCTGAACAGAGGGAAACATCCATATTCTCAAGAGTACGTTCCCGCAAAAGGAACCAGGTGAAGAAGAAGGTTGAGAGTCTGTTGAGATGGGTAGATACTGGTATATGTTTCTATCCAAAAAGCCAGGCCGGTTGGGGTATCTGGAAGAAGGGGTGATATGGTTCAGATATCCCAACCGGGTAAAATGAGGCCAGGCGGCAAAGAACTGCCCGGCGGGGGCTATTGAGAAAGGTACTCGATCGGCACTTTTCCGCGGTTGCGTTCCTGGAGGATGCGGCGGATCGCACTGGCGCTACTCTCGCCCAGGGTAAAAGCAATCACCGAGCCAATAATCATGCCGCACACGCCACCGAGCAGGACGCCGCCGAGAAAGAGTCGATTACGCAAGAATGTCATCGTTGACCACCTTTGGTACTGAAATCATTGAAGATACACAACCGTTTTAGCGCCGCTCCAGAGGCGTTCCAGGTCATAATACTCACGCTCCTTTGGTCCCAGGATATGGACAATGACATCGCCAAAGTCCATCAGAATCCATCCGGTTTCTGCATCGCCTTCGCGGTGGAGCAGGTTGGCGCCCTGAATACTCAGTTGCTCATCGATAGCCTCAGCAATTGCCTGAAGCTGACGGCGGTTACTGCCGCTGCAGATGACGAAGTAATCTGCAAAAGTCGTGACCTCGCGGATATCCAGAAGCAGGACATCCGAGGCTTTTTTATCAGACGCGGCATCCACCGCGACACGCGCTAGCTGACCAGGATCGAGTAATACTCCTTCCACAATCGCTCCCTGTGTATACTTTTCAATCCCTGCCTGACGAAGGGACTGGAACCCTGAGGCACGGAACAGACTCTACGGAAGCATTATAGCACGTTCTGGCAAGCACTGACCAGTCCCAACCACTCCTCGCGGGTAGTATGGCGCGAGAGATTCTGATTGTGAAGGATTTCGGTGCGCAACTCGCCCAGCGTGCCCCAGCCCTCGGCCTCGACATCGTATTTATGGATTGTCTCCTCATTGCGCTGGCGCACCCAGACGAAGGTCGAGTCCGGCAGGTCGGTATATTTCTCAACCATCGCGTGCAGGATCTCGCGCGCCACGTCCTCGACGAAGCGGGGATTGGCGTGGGCCTTATTCACGATGTACAGTTCGTCGGGGCGCTTGAGCAGGCCGTAGTTTTCCGAGCTCATCGCGCTCTCGGCGATATCCACCAGCTCGCTCGCATCTACGTCCAGGTCGGTGCCGACCATCAAGGTTGCGCGCCCGCGCTGGTTATGTGTGGCCAGAGGAGTAACCTCCAGCATCTTCTGGATCATCTCCTCATCGAAGCCTTCCTCTTTCAAGCGCACGCGCGCGAAGGAGTGAACCATATCCTGGGCGCAGGGGCAGGCAACCATGCCTTCCACCTCGACTCCCACCATGCGCCGGCTGTATTCTGGCGTGGCGACCGCCTGGGCCAGCAGGCCGTAGACCTCCTGCGTGCGCCGGCCAGAGACGGGGGTCCAGCGTTGCAGCGGGTAGGTGGTGTGGATGGAAACCTCAGCGCGCCGGACCTTCTGCTTCTCTACGATGGTTTTTGCGATATGCTCTGCCAGGACCTCAATGCGCGGCCAGGCTTTGAAGGCGATGCTCTCCAGCACCTCGTCCAGGGCATCGCTGAAGCGCGACATATGGACGCCCGCCTGGGTTGCTTCCAGGTCGGCGTAGAGATCGAAGGTGGCGTTGAACCACTGCTGATGTCCCTCGTCCCCGATCAGAATCGCTTTGGAGACGCCCACCACACCCGCGCGTCCCAACCGTACATGAACGGTGGGCTGGCCGCTCTGGATGTCACGCTCCAGAGAGATTTTCAAATTAGGGGCCAGGCGCGTCACGCCCGCCTGGGAAACCTCTGCCAGCAGGTCCTGCGCGGTTTTACCGCTCACGGGATCGACGAGCTCCGGCGCAATCTCGCTCAGCGGAACCAGCACGAAGGCACGCTCGCGCATGCGCGGGTGCGGGATGGTCAACTGCTCCTGTTCAAGCTTCAGGTCGTCATAGAAAAGGATGTCGATATCAATTGGGCGCGGCCCGTTGCGGAACGATGGTTTGCGCCCGATTGCGGACTCGATCTCTTTCGCGTATTTCAGTAAATCTATGGCTTGCAGCCAGGTTTTCCCTTTGCACACGATATTGAGAAAGCGCGGTTGATCGGTATAGCCAACGGGCTCGGTCTCGTAGATCGAGGAGACTACCTCGATGTCCACCACCTCGCGCAGGCGTTGGAGGGCTGCTGCGAGATTGCTCCGACGGTCTCCAATGTTGGCCCCCAGGGCCAGGTAAACAACATGCGTGGCCGCTGCTGAGTGTCCATTTTGAGGAAACAGCGGCGAAAGCGGGGTATCTATACTCATACGATACTATGTCCTCTCATTTTCCGGGTAATGCTTTTTCCTCCTTATGAAAACATCCAACCCTTACAGATTTCTTCCCTGGCCAGTCAATTTTTCGCTCCAACAAACTCTCTGCGGGCTATTTCTGGAAGACAAAGATATTGCTAAACACCGCCTCAGTGCCCCCGGCGGTATCACCGCCGACCAGAAAGCCCACCAGCCCGGAGGCGTATGCGCTATTGGTATAGCTGGTGGTCATCAACTGTTTGTTGATGTAGAAACGAAAATTGGAGCCGGCTGCAACCACCAGGAGGGTATTGGTCCGGTTGTAGCCGGGCTGGATGGCGGGGGAGCGCGTCCAGTCGATGAGCGTAATCCAGGAGGCGGGATTGCTTCCGGTGGCCAGGACAAAGCGATAGGCACCCTCGGCGTTGATCTCCAGGGCATAAAACCGCTGGGTGCCGGGACTCAGACGGAAGACCAGTCCATAGACCTCGCCGCGTGTGAGCCGCGCCTGAGCGCTGATCACGACGTTCGAGAAAGCCTGCCGGCCAGAGTAGCACCAGGCGAATTCGTGGGCGCGCGCGGTCTGAACATGATAGCCCTGCGCGCGAAAGAAACACTGGGAGCCGTCATCGAGCCAGCCGCCGCCCTGGCTGGTGAGCGGATCGGTGTAGAGAACCTTGCCCGCGCCAATCGAGCCGCTCACGCCCGCGGTCGCGGCTACGCGCGCCTGGGCTGCCAGCGTTGCCTCAGCCTGCGCCTGGCTGAGCGCCGTCGCGGTTGCCGCCGCCTGCTGAGCCGGCGAGAGATGTGCGGAGGGTCCATGTAGGGTCTGCCAGGCGAGCAGTCCGAGCGGAAGGGCCAGCACCAGCAGGAATACGCAAACGAGCGCCAGCGCGCTGCGTCTGGTGAGCCAGGGCAGCCGATAAAAGAGCGGGCCGGTCGGAGGCAGAGACGTTGTATCGGGCATGCTGGCCAGCACACCCGGCTTTTCGGTGAGCGGGAAACGTAGGGGCATAATGGGCGGGCGGAGTTGTGGATGAAACGCTTCGCCTGCTTTCTGTTTGCTGGCAACCTGGGTCGTGGTCGATCCAAGCACCTGCTGCTCATTCTCCTCGCTTGCCGTCTGTGGACCCGTCGGGCCCTGGCTCGTATGTGCGCCCGCGGACGCTTCGTTTGCGCGGTCGGCGTGCTCCTTGAACAATTCTTGCTGCAACGCCTTCCAGAAAGCGGCAGAGAGGTCGCGCGCCGCCTGGTAGCGGTCATCGGGATTCTTCGCCATCGCTTTCAGAATAACCTCTTCAATGCTTGAGGGAATGGCGCTGTTCAACTTGCGCGGCGAGATAGGGATCGATTGGATATGTTTGAGCGAGACGGCCACCGGCGATTCGGCGAGAAAAGGGAGTTGACCGGTGAGCATCTGATAGAGAATGATGCCAAGCGAATAGATATCGCTGCGATAGTCGCTCACGCCGTTCGACTGTTCGGGGGCCATATATTCGGGCGTGCCGACCATTGCGCCCGCGCTGGTCAGCACCTCTGCGCCCTGCATGGCCTTGGCCAGGCCGAAATCGACCAGGTACGCGTAGCCGTCCGGGCGCAGGAGGATATTCGAGGGTTTGACATCGCGATGAACGACGCCGTGATCGTGGGCGTATTGCAGCGCCGAAGCGATCTGGCTGAGGAAGCTGGCAGTCTCTTCGAGAGTGAGCTGCTTGTGGCGGAAGAGGTAATCGCGCAGGGTGCAGCCGTCGACATAGGGCATAACTAGGTAGTACCAGGGACTCTGCTCGCCGAAGTCGTAGAGGGGCAGGATATGATTATGGGAAAGCGCGCCGACGGCCAGGGCCTCGCGTTCAAAGCGGCGTACAAAAGGTTCGTCGCGTCCATACAGAACCTTCACAGCCACCTGGCGGCGCACTCTGCGGTCGTAGGCCAGGTACACCTCCGCCATGCCACCTTGTGCAATGCGGCGGCGGAGTTCGTAGCGTCCCAGCGTCAGACCTTCAATGCCCTTCATCTACCCTCCCTTTCCAATGCACCTGAATACATCCGCTCCCAGCCTCTGTCATTCAGCCTAGATGCCCGCGCGACGGCTGATTTCCCCAAACAACAAAAGAGCGGGCATGAGAACTTGCATCTCTCTTGCCCATGTTATTCTATCACTATAATACCACGCTGTGAAATAGTTGCGAGCGAAACAGGACTTTCTAGGGATCTGGGGGAGCGAGGCAGAAGCCTGTTTATACTACCAGCAGCTAAAAATCCCAGTGGACGGTGCGGTAAAGGGTGGCTGGCCTGCACTTTGACTTATCGATTGGGCTCGATGGCGTTGATGGCTTAGGACACTCTGTGGTCTGGACAGTCTCATAATAGTAGTAGAGCGTTGAAGTGTAGGAAGAAGGCGAAGGCAGGGTAACTGCGATCCAGCCGTCCGCGTTGGCTTGCCCATCCAGGGTATGAGCGAGAGCTGGATGTGTTACAAGGTCTGCCTGAGCCGGCGCGGTGGCGATGCGATCAAACGTATCAGTCGCTCGATTGTAGAGGACAAAGCCGTGATTGGCGTCCGTATTCCACAGAGAAATCTGGCGCTCCTGCTCGTTATGAGCTTTGAGGTGGAAGAGCATAGTAGTTCCATGAGGTTGGACAGCCATGAGAGTGATTTCTACATCATCAGGAGTGACAAGAGTATTGCCTACCTTGCCAGAGGTGGCAAAGGAGCCGGTAGCAAACGAAGCAGCCGTTTTCGGAGTGAACTGGGAGGCGATCGTAGGGTAAGCAATTACTGCCACTGTTGCCAGGGCAAGCAGAATGCCCAGGGGGAGCAGGTAAATTCGCCGCATGAAAATTCCCTCCTTGGTGCTTGTTCTGGATAAGCACCCGATAATGGCTCAGATGAATAATACTTTACTGGTCCGACTTTGTCACCGCGAGGGGAATTGGCCACATTGATAATCCCTTGAATGGTAAACATTGTCATCGATGGCAAACCACGTACATCCGTAAGACGGATCGGCTAACTGAGTCGTGCTTGTTAGATAACTCTCTTGGGTGAAATAGAAGTTACAGTCGTTGGGGTAAGTGACCCACCCAGATCGGCCTGTTTCATTATAGCGGGTTCCACTTGAATTGAGTAGCCGTGCCTGCTAGGTGTCTGACTCAGCATCGTGAAATGAACTGCCACAGTTACTGATGTAGGTATCCACATATGCGTTTATACCACCACAATGGCTGTTTGTATCGTAATGTGTGTATACACCACTCAAAGAGCTACTGAAATGGCCCGTTCCTTGACAAGGATTAGCAGGCTGAAGAGAGCGTGCATGAGCATTCTGAACACCCACACTGGACAGACAGATAAGGAGGGCTAGCAGCAGACCAAGTGAAAGTTTTTCCGGAAGGTGACGCATGGGAAGCAAAATCCTTTCTAGCCTGGAGGCTTGCTTACTTTTAGATACACGTCCCTGATGCCGATCTCTACTGAAATCATGCAGGCAAACCGTCGGAGGTACTGTTGGCGCCAACGCTCTCCGAGTTACGCGAGATATAAATAGATGCTATTTATTTGTTGTCATTATAACATATATATAAATATAAATCAATAGTTTATGTTACCAATTTCGGAGTCTGCTCATAGTTGTTCCATAGACACTGTCCGCTTAGCCTGGTGGAGATCTTGCGTGGAATGTTGCGTCAGTTTCTCCGATCAAAGAGATCCAGGGCTTTTTTTGATAAAATACGGGTCAGGCTCGTATTTTATCAAAAAAAGCCCTGGATCTTCCTACTCGTACCTATAGCAGAGAGCAAAAGTATTGAGCCACGCCTACCTAGCTTTGGACGTGCAAGTCCAGGCAAATATAGGCTCAATCTTTCACTCCACCGCTATAGCAACCGTTCCCGCTTCAGTGGGCCATCCAATAGCGTTCCAGGTGGACTGTTTCGACAGGGCGAATGCTGTGAGAATAGTTCTCGATGGTTCTGAACAGGGCGCTCTCGTCGCCAAAGTTCACAGCCGTCTGCGAAGCGTATTTTGCCGCCGCCTCCTGGCGCAGGTGGAGCATTTCGGACATCTCGACCAGGCCCGGCTCCAGGCTATTGCCAAACTCCTCAAGGCGCTCGATCAGCGCGCTCTGCTGGCGAACCACATAGGGGAAATCTTCGTAGAGGTTGACCTTTGCGCCCATCTGCGTCAGGCGATCGGCAGCCGAGCAGACGATCTGGTGATCGACGTGGCGGCCAATGCCCAGCGGGGCATACCAGACTGTATCGGGCAGGCGTTTGCACAGGCTCACCAGTATCTCCGCCAGTTCTTCGTCGATCCAGCGGTCGCCGGGATGGACCTCGCCGCCTATCAACTGGCTCTCCTGCGTGTAATAGGGAGGGTCGCCGCGATAGATGGCGTCTGGATAGTTGAGCCACAGGTAGTCAACGTCCAGCACATCCATCGCCGCCGCATCCTCCTGTCGCCTGGTCTGAATGACGGCCTTGATATCCTGGCTAAAGCCCATCTTGCGATGGACATCCATCGCGAACGAGCTCAGCGCCGTCTGCTCCAGCATCCCGCCGAAAACGGTGATAACCAGCGGGCGCAGGCCAACGCTGACCTGCACGCCCAGTGTGCCGCCGCAGGAGTACACGACATCATCGAAGTGAGGCGAGAGAAAAATATGCCGATGACTTGTTGTAATATCATCAATACTTTGAAGTTGCAATGCGACATCCTCCGTGAAAAAATGTTGTATAAAAGCTACCTGTGCGCCGAAATATCTCTGGAAAGACTCTTTTCCACAGCGAGAAGCTGCTATGTATAGCGTAGCACGCGCGGGAAAGAGTGTCCACTCACGGCAGCCTCACCCCCTGCGCGTTCCATTCGACCAGGCCGTCTCGCTGTAAGCCGCTGACGATCTTCTCCAGCCAGGGCAGGTCGGCGGGCTGGAAATCAGCCTTGAGGACAGGGCCAAGCTCGCTCAGTGGCAGATATACGCCGTTTGGCAGCGTGCGCAGGTGGGCGACGATGCGCCCGCGAAAATAGCGGTTGGAGCTGGTGAACGGCTGGGGAGCGTAGGCTGCTTTCTTCTCGGCGACCTTGCGCAACTGGCGCAACACGCTGCCGTCGGGAAAGAGGCTGTGCTGGCTCATCTCCTGATAGGCCGCGCAGCTTTCCTGAAGCGGGCAGCGTCCACATTGTGGATTCGCGCTGGTACAGATCGTCGCGCCGACATCCATCAGGGCCTGATTCCAGTCATACGCCTGGTCGGGCGGCAGCACCTGCTCGGCGAAAAGAAACATCTTCTCCGTGCTGAGCTTTGGCTCGGGATATTCCAGGCCCAGGAACACGCGATGAAGGACGCGATAAATATTGGTATCCACCGTGGCTACCTGCTTATGGTAGGCAAAGCAGGCAATCGCCCCGGCTGTATAGCGTCCGATGCCTTTCAGCTTCAGCAGGTCCTCAACCGTTTCCGGCAATCTTCCACCATACTCGGCCAGCACCTGGCGGGCAATTCCTTGCAGGCTCACCGCACGCCGATTGTAGCCCAGCGGTACCCAGGCAGAGATGACCTCGGAGGTCGGCGCCTGCGCCAGGTCGGCCAGCGTGGGAAAGGCGATCAGAAATTGGTAGTATTTTGGCAACACCCTCTCTACCTGCGTCTGCTGGAGCATCACCTCTGAGACCAGAATCGCGTACGGGTCATTGGTCGCACGCCAGGGCAAATCGCGCCGTGCGCTGGCGTACCATGAGAGGAGAGAGGAGTGGACCCGCGCGATCTGCTCGGGCGCGGGCTGCACCGCTTGTTTGGGAGAGAGTGATTGTCGAGCCATGAATACACTATCGATTCTACGATCGGCTCGGCTGCGGCTCACTGCCTGCACTGGTGGTCGGCTGAGACGAGTTCTGCCGGGTCCCTTTGCGTGCGGCCAGCGAGAACAGCGTTTCGCCGCCTTCCTGCCAGCAGCGAGCGTCGGGGGAGGGCAAATTTTCACAGAGAATCCAGTCGGCGGCATCGCGCAGCACATGCCCCTTGATGCACTTGGCGTACATGATGTGCTCGTTTAAGGCGGGGTCATCCGGGCTGATGCCCGGCGCAGAGATCTTCGGAACAAAATATTTACACCACGCCACGGCTTTCATACCTTCCTTATGTACAATGTATGGCCGAACCCCCTTTCGGAGTCGGGCCGCTTGACGCTCAATTAATGAGATTGCCAGGCTATTATAGCGTATTTTGCCAAAATACACAACAAATCGTCTCTAAAAAAAGGCAAGAAACAGCCTGCACAGCCATTTCTCGCTATCGAAATGCCCTGAAAGAAAACCACCTTACTGCACTGTTACTGCAAACTATTGCACAAAACTACCCAAACATATCGTTGAGTTTGTCTATCGCCGTTTGTTGCATATCAGGAAGCACATGTCCGTACATCTGCAATGTTGTATTTACATTGCTATGCCCTAACATCTCCTGCACTACCTTGATATGCACACCAGCAGCCAATAACAATGTTGCTGCACTATGCCGCAAATCGTGAAATCGCATATACGGCAACCCCGCTTTACCTAAAATGCTTTGAAACTGCCCTCGTATTGCCCACCGATCAAGATAACTCCCATACCTGTTAGGAAACAAAAGATTATATTCTTTCCACCGAACACCAGCACGAAAACGAAGCTCTTGAATATACCGTCTTTGCTCCTCTAACCCTTCTAACACTGGCTGAGATAAACGTACTGTACGAACACTACTCCTCGACTTTGGATCACTCGGCACCAGACCCACCCCATTGATCCGTACAATCGTCCGACCAATATACATCTCTCCCTTCTTCTCATCAATATCTGACCAACAGAGACCAATGACTTCCCCACAACGCGCCCCAGTCGTTAGCATCAGCAGCAAAAACAACCAGAGACGATGCCCCTTTGCCGCCGCGACCAGCCGTCTGCTTTCCTCCAGCGTGAGAAACCGGGCCTGATACCGCTCCTGACGTGGCAGCGTTACCCGATGACAGGGATTGCGCGCTAACAAACCATTCTCAACTGCCTCCTGTAAAGCCGACGACAATAAGACATACACCTGCTTGATATACCCAGGTGCAAGCCCATCATCAAACAACTCCGCACAAAACATCTGAACCTGCTCCCGTGAAATCTGATCTAATCGCAAATGTCCAAACTCTGGGATCAAATGCACGCGGAAAATCGACCGATATACCCGAAGTGTCTGAGGCTCAACTTTTAAACGGTGCTCATGCTCTAACCAATAGGTCAGATATTGCTCAACCGTTTGTTTCGGACCAAGCACAATCCTCCCTTGCTTTAAATCGTCTAATGTCCGTTGGAGATTCGTATACGCTTCCTTTTCGGTTTTCCCATACTTGGTAATGCGACGACCTTCGTACATCGCCTGTGCCTGATAACGGCCATCTTTGCGCCGTGAGACTGAACCCGATCCATAAATGCGTTTTGTCATTGTCATCATCACGTTGGGTATCCCAGGAGCCTGCCACCTACCCAACCAGGCAGCACGGCTATCTTTTTGTATGTCAGGCTACTGCAAGTACCTGACCATAGAGAAACTGCCTGTAACGCACCTCTTGCGGAACGTTCCAGCGTTTACCCTCACGTCTTTCTCGTTCCTCACGTTCGTCCAGGTAGGAAAGCGCACGCGGGTAGAGTTCGTGTAGAATTTCAGAAAGATCGATGTCGTCCCCACATGGCCGATCGCGCAGCCGCCACGCGTAAAACGTCAGCAAGCACCCCACCAGTTGCGCAACCAGTTGTTGTGTATTGGCCTTTCGTCGATGTTCCCTTACAATCGGCCCCATATCCGGCTGACCAGGCGCAAGCGTTTGAAGGTACGCCTGCTGCACCACCAGCCAGGAATCATGCACTCGCCAGCGTGTCCGGTTAGAGTCAGAATCAGGCACCACATAGCGCAACCATTTTTGTGTCGCATACTGCCAGAGGCCAGGAAGGCTGCTCAGAAGATCATAGGCCGACTCAATTCCCGCCTCACAAAGCGCCGGACGCTTGAAGCGCACTTCAACCCGCCAGACTTCGGAGGAGCCATCCCACCCGGCAGCCTGCCAGAGCGCATGAAACCACGTCGTGGTTTTAGCCTTCTTACGGATATAGTCCGACTTGTTGTAAATCACCGCCGAGACCTCGCTTTTATGAGAGCCAAAGGTGAAGCCGGTTATCGTGCGATACCGCATGTGTAACCGCTCAGGGCCAAGCAGGTAGACTGTATTTTCCTCGCGGTTCTCCTCGCACTGGTCGCTACTCTCTTCAGAAGAAGCAGGCTGCTCAACAAACCTGTACTCCTCAAAATGGGGCGTGAAGGCCGAACGACGAATAAAGCCTGCACGCCACTCACATTCAGCAAAGTCGTAACCTATCACGTCAGTACAGAGATGCACCTCTGAAGCCGCCAGATACACCGGAGCCTCGAAAAAGATATCAGCGAGATAGACATGCAACTCCAACAGCACTGCATGAAAATCCCGCCACTGCCAGAGATATTCCGCCGAGAACCGCACTTTTGCAATCAGGCCGTTACGCGTTCCCAGGCCGACTTTCAGTTCGATTGCATGATTGCGCAAAATGAAACGCCAGGCGCTTGTCAGGCCCCCACTATTGGGATACATCATCAGAGGCGCACCTGCATACTGGTAGTCAGTCGGAATGGGCCGCTCCACTTCACGGGCCTGCTCCTGCCATGCTGCAAGCTCCTCATATTTCGCCACATCCAGAGGGCGAGGGGACGGCTGTACACGACACTCTTCCCCGTCTTCTGTAATATCCCGATCGCCATACGAGACATTGACCCATACACTATCCAGACCAAAGAGCAATGATTTTAGCTCCTGCATACACCTTCCTCCTTTAGAACTACTGCAAGCGGGGAGGCTGCTTCCAGGACCACCGGCACACCGAACAATACCAGCACCCATCTTTTTGTATCAGTTGATGCTGCTGCATGTTTTCCTCTCCTATGACTCTCAAGAAAAATTCAACCACTGTGTAAGTTGCGCGGCATCTTAGAGTACCGGATGCCGCGCAACACGCACGGCTCGACAGGCAACCTACGCCTGCAAGCGACGAGCATTCCCTCTTCCCGACCAGATCGAGGCCAGCCGGTAAACCAACGCTAACGAGCATTCCGCACAAAGCCGCGTGGACCGCACCTTATCAGAACCCCGGTCCGTCAGGAAGTGAACCGCCACTACCTCCACTCGCCGCCCGCACTGACAACACATTTCCCGATACACTTCACTGACATACGGCATCTCATTCATGTTCCGCATCTGTTCTTGTCCTCCTTTCTGTTTCGCTCATCCCGATGAGCAGTCATACACTCCTCATTTTCAAAGACTTTGCTTGCCCTGTTTGCGACTCGCTGGCTTCACAAGCTGCCGATACCGCCATTGTTCCCAGGCCCGGCGAAACTGTATAAACTCTGCCTCCTCTGCCGAGAAAAACCACTGCGACCCCTCCATATTCGGATAGCGATGCGCATACCGGCGCAGAGCTGCAAGGGCTTCCTCACCAATGGCATGCACCGGGTTTTTTCCTTGAAACCACAACTCAAACCGCGCCGCAGCCAATGCACTTGACCGCATCTGCTTGCGTGTTCTCTCCATCTCAGGACCCTCCTTTTTTCTGCCATACAGGCTAATCATCACGCCCTCGAATCTCTTCCAGAAAATGCTCGAAAATGGCGATCTGATCCAATACCCGCGCGTGACGAAACCCCCGGACTCGACCCACCTCACGCCGCAACACAACAAGACGCGCCTCAACCGCTGAGCGAGCCTGCGAGAGATACAGCACCCGTTTTAAGACATCGCTCAGAAATCCATAGGCCGCCCGCGCCGCAGAACCAGGCCGCGCCGATCGCCAAAGGCTTTCATATTGCCGGTAGAACCCATAGACCGTGAGTTGCCTCATCGCCACGCCTCCTCACTCCAATCGGAATAGCTCCTGTGGGCAAAGCCGCCGATGATACTCTGACGGCGCAGATCAGCAAAGAACGAGGCATCCCCAACCGTCCAGTTGAGACCGGAAACGGCCACCAGCACTGTGCATGAAAGAGGGACCGAAGAGAGACGCGCTGCGGGATAGACTGCCTTAATCGCACTGATAAAGCGCGAGGCATTTGAGACTTCCGTACAGGTAATCAGTGACACTTTCATAGCATTCTCCTTGTGTTAGAGTCCCTCGCCCCGACATAGGCGAGTCCATAACTCTTTCGCTGACAATCCGTAAAACCGCTGAAGGAAATTGAAGACGTTGCCAGAGTCCCCGCTGGTATAGCACCGCCAGCAGGTCCCACCCGGTCGTTTTGGCTGGAAGACCTGAAAAGACGGATGACGATCCCGCCGGGTGTGATGCTCCTCAAAGGGGCAGCGGCCCATCCCCCGACTATCCAGCGAGACGTAGCGGCCAATGAGCGCAAAGGGGTCTTGCCGGGCGCACCAAGCGGCGATGCCAGCAGCACGCCCGGCGGGTTGCGCGGCAGGTCGTTTTTCTGGTTTGTGATGTGTGTGGTGGGTGGGCGAGGGAGCGCGCGCAAAAGTACGATCCGTGTAGAGAAACGGGGTAGGGACCGCCGCACGCTCAACACGTTCCAGGGCTGCTAGCGTTTCTGGCAGTGTCGAGGCCACCGGTTGCAAGCGGTCCTTTTGCCAGACCAGGAAAGGATACCGCTTTCCGGTCAGCCGATGCACGCCAAGCGGCACCCGAATGAGCGAGCCGTAGCCTGCACACTCATCCTGTTTCGGGTAGAACTCGACCCCCGGCGGGCAGAAGGGCAGGAGCCATTCACGCAGCAGCCGGGCCGGGAGCGGCGTTTCTAAAAAGACCCAGAGATGCCCGCCGCGCCGGGACGCTTCCAGGTAGGACGGCACCCCTTCCAATGACAGGTATTGGCGCAGATCAAAAAGCTGCAAAAGACCATCGTCCTGGTCGGCATCAAAAACCGCAAACGAACAGCAGCCCTGCTCATCCATGACATAGGTCCCGATGGTGCAGGAACCGGCAAGATGAGCGCGGATAACTTCGAGGGAAACCGGACAACCCACCCGCCGATACCGTCCATCAGAGCGTTGCAGGGCATAGTCAGATTGCCGCCCAATAAACAAATCGGCAAAGAAACGCGCCTGCTCATCTGACCACCGATTCATTGCCCGCTCCTTCCCCGACCAATCAGCCGATACGCCTCACGCAAAAGCGCCCGCTGAAATGCGTCAACGGAAGAGAAACAGACGCGACCCGATGGCCTGTCCAGTTCAATCATTCCCCGCTGAACCTGAAGACGATACCCAAGCGCCCGCACCAGCAGCACACAGGCAAACGACGAGGAAGTAAGCTCAATTTGCGCCACCAGGTCACGAATGGCAGAAAGGTTACGCCTGCCGCGTTGAATCATGAGACACCTCTCTTTCCTTTTCAAAACACCGATAACCCACAGGTTATGTATTGCCAGACTGTCCCCAGGCAGACCCCCACCAGACAGGCATTTTTTCGCCCTGAGAAGGCCAGGAGACGGCGAAACACCCGGCCAGGACCATCAGTCAGCCCACCCCCGTTTCGCCGCGCTATGACGATGGGCCATAAAGCCGCCTGGAAAGCCCGCTCAGCCCCCGTGAACTGCATATGCCTGCTCCTTTTTCATTCCTTTTTGTTATGCCTGCGCGCCGGGCGTTGGGCGTCCTCACAGAAAAGCCACGCGCCCGGCGTCTCGCGTCTGGCGTTGAGCGTCTAAGGGGGCTAGGGATTCGCGGGCCACACCCGGCCCATTCCCGAACCCGACGAAGCCACCGGACCAAGCAACTGCGTTGGCCGCCCATCAACCAGAGAACCGGTCACAACGGTTGACCCGCTGCTGCCAGACCCAAAAGTCAAATCACCACTCTGCACCCGGTCGATAAACTCCTGCGCCCGGTCTTTAGCGATCTCATCATAGGCTTCCCGAATGGTCCGCGCCTGCGCCCGCTGCGATCTTAGGAAAGCTGTTCGGTGCATAATCCGCTCCTCGACGAGTACTGCGTGATTGTCCATCTGATCCTTTTCCAGCAGGTCATGGACAAAATGATCCAGATCAACGAGGGCAATCCCACCGACGGCAAGCGGGAGCAGAACCGCCAGGCCCACCTGATACGGCTTGTAGATGAACGGCGGGAGCAGGCGACCGAGGAGAGCAAACATGCCCACCAGATCATGACCGGCCAGCACCCACCCCAGGTTATTGACCGCGCTCACCAGGACCAGGAAGAAACTCAGCACCACCATGATGACCAGGGCCAGCTTATGCTCGCGCGCACCCTTGCGTACCATGATCGCCACCGTGCGCGTGGAGACATAGGTCAGCACCTCAAAGAAGAAGCCACGCAGGAGCGCCACCAGGGAGGACGCCGCCATCGCCCAGGTCGAGAACCCGGCAAAACCGTAGGCCGACGCGTTGGCAATACTTGATTCGAGGATCAAGCCAAGCGGCAGAAAAGCGACTAAGGCCAGTTCCAGGCGCGGCCAGAGCAGGTACAGACGCATGACAAAACGCATGTTCTCTCTCCTCCTTTCTTACGCCGCACGCGAGGCCGAGGCTTTCAGCACCTGTACCGACTTGGCGAAGAAACGCGCCTGTGGGACTTTCTTCCCGGTTTCCTTGCCATCCACTTTTTCCGCACGCAGCCCGGCTGAGAACGAGCGCAGGACAACGCGAACCGGCTGATCCATGAGTTGCTTCTCGCTCTGGCACAGTTCCGCAAACTGCGGATGATCGTCCTGCACCTGAATGGGCCAGCGAACCCCTTCATCGTTGTCAAGCACCACGAACGAGAAAAAGCTGTACGCTTTGCCCCCGGCGCTTTGGCCCTGCATATGGCGGGCATACTTGATAGTTCCTTCGATTGTGACCATGATGTTTTCTCCTTTCAAAGCGGTGCGTTGTTTTTCCAACAACTCTTTTTTCAGGCAGCCCGGCCAGCCAACGCACCACACCAGCCGGGCCAGAACGCGCGCTAGCGCATAGGACGATAGACATTTAAGCCAACTTTAATTTCGGCACGACCAGGCACCGCAATATTGCCCGCCGTCGTCGCAATGATCTGCGATTTGCCGGAAGCCGAAGAGCCATAGGACTTGCTGAGATCAACCGTGATAATCAGCCTGTCACCCTGAACCCGCAGATCCACGTTTTGCCCCTGATTCTGCACGTGCATTCCCTCCTTTCCTGAAAATGAATGTAAACCGATCAAATGGATGATAAGATGAGCAGATGAACGGCCTAGCTATCCAGTGCGGCAAGGTAGCCTCGACATAACGCGACCCGCTTTCGCCAGCACTCCCGCTCCTCCTGATCCCTGGAAGAACGCAACCACTGCCGCGCCGCTCGCAGATTGTCACGCGCGACTTGCTGCAAACGAGCACGGCAAGCCTCCTGAGAGGGATAGCCCAATTCATCCCATGCCGCCAGATTTATACCAGCAAGACGCCGACCTAGCTCAAAAGACTGCTGATTTTCCATCGTTCTTTTCCTCCAAGTCAGCAGCACTCTCTGTAAAGCGCAGCAAGATAGCCCTGCTGAAACATCACCTGCTTATGCCAGATAGGTACCCACTGCGGAGCAGCAACAGCCATTGCCTGCTCTGCCTGCCGCAGATTGTACCGCGCAAGCCGCCGCAGGCGAGTGCGGCAGACTTCCAGGGAGGAATAGCCCATCTCCTGCCACCCTGAAAGAGCAGCACAAGCCGCCTGCCGACCCTTCTCAAATGCCTCTTGATCTTCCATGCTTTCACCCTCCAAGAAAAGCCACGCTTACGGCCACAGGGAACGCGGCTGATCGACTTCTTGCCGGAACCGCACCCGTTCGCCTGCCTGCCGCCCGGCCTGATAGCCGTCTAGCGCGGTAATGTGCCGACGAGATGCACGTTTCCGAACCTTCGGGTAAAATTGCTGCATTGCTTCTTTCAAATCCCGCTCCTTGACCACCAGGAGCGCCCGGCAGGTCGGAACAGAGGCAGCATCCACACCCAACGAAAAACGATCAGAGGAGGCCGAAGGCAAGGGACGCGCCTCCAATGCCCGACGTTCCTCCTGCAAGCGCCGCTGAATCACTGCGAGCGCCCCCTGGTAGAAACTGACCTTCCAGGACCGGCCATGAGCAGAGCCACCAGAGCGAGCATAGCGAGCAAAACCAGAGGCCGCAAACTGTTCAAGCTGCTCCTCGACAAAACGAGTCATAACCAGCACCGCCTCAATATTTTCCTGCTCTCCAATGAGCGCCACCCGCACCGTACCCGACCAGAACACCAGTTCACAGAAGTTGAAGCGGGCAATCGTCGCCATAAGCTCTCGCCGCCATTGATCCTGACCAGCAAGCATATGCTGATACTGCACATAGGTGGACTTCTTCCCGGTCCGCACCTGCACTTCTGCCAGACTCAGGTTATGCTCTGCAAGAAGGGCCTGCGCTTTTGCAAGCGCCGTTGCCGCTTCATGCTCATTGCTTGAGTGAGAACGAGCGAGAATCTTTTGAATCCGCTCAATGATTTTTTCACGTTCTTGCATATCATTTTCTCCTTTCACCAGGCCCGGCGCACAGGCCGACCAACCCAACAAAACCCATCCTGTGGCGTCCACATACACGCCAGGTAGATCGTACAGGGAGCATGCCGCGCCCCAATTTGCCGCACAGCAACACTTTCGACATAGCGCCCGCCGGTCACACGACGCAACCCTAAAGAAGCTGCTTCCTGGGCACTGGACGCCGAGACAACACACGACCGGGAAACGGCCAACTCAGATTCGAAACACACGATGACACGATACTGCAACACCGGAATACGCCTCTCTTCCCGTCCTGTAGTCAGGCCACATTCAGGCACTCTTCATACAAGAACCCGATCTCTACCCCGTACAGGCAGCCATAGAAAGCTACCTTGCTTTGCGGCTTGCGACCCCGGCCCGCGCCCTGCGTGACCTCGATACAATCAACCGGAGCGCCTCCAAGAGACGCGAGAACCGCACCCGCCGCCTCTGTCGCATGCTGTGCGACAACCAGACGGGTAATTGTGCGATTCTTGTTCAGATCAGGAATGACCACCACCTGATAGGTTTGTAACTGTGTCATTGTTTCCTCCAATGCGTAAAAGAACGTCCAAAAAGATATGACAACCATCCTACTGTTTTTCTTGCTGTTGCCGCCTGAGCGCCATCCGATGCCTCATTCGCTCAAGCCTGTACTGTTCCTGTCGTTCATAGTAAGCCCAATCATAGCGGCCATGACAGGACGGACACAGGGCCGCCAGGCGCGGATCAGGATTCTCAGGATCATGATCCAGATGAGAAGCAGCAAGCGCCACCTTGTAGGGATTGCCCGATCGCCTGCTAATGCGCTGCGTTCCATGCGGGACCGTGCAATGTTCACACTGCCAGCCAGCCTTTTCTTTGCAGGAGCGGGAAAGCTGCGGCCAGTTTTTCGGGTAGCGATGACGATTTCTCACAGCCACCTCCCAGGCTACCGCCGCCGCTGCTCTGGCAGAGAGGGCCGCGTGACCTCGCCAGGATAACGGCGTTCCTCCGGCGGAACATAGACATACACCCGCCGCTTGCGCTGCTCAACGGCCTCTTGCCACCCAGGGAGCCGGAGAACCAGCACCAGCAGGACCACCGGAATAAACAGAAGGACCGCCGCCAGGGCGAGCGGGAGCGCAAGCGAAACACTTACCCCGAAGGCTGCCATCTCTGCAACCCCGCACAGGAAACAAAGGAATCGTTGCATAGCACACCTCTATTGTGCGCGGACCGTTGACCTTGACACTCGCCCGCCGGTCCGCGCATACTGGAACCGAGACGAGGCACTACCGAACGCTGAGACTCACCCGCTGGCTTCGATGCGTCACCACCGGAGCCAGCATTCTTTAATAAAACACGCGCAAGTCAGGACCGCCCCCACACTCTTCACCTTACACGACTCAGCTTAGCACCTCAGTCGTGCATCCATCTTTACCCTACCATCACTTTACTTACAACAATTATGAAACCAAACTAAGCCTATAACCCTTGAAACAACTGGCTTTCACCCGCGATTTCTGACTGATCTCCATCCCTCAGTTTTGACGGGTAATATCGAGTACACCAGAAACATTATGTATCTCACAATTATTATGTATCAACAATACCTAATTGTCAAAGAACAGGACAGTTGTGCTATAATTAGGTCGTTGGAAAACCAGAATGGAACCAAGAATATGCTGAAAGATGTTGACCTTAATCGTGAATATCTCTCGACACCCCAAGCAGCCGAAAAAGCTAATTTGAGCAAGGTTCACATTGCTCGATTGTTGAGAGACAAAAAACTAGAGGGTTTCCAGCTAGGCCGGGAATGGTTTGTATATACCGACTCACTGGAAAAATACCTAGCCACACCCCGCAAAACTGGACCGAAAGGGCCAATAAAGAAAAAGCAAACTGACTAAATGACGGAAGGTAGAGAAACATGCGCAATACTTCGCTCCGAACAGAAAGGCTACGACGTGGTTGGACACAACAACAGCTTGCCGATTTTGCTGCTATCTCTCTTTCCACAGTAGAACGAGCAGAGAAAGGCGGCTCTATAAGAGTAGATTGCATTCAGAGACTCTGCGAATGCCTCTCGAAAACACCAGAAGAGTTAGGTTTGTTCAAAATAGAAACAGTAATAGAAAGCAGTAAAAGTACACAAAAAATGTTTATACCGCCAAAAAACGAAGAGATAGACGGATGCTTTTCCTTTGGAAAGCTAGAAACAACCTGGAAAACCCTTGACGGAGACGGCAAAGGCATATATCTACCACAGCACATCCGCTCACACTATATTCCTTTTGCAAAGGAATTACCTGAAGAATTACAAGATAGAAGAAACGAAATCCAGCGAGAGCAAGAGCGAAAGAGAGAGCAAGGTTTACCTTTCTTCTGGAACGGCGAAATCTACGCACTTGATCGTTTCGTAATTGGACGTGAGCCTGTCAACGAAAATATGACACTTGATCTATGGTTCCGCCCCTCAGATTACTATACATTCCTTGCCACAAACATGAGCTTGAAAGAGCCAGAATTGCGAGAAAAATACCTTGCTAACATTGACTGGCGCGAAGCCGTCCCATACTTTTCTCATTCCTTTGGTGTTTCTCTCGCAGTTATTACATCTGATAAATATGTCATCTTTACCCAAAGGGGGAAAAACGTAGGGAGTCGCCCTAGAACTTATGAAACCGGCGTTGTAGAGGGCCTGAGCAGGCCAATTGACCGCAGCACGAACGGAGAAGCACCAGATGTCTACCGGTGTGCATGCCGGGGACTAGCAGAAGAATTAGGGCTTTATGAGTCCATTGACTTTTCTGTTTCAGATATCACCTTCTTGAGCTTTGGAGTAGATACACGCTATTCCCTGCGCGGACTAACAGGCATGATTAAAGTGAAGACCAGCATAGAAAAGTTAATACTCCGTTGGAATAACGGAGTAAGAGATAAATTTGAAAATCAGAAACTATTCCCGGTCCCTTTCACACCTAAAGACGTTATCACTTTTGCATATTCCCATCAACCGTTCGCTCCCGGCCCAACACTCTACTACGCTCTAATTCATGAGTTCGGGTTGACAATGGTAGAAGACGCTTTCGATCAGTTAGCCCCCTCATTCATTGATATGTAGCAACACTAGCAAACTTAACCTCCTCAACTACTCTTCAACGAGCGAAAACAAACGAGGGTTTATCTCCCCTCAGGTAAACCCTCGCTCAACCTCATCAGGAAGCTCCTCTATAAGATCAGCCACAGAAACACCTAGCGCCCTAGCCAACCGTTCCAGCGTAGTCGTTGTGACTTCCCTATACGGGTTTTTAAAAATAGCGTTAATCGTCTTGTAGTTTGTATCAGCCAACCGCGATAAGCGCGTCCTACTGATTCCCTTTTCCTCAGCTATTTCTTTTACCTTCAGTCGTATCATCAATACAAGTCCTCATCTCTTCTTAGCTCCATTCTAGCAAGACGGGACCATTGACAGCAGTCGGTTTATAGTGGTAGCATTTAATACTCCCATTTAGATGGTAGTTTAAGGAGTAAGTTCACATGACAAGCAATAAAGAAGCTCTATGGGTCATGGGATGCTATGAGAAAAGCACCAAAGGCGATATCTTACGGCTCTATATCATCGGAGCAAAAAACGAGCTTGACGCCCACCGCAAGGCCGGGATCATCTTAAGAAAACACAGAAATCTCTGGTTTGATACACTGGAAGAAGACGCGAAATACCCGCAACTGTACCCGCCGGAGCAGCTCCACGACGAGAGAACTACCATCACCATTTATGACCAGCACTATTACCAAGAACCATAACCAGCAGAAACAATTATGGTATAATCAAACCAACAGCCAAACTGCCAGTGTTAGCAAAAAGAAAGGTCCAACCTATGCCAACACAAGAAGAACGATTAAACACGCTGGAAAAGAAAACAACAGCAGCCATCCAAGAAATAGATGAGAATACCACCATCATGTTAGGTGTCATTCGACATCAAGGACAAGACATCAGAAGAATTCTTCAACGTTTAGAAACTGTCGAAGAATATCTAGACACAGTAAAAACAAAGCTCGACGAACACACAACCCTACTAAACCAAATCCTTGCACGATTATCAGAAAACCATAACTGACTGTAACACTTGCATCAATAGCCTCTCACTCACAAGCAATCCCAAAGAGGCAATAAAGCCCCAGGAAAACATAAATTTTTGACTGCGATGTTACTGCAATTCTGCTGTCAAAACAGGCAAAAAGCAGTAAAGAAAAACGTCCAAAACCCCTTCAGAAGCCAACCCATTCATATTGGCGTATTTTGCCAATTTTCACCAGGGTGAAATCGCTGAGAACAGTCTGCCTGTTGTATACTTGAGGCAAACGCTCATCTGAGTTTGAAAATCTTTTTGCTGAAGGGACGTTATGGAAGAACAGGCTACCCCGTTTGTCTGGAATCCCATCTTACGGCACTATTTGCTGAACGCGCCGCATCGTATGAATCGACGCGAGGGGACGACCGCGTGCCCTTTTTGCGCGGACATTACCAGTGGCAAGGTTGCCCCGCACACGCGCGTCTGGCTGCATCCCAACGATTTTCCTCCGATGCAACCGCCGGCGGGGGAGGCTTATGTGGTGATCTACAGTCAGGATCATCAGCGCAGCTTCACCCGGTTGAGCGTGGATGAGGTCTATGAAGTGACCCGGCTTTGGCGCGATCTCTACCGCGACCTGGCGTCGCGCTACGCTGCGGTGATGATTTTTGAGAACAACGGCGAGGCGATCGGGCAGACGCAGCATCATCCTCACGGGCAGGCGTATGGGCTGGCGAAGATTCCGCCGCTGCTGGAACGCGAGTGGGAGACGGTAGTGCAGGCGAATGAGGCGGGCCGAGGATGTCCTTTCTGTGCTACCAGAGCAGAGTTGAGCGGTCAGCCGTTTGAGGTGACAGCTAATCTCACCTGGCAGGTCTTTCTCCCTCCCTATGCGCGCTATCCCTACGAGACGCACCTCTATGCGCGCCGGCATGTCGCGAACCTGGCGGGCATGCGGGATGACGAACTGCGCGACCTGGCCGCGCTGCTGCTCGATGTGATTCGAGGCTATAACGCGCTCGCCGACGGGGCGATGGCTCCGATGCCCTATATGCTGGGTATTCATCAGCTCGCGGATGAGCGCTTCCATCTGCATATCGAGATTCTGGCGGTTGGCCGCGCACCCGGCAAGCTCAAGCACGCCGCCTCGTCCGAATCGCTCTGGGGTCTGTGGACCAACGATTCGGCGCCCGCCGAGAAGGCGCGCGAGTTGCGCCTGGCGATCGAGAAAGGCAAAGCCCATGAATGAGGTCGTTTCGCTTCCTCAGCCGGCCCGCGACGCTCTGAGGGAATTTCCCGCCGCTTTCCAGGATGGAGCCGCGTATCGTGGTCCGTTGGGAGCCGCCTGGGCGCCGGGGCGGATCAATCTGATCGGTGAGCATACCGATTACAATGCCGGCTACGTGCTGCCGCTGGCAGTGGATCGCGTCGCGGCTTTTGCCGGGCGTGCGCGTGGTGACGGACGGGTGCGCCTGTGGTCGATGCATTTCCGGGAGCGAGCGGAGTTCTCCCTGGAGGATTTGCCCGCGAGCTTTGAGCGGCAGCGCACCGAACTGCCGCCCTGGGCGCGCTATGTGCTGGCCGTCGTGGCTGAACTGCGCCGGGCGCAACTGCCAATAGAGGGCTTTGACGCAGTTCTGCAGGGCGACGTGCCGGTGGGCGGCGGGATGAGTTCCTCGGCGGCCCTCGAAGTGGCCACCGTCCAGACCTGCCAGTTCTTTGCTCACGGCGCCTTTACCATTGGCGAGCAAGGCGCGACGCTCACGCCTCTCCAGGTGGCGGAACTCTGCCAGCATGCCGAGTGGATAGCCTCCGGGGTGCGCTGCGGAATTCTCGACCAGGCTGCCTCCTGTCTTGGTCGTCCCGGCCAGGCCGTGCTGTTGGACTGCCGTTCGCTGGAGTACCGCTACCTGCCGTTTGCCGCGCCGGACCTTGCGCTGGTCGTGATCGACACCGGCGTGCGGCGCGAACTGGCTGCCTCGGCCTACAACGAGCGTCGTCAACAGTGCGAGGAGGCGGCGCGACTGCTGGGCGAGCAGATCGCTCGCCATGAGTCGCGGACCGGACGCGCGATCCAGAGCCTGCGCGATATCTCGCCGGAGGAGTTTGAGCACTATAAAGATGCGCTGCCAGAACTTCTGCGCCGCCGCGCGGGTTATGTCATTGCCGAGAACCGGCGCGTGCTGGAAACCGTCGCGTGTCTGGAGCGCCACGACCTGGTCGGTGTGGGCGAGCTGCTCTGGCAGACGCACACGGGCCTGCGCGACGACTATGAGGTGAGCTGTTTTGAGCTGGATACGCTGGTCGAGCTGGCGCGTTCCGTGCCGGGCGTGCTGGGCGCACGTATGATGGGTGGCGGCTTCGGGGGCTGCACAATCAATCTTGTGCGCGTTGAGGCTGTGGACACGCTGAAGCAGGCAGTGGAGGAGCAGTATCCGGCCCGGACGGGTCTGCGGGCCAGCATTGACGTGTGCCAGGCTGCCGGCGGTCCCGGTTCGGCTGCCGACCCGGCTGAGTAGATAGGAGAAAGGAACCGTTATGAAGCTCTTCCTCTATATAACCTATCACGCGGGCATCATCACCGCAGCGAAGCCGGCCCACCATTGGAGAAATTGCGCGTGCGAGAGGACGTGGCGGTTCCAGAGCGAGCTATCGGCGAGATAGACATTGTTGGAGTCGCCGCCGGTGACGACTACGATATGACCGCCATCGTAGAGTTGTGGGGGCCAGCCGACGATGACTGGGCGTCCCAGGTTGGCGATATCGATCACCTGGTCGAGCGTCCAGTTATTGCCCCAAGCGGTCTGAAAGCCGAATTGCGCCGCCGTGTTAGCAATGCCCACGTTCTCCACCAGGCCAAGCTGCGGAGTGATCTCGCCCAGCCGGGATTCGACCTTCAGGACATCGGTGATGCGATAGTGATAGCCATAGGCGTTCAATACCTCCGTCATAGAGGCGGTAGAGCAGGCCGAATAGGCCCAGGTGTTATACTCTTCTGGCGAAGCGTACTGGCTCTCGTCAAGCTGCGAGATGCGCACCAGGGCCTTCGAGGCATTGACGGCGGGGGCCTGGTGCGCTTTGATGTTCAGTTCCGAGGTAGAGAGCTGAGAGATGCTGGAGGTGCCCAGATTTTTCATCGTGTGCAGCGTCTGATTGAGCAACCCGCTGGCGGCGAAGAGTGTGACCAGCATGAGCGCGGCCAGGCTCATGGTAATCAGCACCGTTGTACGCCGGCGGGCTGTCCTGAGGGTTTTCAGGGGATGTCTGGCGGCTCTGATCGTGTCGGGCGTGATGCGCACAATTTTTCTGGTCTCCAGCGCCTGGCGGGCCGTCTTGAGGGCTTCGGGCGTGATACGCGGAATTTTGCTCGTTTCCAGCGCGTGCCAGGCCGTTTTCAGCTTCTTCAATGAAGACACATCGATCGGCTGCGTAGGACCTTCTTCCACAAAGACAAGCTGCTCCAGCTTTTTTTTGGCCTTCTCCAGCGTGGCGTGGAGGCGCTCATCTTCCAGGTTTTGCCTGATCGCGCGCAGTGCCCCGGTAAACTGTTCGCTCTCCAGCCGCTCCTTCGTGTTCCGCAGGGCAGCTCTCAGCGTCTGCGGTGTGGTCAGCGCCTGGCAAAGCCTGTTCCAATGCTCATGAGCCTGCCTGGCAATCTCCGCGTGCGAGAGATTGCGCGCCTTGTAGCGCAGGGCGAGGAGGGACATGCGACAATAGTACTGCACAATGAAGAACAGAGCCGGGAGCGTCCGCCGCCACTTTTGCCAGGAAAAACCAGACCACATCGAGCAAACTTTCTAGTACGATTGGGACACCGTAAATCATGATGATACTTTTTGGTATCCGCAGTATACTGCACAGATTTTCCTATGGCCGGGGTTTTATGCAGGAATAGCCTGATAGTACCAGATTCTGGTTAAGATTTTTGGGGCCTTTTTGGTTGTCAGTCTGCGCAGAAGGCGTGTATTGCCATCTCATGCCTTTTGTGGGATACTGTGAGCGGCCTTAGGGAGAGCACGCCAGTTGGCTGAAACGTAAGACTTCAAAAGGGATTCAAACATGCGGAAGATTGATGCATTTGCGCATATCCTGCCTCGTTCATATCTCGAGCGGCTGGAGCGACAGCTTGAGAAAACTATGGCTCCCAGCCGGCTCGACTACTACCGCGAGGGCGTCTTCTCTTTCGATCCGGTGCTGACCGACCTGGATGCGAGGTGGCGCAAGATCGACCCGTATGGCGATTACTCACAGATCCTGGTGCTTGCCGTGCCGCCGCTTGAAGAGGTCGGGCCGCCTCAAATCGCGGCGGAATTTGCCCGCATCGCCAATGACGAGATGGCGGAACTGGTCCGGCGGTTTCCTGACCGCTTCGTCGGATTCGCCGCTGCGCTGCCGCTCTCGGACGTTGACGAGTCCTTGCGCGAGCTCGACCGCGCCCTGACTCAACTCGGCGCGCTGGGTACACAACTGTACACCAACGTCCTGGGTGTAGCGCTCGACGATCCGCGCTTCGAGCCGTTGTGGACCTCGCTTGAGGATGCCGGACGCGCCGTGTGGCTTCACCCGACGCGCAGCGCGGCGTGGGCAGACTATCCGTCCGAGAGCAGCTCCGACTTTGGCCTGTGGTGGTCAATCGGCTGGCCCTACGAGACTGCGGCCGCCCTTTCACGCCTCGTCTATTCTGGGCACATGGAGCGTCACCCGCGTCAGATTGTGATCGCGCACCACGGTGGCGGCATGGTGCCGCACTTCTCCGCCCGACTCGCGATGGGTCCCGGCTATCGGCAGGTCAAAGACAAACTCAAGCTGCCGCCGCTCGAATACTTCCGCAGATTCTACGTTGACACGGCGCTGTTCGGCGCGCCGCACGCCGTCCGCTGCGTCCTTGAGTTCTTCGGCCCGCAACACGTGCTCTTCGGCACCGACATACCTCTTGGACCCTCCAACGCGGTCGAGGCGACGATAGCGGACATCGACTCGGCCAATCTTTCCAGAGAGGACCTGGCTGCGGTCTACTCTGGGAACGCCGCGCGCCTGCTCAACCTCGTCGCCAGCTAACAGCCTTTCTTTTGTCGTTCGGGCCGCCGGTGTTCCCGAACGCGATCCGGTCATGCACGACTTCAGCGGTACAAGAAATACCCTCATAGGACGTAACCACGAATATTTCGCTTGTGAATAAGTCTCTCATCGCAGCGTATACATATAGTGGTGAAAAAAGCGCAGGACTTTCCCGTTCGGGGAAGTGACGGGCTGAAAGCCTGCCGTAGAATTGTTCCTGGTGCCGGGAGGGTCCTGGCCACTTTCCCCACTCTGTCGAGTTTCTCTTTCTGTCGTGTATTTGGAGCGTTACGCAAGGAGCAATCACACATGAAATCTAGCAAGAAACTCACCCTGGGGCTGATGCCAACGTTACTGGCCCTCCTCTCGCTGCTCATGGCGTCCTGTGGCAGTACCTCTTCGGGTCCGGTCACAGGCCAGGCGCCCAAGAAAGCGCCGGATGCGCAGCAGATTTATCGCATTGGCGAGCCGGTGGCTGATGTCAAGACGCTTGATCCGGCGCAGGCGGTTGACCTGGCGTCGGCGCAGGCCCAGGAGATGATTTTCACCGGCCTGGTGATGGAGAACGATCAGTTGCAGCCGACCGGGCAACTGGCGACCTCCTGGGATGTCTCGCCTGACGGTCTGACCTACACCTTCCACCTGAGGACGGGCATGAAGTTCAGCGATGGCGCTCCCCTGAACGCCAACGACGTCGCGTATAGCATCGACCGCGCGCTCTCTCCCACCCTGTATAATGCGACCTACGCGCCCGGACTCTACCTGGGGCTGATCAAGGACGCGGCCAAACGCGGCAAGGGCCAGATCTCCAGCCTGATCGGCGACAGCCTTAAAGTGGTGGACGACAATACCTTGCAGATCATCATTACCCAGAAGTCGGCTTATTTCCTGCAGTCGCTGACCTATCCCACATCCTGGGTTGTTGAGAAGAGCCTGGTTGAGAAATGGGGCGCGAAGTGGACCGAGCACCTGGCCGATGCCGGCGCAGGCTCGTCTGGTCCTTTCGTCATCCAGAATTACAACCACTCGGTCGGCATCACCTATGTGCCCAATCCGAACTACTACGGCAAGCAGCCGCAGTTGAAAAAGGTGCAGATCCTCTTCTATCAGCAGATCGACAGCATGTACAAAGCCTACCAGGCTGGCCAGCTCGACAACTCGTATATTCCGAACGCCGACGTGCCTGCTGCTGAGAAGAATAATGCTGCGGAGTTTAAGAAAGTTCCTTCCCTCACCATCTGGTACCTGGGCATGAACTACCTCAACAAGCCGTTTGATAACATCGACATCCGCCAGGCATTCTCGCTGGCCATCAACCGGGATATTATCGCCCACAATATCGAGAAAGACACGGTCACGGCCTCCTGCCATATTATTCCATTTGGCATGCCCGGCTACAGTCCAAACTTGCAATGTCCCGGCGGGGGTCCACTCAAGGGCGATCCTGCCAAAGCCCACCAGCTTTTCATGCAGGGCTTACAGGCTGATGGGCTGACCGTCCAGACTTTCCCATCCATTACCCTGCCCTATCCAACCGGTGCGCCGGACATCGCTCAGATAGTCACGACCCTGGTGCAGGAATGGCAGACGGCGCTGGGCGTGACCATTAAGACGCAGGCGATGGACTTCAATACGGAGATTTCGGAGATCAACCAGACCGTCTGCCAGACGCCGGACACACCGGAGAAATGTGTAAATAAGGGGCTGACTCTGTGGTATAGCGGCTGGATCGCCGACTATCCCGATCCAGAGGACTGGACCACCCTGCAATTTGGCACGGGTTCGGCCAATGATAATATGAACTATGGCCAGAACCTTGCCAGCGATATCGATCAGCAGCACCAGGTCCAGCAGCAGTTGGCGCAGGCCGATGCCGACCTGGGTCCCGACCGCATGTCCCTCTATCAGAAGGCCGAGGTGCAACTGGTCAACGATGTGGCCTGGTGTTCGCTCTACCAGGCTGGCATCGTACAGATGATTAAAAAGTATGTGCAGGGCGTCGTTATCAACGCCCAGGATGTGACACCCCCTGACGACTGGGCCAGCGTCTACATCTCCGTTCACTGAGCAGCGTTCAACGCGTCTCCCGGCAGGCTGTGCAGGTTCGCCCTGCTCGGCCTGCCTGTGTTACGATGTTGGCAGGAGCGAGATTAACTGGCGGGCCAATTGTTGTTCGTGGCTGTCGGCGCGGGGAAGAGACCAGTTTGTAGTGGGAAGTGCGCTGTTTATGAGCAGCAGGACGCCGAAGCGGTGCAGGCAATAGATTACCGGTTGGGGAGGGCGAGTCGGGGTAGGTGTGAACAGGCCATTGAGTAGAGGCGTTCCCACGACCAGGCAGCCGGCGGCGCGCAGCGGGCCTGACGCGAAATGCCATTGCAGATCCACTGTCTCTCCCTTTGCATTGACCGGTGGGTTGAGGCCGCTCACACTTTCCACTGCCCCGGCACAGACCGGGTCAAAGTAGCCTGAATAGCCGGCGAAGTCCCCGCTGCTCAAATCGGCGGGTGCAGCGACATGCCATCCCAGGCTATCCCAGGTGATACGCAGCGGAACGAGGGACTCGTCCATCGTCTGGCCGGTGGCATAATCCCAGGAACTATCATCCGGGACATCGTGCGCCAGCACCTGCCCGCTCATCGTGGCGAACGTCCAGAGACTTTTGACCGGGGCGAAGACATTCCATTCCGGGACGTTCACCGGTGCGGAGAACGAACCGGTACAGAACAGGCGGCAATCTTGCTCGAACAGGTAGCAGGGCGGTGGTTGGGGATCGATACATAACTCATTTGAATTCTCGTTCGTATCCAGGCGAAAGCTCAGCGTTGCTTGCAGCGGCTGAGTGGCGGTCGCAGAGCACTGATTCTGGGGAGTATTTTTGCATGCGGGATCGTTGGGAGCCAGCGTGTAGTGTTCTCCGCGCTGCACGGTATCCGTTGATTGCAAAGCGTCAAGCGCGGACTGTGTTGCCTGGAGAAGGGCGTTGCGCTGCGTGATCGGCAGGGTAGCCAGCGTTTCGGTAAAAGGGATGACCCCGGCGAATTTGCTGCCGAATTCAACCGTCTCGTTATACTGGCAGGTATCCGTTGCAAAGTTATTCGGGATTGAGATGAAGCACGTCTGGGGCAGGAAAGGGGCCGCCTGCCAGGTCAGCCGATGCCGACCGGGAGCGAGACGCAGCGGTGGATCGCTGCCGATGGCGGGTACAGAGGCAAGGCGTCCGTCGATAAAGAGACGCCCCCAAGACGGACTGGCTCTGACGTAGTAAAGATCCTCGCTGGGTACGATCAACAACGTCGGACTGGGCGTCGAGCGAAGGAAGATGCTGCCGACAAGATTCCGCACGGAGGTCGTATTGCCCACAATGAGAATCACCGCCAGGATTAACAGGCTATTGAGCAGGATCAGCAAGAGCCGGCGGCGCGGCGCGCGCGCAATAGGCGATGTCTGTGCCCTCTGAGCAGCATTCTCTGGCGGGTCGAGATCTTTGATCTCAACCTCAAAGTCATTGGGCGATTGCTCTGTTTCGTCCATAGGAAGTTCCCTCCTATGTGTTATGCTTCACAGGATTGTTCACTTCCCAAAAATCTACGAGCCGATGCTGAAATACGGCTGAATCCGGCCTATCTTTCAGGATAGCTGCGAGCCATGCGTGTGGGGCGCGGAGCGATAGATCAGCTCATAATTCCCAATGCTGATATGATCGCCATCGGCCAGCTCGTAGCCCTGACCCACCTCGATCTGCTGGCCGTTGACGAACACGCCATTGTAGCTGCGTTTGTCGAAAAGCAGGACGCGTTCGCCCTCGCGTTTGAGCAGCGCGTGATGGCGCGAGGTCAGTTCGTCCTGCTCAAGGTGCAGATCGCTGGAGCCTGCGCGTCCAATGTTTACCTCCTCATTGATCAGCACAAATTCGTAGGAGCTGTTTGTGTAGGGAGAGCAAACGATCAGGCGCGGCAAGGTGTCGCTGGCGGAGCGGGCCTCTGGCGGCGTATCTGGCGCAGAGGACGCGCTTTCAGCAGGGCTGCTCGCAATTCCGGCCCCGACCTCATTGATCTGTGCGGACGCGTTGTCTCCTCCCTGCACTTCCCCAGTTTCAGAGGGAGCTTCTGCGCTTGCAGAGGTGGTTTCGTCGATCGGCGCGGCTTGCTCACCCGCTGATGGAGGCATCTCATCCTGGGGAATTTCCGGCTGTGCGTTCCCGACGAGCGCAAGCGCCGGCGTACTCTCGCTCTCTTGCGGGCGCGGCGTCTCCGGGAGTGCGGGAAGCGTGTCCGGCTCCGGGATGGCGATACCTCCGACCTCCTCGGTCTGAGGGCCGCTCTCCCGTTCTGTGGCGGCTGGATGCGTGGGAGGGAGCAGTTCATCCAGCGCCGAGGAGGATGGCGCTG
>Ga0070740_10000878_pt1 | contig 49042 bp, 40 predicted proteins | sample Coa_R2_FD_67286 | JGI IMG/M metagenome (GOLD analysis project Ga0070740, IMG submission 67286) | Surface soil microbial communities from Centralia Pennsylvania, which are recovering from an underground coalmine fire - Coalmine... | ecosystem: Environmental > Terrestrial > Soil > Unclassified ... | reverse complement strand
CCGCCATGTGGCGCTTCACCCGCAACAACGGCATCACCGAAGGATTCCACTACAAGATGGAACTGATCAGTAGACAGGCGTACGGCTTCCGCAACTTCGAAAACTACAGACTCCGAGTCACGGTCTTATGTGGTTAACTGAGATGGGATCGGGTCCTGCCCCCGTTTTTGGCGTAGAGCCCGGAAAGAGACTTGGTTGCGGGGGGTGGATTTGAACCACCGACCTTTGGGTTATGAGCCCAACGAGCTACCAGACTGCTCCACCCCGCAGTTTCATCGTAATCCAGGCCTGCGCCACGTGGCAACTCGTGGAGCCGTACACTGTTGTTAGAACTTGAAAATTCTTGGAATCGAGTCATCCTGCGACGAAACCGCCGCCGCTGTGGTCGAGGACGAGAACCGCGTTCTGTCTTCCGTTGTCGCCTCGCAGCTCGGCACGCACGGAAAATACGGCGGGGTTGTACCTGAGCTCGCCTCCCGTGAACATTTGCGGGCCATCGTTCCCACCGTGAGGAGCGCGCTTGCCTTGGCGGCGGCCTCGATAAACGACATGGAAGCGGTCGCCGTCACCCAAGGGCCCGGACTTGTCGGCTCGCTGCTGGTGGGCGTCACCTACGCCAAGTCGATCTGCATGGTCGCTGGAAAGCCGCTGATAGCAGTGAATCACATCGAAGGGCATATTTACGCTGTAATGCTTGAAGCCGCACAGCGCGGTGAGACGATCGAATACCCGGCGCTGGCGCTGATCGTAAGCGGCGGACATACTCATCTGTTTGAAGTGTCCGCCGAATCCAAGTACCGGCTGCTCGGCAAAACGCGCGACGACGCCGCGGGAGAAGCCTTCGACAAAGTCGCCAAACTGCTCGGATTCGGATATCCCGGAGGCCCTGTGATCGACCGGCTGGCGCCGTACGGCGATCCGGACAAGGTGCGGTTCAGTCTTGCAAGAATGAAAGGCAACGCTCTGGATTTCAGCTTCAGCGGATTGAAGACCGCGGTGCTGCGCTGGTTTGAAGCCCGCGACATGGCGGATGAGTTGGCGGCGAGGCGCGATTTATTGCAGCGCAATCCGCGGCCATCCACACAGGAGTGGCTGGAGGTGACGCCGCCCGCAACGCTGGACCTGCTGGCATCATTTCAGCGCACAGTCATCGACGAATTGCTGCGCCGCGCCGTTGTATCGGCCGAGGAGATTGGCGCCCGGGCTCTGATCATTTCCGGCGGCGTGGCGTGCAACGCGGGGCTCAGGAGCGCGGCCAGGTCCGCAAAACTCCCTTATCCGGTGCTGTTCCCCAGCCGCGCGCTCAGCACCGACAATGCTGCGATGATCGCGGCGGCCGCTTTCCCGAAATACCGGCGCGGCGAATTCGCTGATTTCACGCTGAAAGCGCAAGCGAGCCTCACGCTCGCGTAGGATATTGCTATGCGACTCGCAGCCCTCCTGATCGCGGCGGGACTTCCCACTGCCGTATCGGCCGGCGTCACCCACATCGACATCCTGGAACGCCAAGACGTGCTCAATGGCGTCCCTGCCGGCGCTGCCGGTCCCTACGAGCGAATCCGCGCGAGGGTCCATTTCGCCGTCGATCCGAAGAATGCCGCCGACCGCATCATTACGGACATCGATCTGGCGCCTCGCAACAATGCCGGGCTGGTCGAGTTCAGCGCGGACCTGGTGATGTACAAGCCGCGTGATCCGAAGCTGGGCAACGGAACTGCGCTGGTGGAGATCGTCAATCGTGGCAATGGCGGAGCTTTCCGGATGTTCGATTTCGCTAACGCCGGCGTAGGCGAGGTGGGCGATCATTTCCTGCTTGATCGCGGATACACGGTCGTCTGGCTTGGGTGGCAGTTCGACGTGCCCCCGGAGCCGAACCGGCTGCGGCTGTATGCGCCGGTCGCCCACAACGGCGCAAACCCGATTATGGGGCTGGTCCGAGCGGACTTTGTTCCGCTGGAATATACAACCACGATGCCCCTTGCGGACCGCAATCATATTCCATACGCGCCCGCCGATCTGAACGACCCTGCTGCGTTCATGACGGTGCGCGACAGCCAGGATTCAACCGCGCGCCGAATTCCCCGCTCTGAATGGCGCTTCGAGGACTCTGGACATGCGACCATGACGAAGGGTTTCCAACCAGGCCGGATGTACGAAATCGTCTACCGCGCCAAGGATCCCGCCGTCGTGGGGCTCGGTCCCGCCGCCATCCGCGATTTCGTTTCGTTCCTGAAATATGGCGGGCCGGATACGCCGCTCAGCAGCGAGCATCGGTACATCAAGCGCGCGCTGGGCTTCGGAACCTCGCAGAGCGGCCGCTTTCTGCGCACATTTCTGTACTATGGCTTCAACGCGGATGAAAAGAATCGCCAGGTATTCGACGGCGTCTGGGCGCATGTAGCCGGCGCGGGGCGCGGCAGCTTCAACCACCGCTTCGCGCAACCCTCGCGCGACGCGCACCAGTTCATGAACTGGTTTTATCCGACGGATATTTTCCCGTTCACGGATCTTCCGGAGACGGATCCGGAAAGCGGCGTGACAGCGGGCCTGCTCGATCGCGCCCGGGCGGCTCATGTTGTTCCCAAAATCTTCTACACCAACGGGTCTTACGAATATTGGGGGCGTGCGGCGTCGCTGATCCATACCAGCGCCGACGGGAAACGGGATGCGCCGCCCGCCCCTGATACGCGCATTTACTTCCTCGCCGGCACGCAGCACGGGCCGGGCGCGCGGCCTTCGCGGCAATATACGCAGAATCTCACCAACCCGGCGGACTATCGCTGGATCATGCGCGGATTGCTGGTTGCAATGCAAGCCTGGCTCAAGGATGGCATCGCGCCGCCAGATTCCCGGTATCCGCGAATCGACCGGGACCAGCTCGTCGCCGTCTCCGCCGTCATGTTTCCAAAAATCAGCGGCGTGCGGGTCCCGGCTGCCAACTACCACGCCTATCGCCTCGATTTTGGCCCTCAATTCGCGACCGCAGGAATCGTAAGTTTTGAGCCGCCCAAGATCGGGCATCCCTTCCCGACGCTGGTTCCGCAAGTGGATCGCGACGGCAATGAAACTGCCGGGGTCCGTGCGCCGGAGCTCTCCGTGCCGCTTGCCACCTACACGGGTTGGAATCTGCGCAATCCCAAAATCGGCGCGCCGGAGGCATTGTATGACATGGCCGGGTCGTTCATTCCGTTCGCGCGGACCAAATCCGAGCGGCTCAAGAGCGGCGATCCGCGTTTGTCGATTGAGGAGCGCTATGAGAATCGCGCCGCATATTTGAACCGTCTTGAAGCGGCTGCGGTTCAACTCGCGCGAGCGCGCTACATCCTGGAGCCCGACATTCCGCGGATCAAACGAGTCGCCGGCGCGCGCTGGGACGAGATTATGTCGCGGCGCTGAAGGCCGCCCGCCATGCGGGTGTTACTCTGGCAGTATGGGCCCTCATCCGCAAGGCGAATTGCCGCCTAGGGATCCAATACCTGGCGTCCAGAATCTGATCGCGATCGGGTCGGGCAAAGGCGGCGTCGGAAAGACCACGGTGGCAGTCAACCTGGCCATCGCGTTATCCAAGCTCGGCTACTCCACGGGTCTGATGGATGCGGACGTATACGGGCCCAATGTGCCGCTGATGATGGGACTGCGAGCAACCCCGCGAGCCGTCGGCGACCGCATACAGCCGCTCCACAAGTTCGGCGTGGTCCTCATGTCGATGGGCTTTTTGAATCCGGGCGACAAGCCCTTAGTGTGGCGCGGTCCGATGCTCCACCAGGTCATCCAGCAGTTTCTGCGAAGGGTGGATTGGGGGCTCCTCGATTACCTTCTCATCGATCTTCCGCCTGGAACGGGAGACGTCCAACTATCGCTCATCCAGACAGCGCCGCTCACTGGCGCTGTGGTTGTGACAACGCCCTCGGATGTATCGCTCGAAGACGCCCGCAAGGCCGTGAATATGTTCAATCAGGTTCGCGTGCCGGTCCTGGGCATCATCGAAAACATGAGCTACCTCATTTGTCCACACTGCAACGAGCGTATTGACGTCTTCAGCTCAGGCGGTGGAAAGCGCACGGCGGACATGATGAACGTGAATTTCCTGGGCGCCGCGCCGCTCGATCCGGAGGTCCGGATCGGCGGCGATTCCGGTAAGCCCGTGGCCACGCGCGATCTGGACGACCCTCACGCCGCTGTATTCGCCGAACTCGCGCACCGTCTCATCGACGAGGCGGAGCGCGCCCGGGAGACTCACAAAGGCCCCGCCATCACAATTGAAGAGTGACTACTTCAGCGAGAAGAACTGGTAGGTATACTTCCAGTGCGTCTCGCGTCCCGGATCGACGCGGAGGTCAATGTACGGCTCTGGGCAAAACGTCGTCCGAATCGACCAGTAGTAAATTCTCGAAAGAGGATGGTCTCCGGTAATCCGCACCGCAGCGCCGGCGCCGCGGTGCTCCATGCGGATGTCGTAATCAGCCGGCGTTGGTCCGAATCCGCCCAGCTCGCCGGCCACGCTCTGACCGGTTTGCAACTCCTTTAAATAAATGATCTCATTGCCGCGCACCTCAGCCAGCGGGGTTTGAAACTGCCGCAGGACTTTAAGCTGAAAGGGAAACTTGACGCTGGCTTCCGGTCCGGTCGGCTGGTTGTCCATCACGAAGAAGTTATGGTCGTATACGGAGGTCTGAATCGGCTTTTTGCCAGTGTTCCGAAGCGAGTGCTCAATCGTCATCTCCGCTTTGTTCCTGGTTAAACGGACCGTCTTGGCGTAGCGGTAGGCGTATCCGTTCGGCCCGGACAATACGTGGATGAACTCGATCCAGTCCGGACCATTCCGCACATTTCGCTCGCCCGGATCGACAATCTCGTACGTTTTGAAAAGCTGATACGGACCGGCGTCCGGCCGCCGGACGACGCCCACCCCAATCCGAATGAAGCCCTCGCCGGGCTGCGCTTCGTCATATCCGAGCCCGGATTCGTTGGTTCTGAACTCCTCCACCGGCCCCATAATCGCGTCGTGCAGCTTGGGGTCGTACTTCGGGAACCATTGTCCGAAAAACTCGTGCCCCTGCGTGCGCAGGCTGTAGATGACTCCGGCCCAATCAAACCGTGTGCCGCGATAATAGCCTTTCTCGGCGTCCGGCAGATAAAACTTCGCCGTGACCACTCCATTCGAAATTTCGGCGGAGGGAAAATCCGCCGCTGACAACAATCCGGCCGCAAGCGCCGCCACAATGATCCGTCTCATGGATTCGCTAGACATCCCAGTTAAGAATGATTTTCCCGGCCTCGCCCTGATGCATGATATCGAACGCGCGCTGATATTCCGAGTATGGAAGCCGGTGGGTTATAACCGGGCTGATGTCGAGGCCGGCTTGCAGCATGACGGTCATTTTGTACCAGGTCTCATACATCTCGCGGCCGTAAATGCCTTTGATCGTAAGCATGCTGAAAATGACCGTGGTCCAGTCGACCGCAATCGGCTCCGCAGGAATTCCCAACAATGCGATTCTGCCGCCATGACTCATATTGGCGATCATGTCCCGGAGCGCGGCGGGGCTGCCAGACATTTCCAGGCCCACGTCGAATCCCTCCTTCATGCCGAGATCTTTTTGCACGTCGGCAAGCGTCGTATGCCGCGGGTCGACGGCCCGGGTGACCCACATTTTCTTCGCCAGTTCCAGCCGGAAGGGGTTCACGTCGGTGATGACCACAAACCGCGCGCCGGCATGCCGGACAACCGCCGCCGCCATGAGTCCGATCGGACCGGCGCCAGTGATCAGCACATCTTCCCCGAGAACGGGGAATGATAAGGCGGTGTGCACCGCGTTGCCGAAGGGATCGAAAATTGAGGCGATATCGAGATCCACGTGCGGCCAGTGCACCCACACGTTGTTCATCGGGACTGAAATATATTCGGCGAACGCTCCAGGGCGGTTTACGCCAACGCCGCTGGTATGCGCGCACAGATGCCGGCGTCCGGCCAGGCAGTTGCGGCACCGTCCGCAGACCACGTGCCCTTCGCCGCTGACAATCTGGCCGGGGAAAAAGTCGGAGACGTTGGCTCCCACCTCGACAATTTCACCGACGAATTCGTGGCCGATCACCATCGGCACGGGAATGGTCCGCTTCGCCCAGTCGTCCCAATTGTAGATGTGCAGGTCCGTTCCGCAAATCGAAGCGCGCTTGACGCGGATGAGCACGTCGTTAATGCCGATGCGCGGTTCCGGCACATCGTCCAGCCACAGTCCGGGTTCGGCGTACTTTTTAACGAGGGCTTTCATTTCAGCGGACGGACATCCCAGGCCGAATCCTGATTGTACCGAACGGCTCCGGCGCCGCCGTATGCCGCCGCCGACGGTCGGCGCGGCAAGCTCCTCGATTCTTTAAAACAGAAGCTTCAGCGACAATTGGATGAACCGCGGCAAGTTGGATTGATCCATCGCGCCCGAGATCCGCCCGAAGTTTCCACTATTGACGTCCAGTACGGGTCCGTTGAAGAATTGCGGCGTATTGGTCGCATTTAAAAAATCGCATCGGAACAGGACGTCATAATGTTCACGGAAGCGCGTGTGCTTCATGACGGAGAGATCCAGATTGCGGATTGGCGGATTTCGAACGGAAGTGATGCGTGTGGACCAGGTCTCTAGCGTGAAGGCAGGACGGACGGTCCAGGCCGGTTGCTCGCCGGGCAGACAGCCCCGCGTGGTTCCGTTCGCTAACAGGGTGCAAGTGTTAAACCAGCGGGTCAGGTCCTGATCTCTGTAAACCGGGCTGACGCCGGTCGGAACCGTATTCGGGGCGTTCAGAAGGTTCAAAGGCATCCCGGACTGAATTCGGGAAATCGCGCTCACCTCCCAGCCGCTGATGAATTGCCGGACAAGGCGGGGAGCGCCGGCGCCGAGCGGCTTTCCGGCCCCGAACGGCAATTCGTAGAGCCCATTGATTTGGAAGCTGTTCGGCATATCCCAGACCGCTACCGCCTTCTCCAGCTGCGTATCCTGAGGATTCCGGTAGTTGGTCATGTCCATGGTCTTCGAATACGTGTAAGCGAAGCTGAAGTTCAAACCTGCGGAGAGGCGTTTGTAAATGAGCGCCTGTAGCGCGTTGTAGCTGGATTGACCGACGGGTATAAAAAGCTCGTTGATGCTCAAAAATTGGGGATAGGGTCGCAGTAACTGCTGCCGCTGCACGGTGGCCCCGTTCAGGGATGTTCCTGGAATGAGCCCCGCGAACGGATTCGGGACGCTTTGCGTGAGAATCGATGAACCGAGAGCGAGCGATTGCGCCGAGATTTCATTGATTTGCTTCGATACCTGAAGATTTCTCACGCGGCTGCCGACATATCCGACCGAGACAAGCATCTGAAACGGCAACTCGCGCTGTAAATCCACAGAGAACTGATGGGTATAGGGAATGGGCCGGTCCGGGTCGCCAAATTGGAACGACTGGCCGAGCGCCGTGGAGAGCCCAAGCGAGCTGCCCACCGGACGCAGAACCCCGTCCGGAAACGGGTTTGACAACAGATTTTGTGGAACGCCTGCCTGGATCGACGTTACCATCGCAGTGCTCTGGCTGAAGCCCGGCGCTGGTCCGGGATCGTCAAATGTCTGTGCATACAGCAGCCCATAACCGCCACGCAAGACGGTATGGGACTCAAACCGGTAGGCGAGTCCGACGCGCGGGCCGAAATTATTCCAGTCCCGTTTATAGATGCCACGGTCCTGTCCCGCCACGCCGGCGAACAGCAGGCCTCCCGTCAGCGTCAGCCCCGGAACTTGCAGCGGGCTTGCAGCGCGGGTATCGAAACCGCGGGCAAGAGCGTTGAAACGATCCGTGAGCGGCCCCAGGTAGTCCCACCTCAAACCAAAGTTGAGCTTCAAGTTGGATGTCAGAACGAAATCGTCGGTCACATACAGAGACCAAAGCCGCTGTTGGAGCGCGGGTGAAGTGTTGACATCGATATTGCCGGACTGCGGAGTTCCCAGCAGAAACGATGCGATGGAATTGCCGGAACTGGGAGACACGGCCAGCGGATTCTCGCCGGTGAATTGCGGATCGAATGTAAATTGGCCCGCCCAATAACCCGGGTTGGTGCGGTATGCCCGTTGCAGGCGAAACTCGCCGCCCCCTTTTATGGTGTGCCGGCCGCGCAGAAATGAGAGCGAGCCCTGAAAGGAGTTCGTCTGAGCGATTGGATCGAATTGGCTGGGGGCGGCGCCAGCGCCTTCATAGCCGCTCCAGTTGAAGCGGGGGAACCAGGCTTTCGCCTGCGCCACATAGGTCGGCGAAAACCCCAAGTCGGCGAGGTTATAGTTCGCCCCGATCGAACTGCCGCTCTGTCCCAAAAACCGCGCCAGCCCCGCTCGCAGGTCCAAGACAGTCTGCGGGCTTAACAAATGGGTCAACTGAATGGTTGCGCTGTGGTTTTCGCGCTTGAAAGGCGTGTTGCCGCTGGTTTCTGCGATATTGACCGAAGAAACGGTGGAATAGTGAAACCCTCTTTCTTCTGCCAGCGCGTTGCGTGAATAACGCACAAACATCCGAGTCTGATCGCTAATGTTGTAGTCGGCGCGACCGGTGTACTCGGGGAAGAAATCGGTGAACTTGCGAGTCGAGCCGTTCGAGACCAGGTTGTTCAAGCCCGTTACTGGATTACCGGGAGCATTGCCCTGCGGGATGAGGGATAACACCTTGACGGCGACCGGATTGAACAGCGAAGCGGGTATCTTATTGCCCGGGAATGGATCCCGCACCAGCGTCCCGTCCGGGGCGGCGCGCGTAGTGAAAGGGTTGTAGATCACGGTCATCAGCGGCGCGCCCGCCGAGTTGGTTCCATAGTAGGTTGTCGAGAAGTCCCCCGCGCGCTGAGCCGCTGTCGGTACGGAAGTGACGAATGGGTCAGGAATCACCTGGCGGATGTTCTCATATGTGAACGTGAAGAACAGCTTGTCGCGAATGATGCGCCCGCCGAGGTCGCCGCCGAACGTATTGATGTGAGACGACTGGCGCGGCTGTCCGAGGCGATTGTTATTGAACGTGTTAGCGTTGAGGTGCGTGTTCTGCAAGTATTCGAAAAGCGACCCGTGAAAATCATTCGTACCGCTTTTTGTAATGATGTTGACGATGCCGCCGGTGGTCCAGCCATACTGCGCGTCATACGCCGAGGTCTGGACCCGGAATTCTTGAGCCGCTTCGGCCGTGGGGACATAGGCCACAGAGCTGGCTCGCGCCAGATTCGACACCCCGTCAATCAGCACCTCGTTCATACTCGGCCGTCCCCCACTGATGGCCATGCTGCTTGAACCGGCGATATCGAACGGACGCAGCCTCGTAACCGACGCTGTCACGGCCACGCCCGGCGCCGACCAGGCCTGCGCGAAGATGTTCCGGCCCTGGAGCGGCGTTTCCAGCACGCGCTTGGGCTCCAGGCTTAATCCCCGGTCGGCCGTGGAGGCTTCAAGCAGCGGCGTGTCGGCGTTCACCGTAACGCTCTGGTTGACGTCGCCGACCGTAAGCGTAAAATCCACAACGGCTCTCTCAGCGACCCCGAGCTGAATGCCTTCACGAACCAATTTGGAAAAGCCAGGCTTTTCCACAGTGACCACATAGGAGCCCGGCTGCAAAAACGGCACTTCATACTCGCCGCCATCTCCTGAAATGGCGGTGGACGTGGCTCCCTGACCGGCGGACTTGACTTCGACACGCGCTCCGGGTACCGCCGCGCCGCTCGGATCCGAGATTCGGCCCCGCAATGTGGCTCGGAACTCCTGTCCCAACAACAGCGCCGTAGAAAGGGCGCCGATCGCCAGGATTCTCGTACGTCGCATCAGCTCACTTTGAAACATTGACCGCAACTTAACGGCAACTTATAGTAAAGCGCCGAATAAGGCAAGAAAAATTTCGTAACGGCTTACGCGTGCGGCGGTCGGCTGTAATCTAGCGCAGGCGCCCTCGGGGTGTCTTGCCGGCTCACAACCACAGCGTCTTCAAAAGTTATCGCTGCACTCCGTTGGGGCGCCAAGACAGAACGGGCTCCAGAAATTGCGCGGGCGACTGTAAGAAGCCCCGCAGTTCAATAAAACAATGATTTCTATAGCTTGTCAGGCTTTCAGCCATCTGCCGGCACGTAGACGCCTCGCCAAGCCAGCGTTTTCCCGGCCCTGGCGAGAAATTCCGCTGCATGGCGTCACTTACACTCAGATTCGCGTTCGGGAGTTTTTCGAGCGTCTGCCCGGACGAAACATCATCGAGTCTGTGGAACTCAGTCCACCAGGTTCCGGGTCGGAGTAGACGATGAATCCTGATCAGTTCGCCAACCGATTTGTGTTGATCGTCGACGACGAACCCGCCATCCGAACGGTGATCAGGCTGCATCTGGAAAAGAGCGGAATTCCGGCAATCGTGGCCTCATCGGCGGCCGAAGCGCTGGACGTTTTCGAGCGCGACAGCGCTCGGGTAAGGCTGTTAATTACTGATATCGTCATGCCGCAGATATCCGGTTGCGAGCTGGCGTACCGAATGCGTCAAATCCGCCCGGATTTGCCTGTTCTATACATGTCCGGATTCTCGGATCGCGCTCCGGACGACGGCATCCCGTGCCTGCCCAAACCGCTCGATTTCCCGCTGCTGATCGAAACAGTGCGAGTGTTAGCAGGGTTTACGGCGTGGCGCGCCGCGCGTCTGTGAATCCACAAGCCCGAGATTTCGCAAGCAACGCCGCCGCGATCCCGCCGCTTCTGAAAACAGGCGCGAGCTGTGCTTAAATGAAGGAAAGCACCCTTTTGCGCCCGTAGCTCAGTTGGATAGAGCGTCTGGCTACGAACCAGAAGGTCGCGTGTTCGAATCGCGCCGGGCGCACGAAATTTTTGACGACTGCGCTAAAGAAGCGGCCCGTTCTGATTCGGAAAAATCCCCAGCGGCCGCGGTCCAATTTGTCCTTCAAGACGAGCTGTGCGAAACGCTGCCGGTGACGTTTGCGAGTTGTCGGCGGTCAGAGACCTGCGACCGGAGGGGTGCTACAATCCGGGACGATATGCCTCAATCAAACTCGAGCCGCCGCGGATTTTTGAGAACCGCCGGCGCTGGAATCGCCGGCGGCGCCGCATTAACCGGAGGTCCCGCCAGCCGGCAACTCACTCAGCAGGAAAAGCTCGCGCGCATCGCGTCGAACACCTGGCCGATCCGGCACATTTTCAAGACGCGCTCAAACCGGTCGAGTCCCCAATCGGTTGCCATGAAAAAGAAGTACGGGGAAATTACGATGTTGGATTTCCCGCGCTTCACCAAGGACACATTTCCGGGTGTGTATCACATGGATTTGTTTTCCGGTCTGTTCGGCGATGCGACGGACGACAGCATGTATGTGAAAACTGCGGTCACCTTCAACGGACAGACGCGTATGATCGAAGAATTTGATCCATCCAGCGCATCCGGAAGGCGGTGGCTCGAGAAACTGGCGGCGGTCATGGCGGACACCGGCGTCAAATGTCATCACATTTCCAATAATGCGCCGCGCGATATCAGTGAACCGGACGTCGACAGGCGCAAGGCGGGCATCGCCGTCGCGAAGAAATGGCTGGATGCAGCCGCGCTGCTTGGCGCTAAATCCATGCGGGTGAACAGCGGCGGTCCGCGGATCGCGCCCGGTCCCGTCGCGACGGCCGATTATCCGAAGAACGATGAACTGGCCAAGTACTTAGGCTGCTGCATCGAATCGTTCAAGGAGATGGCGGATTACGGCGGGAAAGTCGGCGTGAAAGTCACGCTGGAAAACCACTGGGGACTGACGGCCAACCCCATGAATATCCGAATTGTTATTGAGGAGGTCAATTCCCCGTGGTGCGAAGCCTCCCCGGACTTCTGTAACTGGGAGCACGAGTACTTGCTGTATCACGGCCTCGCTGACCTCGCGCCCTATGCCCATACCAATGTTCACGCCAAGTATTGGAACCGATGGAAAAATCCCGACGTACAGCGCTGCGTGAAAATCATGACGGCCGCCGGCTATATGGGAATCTTCGCGCTCGAGTACGAAGAGGGTCCCTGGGATGGAGTGGAAGGCGCTAAATATCTGTACAACGAGGTTCTGGCTGCGCTGTAGTTCCAGCCGCAGATGAACTCCTCTTAATATGGGCTCATCTGCGGGCTTCGCCAGGAACTAGCTGTTCTTGCCGCGCCCCCGCGCTGCGCTGCGGCTGCTCTCCTCAGGCAGCGCCGCGCCAACAGCGCCTGCGAGCGCATTCAGAGAAGCGGACGTCATCTGCTGCATATAATGGGCGGGAACGCCCTCCGCCTCCTTCAGGAACACCAGGGCGTTGTCCGTGGAATCATAGTCCACTTTGAGCATGTCGCCGCCGCGGACCTGTTCCGTAGCGATCAGATTTGACATGGGGTGAACAAGCAGTTTCTCGATGGCCCGCTTCAGTGGACGCGCCCCGTACTTGACATCCGTCCCTTCTCTTAAAAGGAAGTCTTTCGCGGCGTCGGTCGCCGTAAAGACAAATGCATTCACGCCGGCGGAGTCGAAAATGCGCTGCTGAACCATATTCAGCTCTATGTCCAGCACTCGCCGGAGCTGCTCCTGCCCTAACGGTTTAAAGACGACAATCTTGTCCGCGCGGTTGACAAATTCAGGCGGGAACTTCCGGCGGGCTGCCTCCACGCCGCTATTGGCGATTTTCTTTGTGGTCCTCTCGCCGACAGCTCCCGATTCCACTTCGGAACGGTGCGGTGAACAGAATCCCATTCTGGGATTCAAAATGGCGCTCATCTCCGCTGCGCCCACGTTGCTCGTCATGAAAATCATGGCGCGCGAAAAGTCCACCTTACGGTTATCGCCGAGCGTCAAAGTGGCTTTGTCGAGGATTCCCAGCAGCAGGTTCCAGAGGGCGTCGCTCGCCTTCTCGATCTCGTCGAATAAAACGAAACTGAGCTTGCACTTGTCGGTGTGGTACTGATTGAGAACTTCCTGGCTCAGCAGCGGGTGCGTCTCACGATGTCCCAGATAGCCAGGAGGAGAGCCAATCAGCTTCGCAATCTCATGACTATGCTGAAATTCGCCGCAATCGATCTTTATGACCGCTCGCGGATTTTTCACCAGGCATTCTGCCGTGGCTTCCACGATGCGGGTCTTGCCCGTCCCGGTCGGCCCAAGAAACAGGAACGTGCCGATCGGACGCCCGGGCGCATTCATCCCGGTCAAATGCATCTGATAGATATTGACAATCTGCTCGATCGCCTCGTCCTGCCCCACAATGAGTTTTCTCAGGTTGCTGTCGAGGGCTTCGGCATCCCGACCCGTTTTGTTCGGGTCTAACTTCGTGTTGAGCCGCACCATTTATTTGACCGCCTTCCGCTTTAAGTCAGAGCAAACTTCGTACCAATACGCCGGGCATTCGTAAGTTCTGGCGCCGATTACTGTTTCGGCTTCGCGGGGCGCACTTCCACGCGGCTGATCAGCGTTCTTTCGGGCGTACGAAGGATCATTCTTACGATATCGGCGACATCCTCGGGAGCAATTTTCCATGCACCCTCGCCGCCGCTTCCGAACTCCGTGTTTACGCTGCCCGGCATGATGTAGCTCACGCGGACATTGTCGTAACGATGATCGAGCATCATCGCCTCTGAAAATCCGTTCAGACCAAATTTCGAGGCGTTGTAAGCCGCTCCGCCCGCGAACGCATGCTTGCCGGCAAGTGAACTGATGTTCACAATGTAACCCCCACCGCGGCGCTGGAACATGGGCATCGCCGCGTGAGAGCAGTAAAAGACTCCCGAGAGATTGGTATCGAGAGTTTGTCGCCACTGTTGTACTGTGAGATCCGCGACCTTCGCGAATACGCCGACGCCGGCGTTATTTATCAGTACGTCCAGCGCGCCGAACTTCTCTTCCACGATTCGAAACAGGCGTGCAACATCATCCGGCTTGCCTACATCCGCGACGGCGCCGATAACGCTGCCGCGAGGGCGCAGCTCAGCGAGCGTGCGGTCAATGCGTTCCGCATCCCGCCCGCAGATCGCCACCGAGGCGCCGGCGTCGAGCAACATCTCCGTAATCGCGCGGCCGATGCCCCGCGAGCCGCCGGTTACAATCGCAAATTTGCCATTCAAAAATCGATCCATATCGATGATGGTACTCACAGGCTGTTACCGCGCTCGCCCCCGGGGGCGCAAGCGCCAGCGCCGTATACTTGGATACAGAAGGTGACCGTCCCGCAATGCCTACAATGAGCATTCTCTGGCTGCGCGTCGCCACAGCGCTGTATTCGGTTGGCCTCCTGCACGCCATCCTGATGGCGCTGCGAAAAAAACCGTTATTGTCGTCCGCCTCACTCGGCGCGTTTTGCGTCGGCGTCGTCATCCACGCCGTCGCAATCGTCGAACTTGGCGTCGCTGCCGGCGCGATCCCGGTTCACAATTTCAACGAATCGATTTCACTGTGCGCGTTTCTGATTGCGGCCGGTTACTTGTTCGTTTACTGGCGTTATCAGTTCGCGTCACTGAGCGTTTGCGTGTATCCGCTGGTTTTCGTGATGGCGCAGGTCGGCGCGATGGAATTCCCCGTTGCGGGGTGGAGCGATACTCGCGTGCGTAACGCATGGCTCCTGCTGCACGTGCTGCTTGTGCTGCTGGGATACGCCGGGCTGGCGCTGACTGCGATCGCCTCTCTGTTTTACCTGGTTCGGGAACGCCAACTCAAGCGCAAGACATCCAGCCGGCTCTTTGAGCGACTCCCCCCGCTGGCGACGCTGGACAACGTCATCACCAACGCGATGGGTTTTGGCTTTGTGTTCATAACGCTGGGGGTGATCGTGGGCAGTGCGTGGGCGTTTATCGAGTTTGGAACTCGATGGGTGGCTCGTGAACAGATCGTCATCTCGTTCGTCACATGGGGTTTTTACCTGATTATGATTTTTCTCCGGCTGACAGCGGGATGGCGCGGCCGCAAAGCGGCCCTGATGGCGCTGAGCGTGGTCGCCTTCTCCGCGCTCACCTGGGCCGCCCACGTGGGCTTGCGGCCCGACCTGCTTCGATGAAGTTCGTCATCACAGGCGTAAACCATAAAACAGCGCCGGTCGAGGTTCGCGAGCGGTTGGCTTTTTCGGAAGCTTCTCTGGGCGCCGCTTTGGAGGATCTGCGCGCACGCCCGGGTCTGATCGAGGGAATGATTCTCTCCACCTGCAACCGCGTCGAGGTCGCCGTGACCGCTGCTGAAGACGCCGATGCGGAGCTTTCAGTGGAAGATTTTCTCGCCTCCGCCCGTCAAGTAAGCCGCGATTGGATCGCCCCGTACCTGTACCACCACTCCGGCCAGGACGCCATCCGCCACTTGTTCCGGGTGGCATCCAGTCTGGATTCCATGGTGGTGGGCGAACCCCAAATTCTTGGCCAGCTCAAAGCCGCCTACGCGACCGCGAAGGAGAAGGGCGCGATTAACGGTTTCCTCGACCTGCTGGTCTCGCGCGCCTTTAACGTCGCCAAACGCGTACGGTCGGAAACCGATATCGGCCAGAGCGCCGTCTCCGTCAGTTATGCAGCGGTTGAGTTGGCTCGCGAGATTTTCGGGGCGCTTGCCGACAAAAAGGTCTTGCTCATTGGCGCTGGGAAGATGTCGGAGCTCTCCGCCCGTCACCTGCACCGCTCCGGAGTGGCGCTGATCGCAGTCACGAACCGAACCGAGGAGCGCGCCGCCGAAATGGCGGAGGTGTTCGGCGGCCGCATAGTTCCGTATCAAAGCTTCATCTCGGCGCTGCCGGAGATGGATATCGTGATCGCATCGAGCGGAGCGCCCCAGTACATCCTGAGCAAGGACCAGATGCGCAGGGTGATTGAGGCTCGCAGGAACCGCCCGATGTTCCTCATCGATATCGCTGTGCCGCGCAACATCGACCCGGCCGTGAACGAACTGGACAACGTGTTCCTGTATGACGTCGATGACCTCCAGCAAGTGGTGAACCGCAACGTCGAGAACCGCGCAAAGATCGCTGAACAGGCCGAACAGATCATCTCCGAAGAGGTGGAGCGTATGATGGCGCGGCTTAAAGCGCGGGAGATCGCCCCTACCATCGTCAGCCTCCAGGAACAGCTCGATCAGCTGCGCATCGCTGAAATCCAGCGGGTCCGCGCCAGGCTCGGCCAGCTCACGCCCGAGCAGGAAGAAGCCATCGAATCGCTTACCCGCGGTATTGTGAACAAGATCGCGCATGGTCCAATCTCGGAGCTCCGAAGGCAAGCCATCGAGCCGGATGGTCATCACTTCGTCAGCGTGATCCGCCGGGTATTCCGGCTCGGGGACCATGGATGATTGTCATCGGATCCCGCGGGTCGCAGCTGGCGCTATGGCAGGCTCGCTGGGTGGAGGCGCAGCTGACCGCGCTTGGCGAGACCTGCCGGGTCGAAATCATCCGCACGACAGGAGATCAGATCACCCATGCGCCGCTCGCCAAAATCGGCGGCAAAGGCTTGTTTACCAAGGAAATTGAAGACGCGCTGCTGGCCGGCGCGATCGACGTCGCCGTGCACAGCTTAAAGGACCTTCCGACGGAAATGCCGGCCGGACTGGCGCTTGCGGCGATTCCACCGCGCGAGGATGTCCGTGACGCAATGGTCGGCAGAACCTTGGCGGATCTCCCGGCGGGCGCGAAAGTAGGGACCAGCGCGCTGCGGCGCGCTGCACAGCTTCGCGCCAGACGGCCTGATCTGGTGATCGAAACAATTCGCGGCAATCTCGACACGCGCTTGCGCAAGCTCGACGAAGGGCAGTTTGACGCGGTCGTGCTCGCAGCCGCGGGGCTGCGGCGGCTCGGCTGGACGCACCGGATTGCGGAGCTGCTTTCTGAGGATGTCATCTGCCCGGCTGTCGGCCAGGGCGCCCTCGCCATCGAAACGCGGGCTGGCGACGGCGCCGTCGCCCGTCTCGTAGCCCGGCTTGATGATCCAGCCACCCGCGCCGCCGTCATGGCGGAACGCGCGCTGTTGCGCGCTCTCGGCGGCGGCTGCCAAGCGCCGATCGGAGCCTATGGGCGCATTGCTGGCGGGCGTCTTGACCTTTGCGCCGTCATTGCGCTTCCAGATGGATCGCGCCTCCTGCGCGGCAGGCGCCAGGGCGCGGCCGCTGATGCCGTGCGCACCGGCGAAGATCTCGCAGCCGAGTTGCTTGCGGCGGGCGGCCGCGAAATCCTCGAGTCCGTCTATGGCGTCCCTGCGCCCGGCGTGCGGCTTACGTGACCGGTCAGTTGCAGCCGCGCTTCCAGGCTGCGGTTCGCATCGCTTCGGCCCGCGCCGTGGGCTTCTACCGGAACGCCGCGGAAGATTCCTGACGCGTTCAGCCGCCCGCGTCCTGCGCTTCTGCGATCGCCTTCGTCTCCCTGAGGGTTGTCATAGCGTCCTTTAGCGGCACATACTCCATCGCCACGAAATCCCGGAATCCCGCGTCGCGAATAGCGCGAAAAACGTTTCGATAGTTTATTTCTCCAGTGCCGGGCTCATGGCGTCCGGGAACGTCGCCGACATGAAAGTGGCCGATCGAGGAGATGTTGGTCCGGATCGTGTCGATCAGATTCCCCTCCATGATCTGCACGTGATAGATATCGAACAGAACCTTGACATTCGGACTGTCTGCCGCGCGCAGGAGCTGAAAGGCCTCGCGCGTCGAGTTCAGGTAGTAGTTTGCGTGGTTCTCGCGGGGATTGAGCGGCTCGACCTTCGCCCGCGTGTTCAGCACTTCCACGATGAGCTGGATGCCTGCCGGCGCCGCCATCGCCGCAGCGCGCTTCAGCCCCTCGACAATGCTGGCCCTCTGCGCCTCGCGGCTAAGATGCGGCGCCCGGTTGCCTGTCAGGACCACGAGCCGCGCACTCTCGAAGCGTTTCGCCGCCTCGATGGAAGCGGCGATCTCTTGCAGAAACCCACCGCGCTCGGCTGGATCGCAGAGCCCCATGCCCTTGGGATTCACGCTCCGGTTGCCGACCAGGCAAACGCACTCCAGTCCGAGCCGGTTTTTCAGGCGCGTAATCTCTGCCGCATCCGCCGCGCGCCAGTCGCCGAACTCAAAGCCCTGATAGCCTGCCTCGGCGACGCGCTGCAGCTGCTCGGCGAGCCTTAGGCCGGGAAATATCGGCTCAACGCGAACCGACAACTTGAACCCCGCAGCTTTGCGTTGCGCGAGGGCTGCCGCCGCGGGCAACTGGAGCAAGGTACGCCGGAGCACGCCATGCCATCATATCATCGCGTGGTTAAAACTTGAAACGACGTTTCAGAAAACAGAAAATCCGTTGACAAAAACCAATCACTCGGGTTACATTCCCGCAAGGGGTTCGTTTCGATGCCGCTCCGTCGCGCCGTTCTTGTCTCAGCGCTGTGCCTGGCCGTTTGGGGCGGCGAACGGGTATCGCTTCGTCTCATCCGGTTCGCAGACGCCAAGCCGTTCCACATGGGGAGCGTCACCTCCATGCGAATCGTGAGCCCAGAGGTTGGGGCGAAGCGGCTGACGCTGAACTACTCGCTGTCGCAGGCGGGCGCCGAATTCGCGCAGCACGTGCACGAAGGGTCCGACGACACGATCCTGGTACTAGGCGGCGCGGCGGATCTCCGGCAGGGCGGAACGCGGACGCCGATGCCTGCGGGCGTTTCTGCATTTGTACCGGCCGGCCAGATACACGGGACAATTACGACCGCCGCGGACACCGTGATGATCAGCACGCAGACGCCGCCGGATCTCATTCTGTATACAGGCGCGCGGGATTCCTCCCGGCCCGGCGCCGCGCCGCCCAAAGGCGTTATTACGCCCGGCGCCGTGAAATTCATCCGGTTCGCGGACCGCAACGGAGTATTCATCGATTCGCAAATCGGAGCGCAGCGCGTGTTGGTCGCGCGCCGAACGCTCGTCAAAGGCGAGTCGCTCAAAACCTCGATCGCCGACGGCGCAGAGCAGGCGCTGTTCGTGTGGAAGGGCGCCATTCTCGCCAGGAGCGGCGCGGTCGCATGCCACGCTGGCGAAAAGGACGCCATTTTTGCGACCGGGCCGGGCGCACTCGAAATCAGCGGCGCATCGGAACAGCCAGCCGCCATGATCCAGATCCAATCGCGCTAAGGAGAACGCCATTGTCCCACATTTCCCGACGCAATCTCGTACGCGCCGCCGCCGCCATTCCTCTTCAGGCCGTACGCGGCACAGCGCAGAATTCCGCGGTCCGGATCGGAATCATCGGCGCGGGAAGCCGCGGCTCTTATGACGGCCGCATCATTTCCAAGAATCCGCGCGCCCGCATCACCGCGGTGTGCGATATCAGCGACGAACAGCTCGCCAAGGCCAAGGCTTCATTTGCGCCGGACGCGGCGCAGCATAAGGACTATCGCGAGGCGCTGAACAGCAACATTGACGCTGTGATTATCGCCACTCCCGTGTTCCTCCATCCGGAACACTTCGAAGCGGCAGTCCAATCCGGCAAGCATATTTACATCGAGAAGCCCGCCGGCGTCACTGTCGCCGACTGTAAGCGCGTGATTCGCATCGCCGACGGCGCGGACCGGAAAATCAACATTACCTTCGGCTTTCAACAGCGCTACGGCACCGTGTACCTGAACGCGAAGCGAATGCTCGACTCGGGCGCGATCGGCGGCATCCGCGAGGCGCACGCGCAGTTTCTGAAATACGCCTTCGCCGGCGATGAGGCGCCGCTTCCGCCTCGCAACAGCGAAGCCGAGAAGATGAAGCAATGGAAGCTGTGGCGGGACACCTTCGGCGACGTGATCGTAGAAACCTACTGCCACAATATCGACGTGCTCAACTGGTTCCTCGGCGCTCATCCGCTGAAGGCGTCCGGAACGGGAGGACGTACGGTGGAGAAACGCGGCGATCTCATGGACCATCTGAATGTCACCTATGATTACCCCGGCGGCGTTCAGGCCACCCTGCTCGGCTCGCAGATGACGCCGCGCTTCTACCGCGCAAACAACGAACGGTTTATTGGCGCCAAAGGCGTCATCGAAACGGCGCGCGAATATTGGACCTACAATCTCGGCGACGGGCCAGTCACAGAGAAATCGCCTCACGATATCACGATCGACTCCCTGGCCGCCTTCGTGCAGCGGATCGTGGAAAACAAGCCGGAAAACGTCGGAGTCCGCGGCGCGGAGAGCACTCTCACGGCGATTCTGGGCCGCATGGCCATCGATCTTCGCCGGGAGGTGACCTGGGACGAAATGATGAAGTCCGCGTGAGGCCCGGGGCGGTGTTGACCAGGCGAGATTGGTGTTGTGTTGCGATGGGCGGCGCGGCCGTACGGGGATTTGGGGCCGCGCCGGTGCGCGCCGCCGTGGTTGGGACTGCACACGGCCACGCCGTGAGCAAGATCCGCGCGCTGCGGCGCTTGCCAGGATTCGAACTGGCCGGCGTGTGCCGGCCCGATACGGAAGAGCCCGATCTGCGTGAACTCTTTCCCGACGTTCGAAGGCTCTCGCTCGACGAAGTGTTGGGCGACGAATCCATCGAACTCGTCGCCATAGAAACGCGCATTGAACGCAATCTCGATTACGCCGAAAAATGCGTTGCCGCCGGGAAATACGTACATCTCGACAAGCCGCCCGGCGCGGATCTGGCGCGTCTGCGCGCTCTGTTCGAGGAGGCCGTCCGGCGCCGGCGCGTCGTCCAGATCGGCTATCAGTGGCGATATCATCCGGCGATGCAGATGGCGATCGACGCGGCGCGCAAGGGCTGGCTGGGACAGCTCTACGCCATGCGGGCCAGCATCGACAAGCCGCTCTCGCCGGGCGAGCGCAGTCAACTGGCGAAGTTTCGCGGGGGAATCATGTTCGGCGAGGGCTGTCATCTGATCGACCGCGCCGTGGATCTGTTCGGCAAGCCGGCGCGCGTTTCGAGCTTCCTTCGACATCACTCGGCGACCAATGACGCGCTGGCCGACAATACGCTGGCGATCCTCGAATACGACCGCGCCATTGCCGAAATCTACATGGCCGGCTTCCAGCCGCACGGCAATCGCTATCGCTCGCTTGAGATTTGCGGAACAAACGGCAAAGCGATCGTGCAGCCCTTTGCTCCGCTGCGCCTGGCTGTCGATTTAAAGGATGCGGCCGGGCCGTATCGGAGCGGCGAGCAGATTCTGGAGCCGCCGGAACCGCCGGGCCCCGCCTACGGGCCTGATTTCACGGAAATGGGCCGTATCATTCGTGACGGGCTGAAGCCGTCCTATTCGCCGGAGCACGACCTGATCGTTCAGGAAACGTTGCTCGCGGCGTGCGGCGTAACGGGCGCCGCCGCTGAACGCGTATGAAAGCAAATGTTTCAGGGGAGATGCATAAATGAAGAAACGCGCAATCTGCTGTTGCTCGATTCTGATCTTCGCCGCGGCAGTTTCGCTGTCGCAGGACATTACCGGTTCCATTACCGGCGTTGTGAAAGACAGCACGGGGGCTGTCGTTCCCAACGCACAGGTTGTCGCGATCAACACCGCCACCCAGGCGCGCTTTGAATTCACTTCGGACAGCGCCGGGGCGTACACCGCTCGGGCGATCCCGGTCGGCGTCTACGACCTTCAGGTCTCCTCGAGCGGCTTCAAACGTTTTGAAGCGAGGAACATCCGCGTCCAGGTCAATGAGGTTTTGCGCGTCGACGTCACGCTCGACGTCGGAACCGCATCCGAAACGGTGACCGTCACCGGCCAACCGATCATCGTCGACACAACCACGCAGACCATCAAGACTGTCGTCGACCAGAAACGCATCGAGGAGCTCCCCCTGAACGGGCGCAATCCGACGCAGTTGATGCGGCTGGTTGCGGGCGTCGTCGCCGATCCCCGCGCGGACGTCACTTCCTCCACTACGTATCCCGGCGTCACGCCCGTTTCCGTGAACGGAGCCCGGTCCAACGCCACCAATTACATCTTGGACGGCGCGACGAACAACGATCATTACAGCAACGCGCCCAGCCCGATGCCGAATCCCGACGCTCTGCAAGAGTTCAGTGTGCAGACCAACAACTTCAGCGCTGAATTCGGCCGGCAGGCGGGGGGCGTCGTAAACGCTGTGACGAAGTCAGGCTCCAACGAGCTGCACGGCAGCGCTTTCGAATTCGTCCGCAACAACGCGCTCAACGCCGCCAACTTCTTCTCGCCGATCGTCAACGGCAAAAAGAAGGACGACGGCCTCAAGCGCAATCAGTTCGGCGCAACGCTCGGCGGCCCGGTGTACATTCCGAAAATTTATGACGGCCATAATAAGACCTTCTTCTTCTTCTCCTATCAGGGCACGCTCGAACGGCGGGCGCCCGTGGCCAGCGCGATCGTGGTTCCGACCGCGGCGCAGCGCGCCGGAGACTTCTCGGCCTTGAGCAAGAGACTGATCGACCCCACTACCGGCGCGCCATATCCCGGCAACATCATTCCGTCCTCGCAATTCAGCCCCATCAGCCAGGAAATTCTGAAGGTGATCCCGCTTCCCGCCTCCGGCAATACCATCTTTGTCGCGCCGCCGAACAACGACGACGATCACCAGGTGCTCGCCCGCATTGATCACCAGTTCACTTCGAAAAACCGGATTTCAGGCCGTTTCTGGAATTCTCACGCTTCAGCGCCCGGCTATTTGAATCCCACGAACTATCTGGAGAACGCCACGGCTCACACCTGGTTGAACCGCAGCATCGCGGCGACCGACACGCACATTTTCGGCCCGACTCTGCTCAACGAAGTGACGTTCGCCTTCACGCGGACGGATAATCTGAACATCCCTGTGTATCCGCCGAGGACCCTCGCCAGCCTGGGTTCGAATATTTATAACGACAACACGCCGCAATGGTACGTGGGCGTGAACGGCTACTGGGGCACGCTGAACACCGGCGACACGAACTCCTTCAAGCGCGATGAATACCAGGCGCTCGACACGCTGCGCTGGAGCCATGCGTCGCACCAGTTGTCGCTCGGGTTCGAATACAACCGGGGCGCCGACACGGTGGTCAACAATTTCCGCTCGAACGGCCAGTTTCAGTTCAACAGCGCTGCGCCGTTCACCGGCGACGCGTTTGCCGATTTCTTAATCGGCCGCTTTTATACGCTGACCCAGGGCGCGGGCGAATACCGCGACACCCGCATCAACCGCGTTGCCGCATTCGCGCAGGATTCCTGGAAGGTGAAGCCGCGATTCACGCTGGACCTTGGCGTACGTTGGGAGCCATACATCCCCTACACCGATCTGAACGGAAAGATCGCTGTGTGGCATCCCGGCCAGCAATCCACGCGTTTCGTGAATGCGCCGGCTGGCGTTGTTTTCGCGGGCGACAAAGGCGTTCCCGCGGGCGGCGTCGATCATGTGTGGACCCGCTTCGGTCCGCGGGTCGGCTTCGCATGGGACATTTTCGGTAACGGCAAGACGTCGCTGCGAGCGGGCTATGGCGTGTTCTTCGACAATCAGAACACGATCATGATGAACAATCAGTCCGACCAGGCGCCCTACGGTACGGTGCTCACCACCTTCGGATCGCTTTCAAACAGCTTCGCCGATCCATACGCTGGAATCGTAAATCCCTTCCCTGCGCCGCACTCCAACGTGCCGAGCAATGCGCTCTATCCGGCGTACGCATCGCCATACCTGTATGCGCCCGATTATCGCAACGCCTATGTTCAGTCCTGGAACGTCTCGCTCGAGCGCGAAATTACGGCCGGGTTGATCGCGCGGCTCTCCTATGCCGCATCGGAAGGCCACCGGCTCACCGTCGTCCGGGAATTGAACGCCGCAATTTTCACGCCCGGCGCCACTACGGCGAATACCAATCAGCGGCGGCCCCTTCAACCCGTCGGTTCCACTTCAATTGTGGAGCCCGTTGGCAATTCCGTCTACCACGCGCTCCAGTTCACCGTGGAAAGGCGGTTCAGCCGCGGATTTTCCATCCTGGCCAATTACCAGTTCTCGAAAGCGATCGACGACTCGTCCAATTCCAAAGCCACCGGCCAAAGCCGCACCAATCCTTACAATCAGCGCTTTGATCGCGGCCCTTCGGATTACGATCGCACTCACGTCTTCAACGCGTCCGGTCTGTGGGAGCTGCCTATCCGGTTTCAAAACCACGCCGTCAATTCACTGCTTGGCGGCTGGAGTCTGAACGGAATTTTCACCGCTTATTCGGGTTACGTATTTACCGTAACCAGCGGCGTAGATAACGCGCGGACCGGCACCAGCGGCCAGCGCGCCGATTTGGTCGGCAATCCGTACATTTCCGGCGATCGCTCTCGCGGGCAGCAGATTGCCGCGTGGCTCAACCCCGCGGCGTTCCAGGCCAACGCCATCGGCACTTTCGGCGTTTTGGGACGGAACGTGTTTCGCGGGCCCGGGTTCGCGTCGCTCGACGCCGGCCTCTTCAAGCGATTCGTAATTCACGAGCGCCTGAGCGCCACCCTGCGCTTCGAAGCCTTCAATGCGCTGAACCGTCCAAACCTGAACGTGCCGAGCGCGTCTGTAACGGGCGCGAATTTCCTGCGCATCACCAGCGCTTATGACCCGCGCATTCTGCAACTCGCCTTGCGGCTGGCATGGTAGAGACGGGAGCGTCAGCCTTTCTTCGCGCTCCATCGCTCCGTATGGACAGAAGCATCGGTCGTCGCAATTTCCTGAGCGCCGCCCTCGCTCCCGCCGTCCTCAGAGGCGCGCCACGCCGCATTCGGACCGGCATTCTCGGCATCCAGCACAGTCATCTCGCCGGAAAGCTCAAGGCGATGCGCGACAGCTCCGCCTATGAAGTCGTCGCCGTGTGCGAGCCGGATGAAGCGACGCGAGCCCGCCGCGGGAGACAGCCGTTTCTCGAAGGTCTGCGCTGGACCTCGATGGACGATCTGCTCGGCGATCAATCGATTGACCTGATTGTCTTCGAAGGGGAAGTCAAAGACGCGGTTCCCTTCGGCACACTGGCGCTGCGCGCGGGCAAGCATCTGCACCTCGAAAAGCCGCCAACCAATCAGCTCGAACCATTTCGCGATCTGGTGAACCTGGCGCGCGAGCGCGATCGCCGGCTCCAGCTCGGCTACTTGTGGCGATTTCATCCGGGAGTTGAGCTCGCGCTGGAGGCGTATCGCAACGGCTGGCTGGGGGACGTCTACATGATCCGCGCCACGATCAATTCCGATCGCGATATGGCGCAGCGCGCCGTCGAAGCGCGTTTTGCCGGCGGCACGATGTTCGAGCTCGGCGGCCACATGATCGATCGCGTCATTGCGTTTTTCGGACGACCTGCCTCCGTTCGCGCCTGGCTCCATCACGATACAAGCATCAACGATTCGGTTAACGATAATACGCTCGCCGTTCTTGAGTATCGGAAGGCGCTCGCCATCGTCGTGAGCTCGAGCCGCGACCCCGCCGTGCATCGCAGCCTCGAAATCATCGGGACGGACGGCAGCATCCTGGTGGATCCTATGGAGCCTTCCATTACCGCGCGCGTAAACCTGCGCGCCGCAAAAGGACCGTACCGCCGGGGGCTCCAGGAAATCAACTTTCCCCCGGAGCCCCGGTTCGCGAAAGATTTCGAAGAACTGGCGCGCTCCATCAACTCAGGCTCTCCGCTCAAGTACTCCTACGATCACGAGCTTTTGTTGCAGGAGACCCTCTTGCGCGCCTCTGGAGAAATTGCGTGACGTCTCAAATCAGCGGCGTCTTCGCCGCGCTTCTTACGCCGATCGATGATTTCGGGCGGCCCGACCTTGCCGCCTTCGACCGCCTGCTGGATTTTATCCTCGAGCGCGGCGTGGATGGCGTCGTCATTGGCGGCGCGACCGGCGAATACGCGCACTTCGAGCTCGATGACCGCGTTCGCGTGGCGCGTCACGCCGCCAAACGCTTACGAGATCGCGCACAAGTCCTGAGCTGCATCGGAGCTTCCTCCATTCATTCCACGTTGCGGCTCGCCCGCCGGCTCCAAGCGACGGGCAACGAAGCGCTTCTGCTGCCGATGCCGCACTTTTTCCGCTACGAGCAGGAGGATTTGAAGGCGTTCTGCCGGACGGTATGCAGCCTCATCGATGAGCGCTTTCTGCTCTACAATCTGCCCTCATTTACGAACAGACTTGAAGTGGGAACTGCGATCGAACTGCTCGAGAGCACGCCCAACCTGATCGGAATCAAGGATAGCAGCGGTCAGAAGAGCAATCTCGCGCCGCTGGCGAAGGCGCGCGCCGCCGCGAACTTTTCGCTGCTGGTCGGCGATGACAGCCTGCTGCTGAGCGCATTGCGCGCCGGCTGGGACGGCGTCATTTCAGGAATCGCGTGCTTCGCGCCAGAGCTGGTCAAAGCCGTCTATCGCAGCCATCGCGACGGGCTGTCCAACGAAGCCGCGCGGTTTCAGGCGATGCTCGACGAAATCATCGAATGGGTGGTCCGGTTCCCGATCCCCTGGGCCGTTCGCATCGCCCTCGCCGCGCGCGGAATTCCCAACGGACCCATGCACATACCGCTCTCTCCCGAGCGCTCCAGACAGATCAGCGAGTTTCGCAGCTGGTTTTCCGATTGGGCGTCCAAACAAGGATTGGCGCTTGAACAGGTTTGGTCGTTCGACAGGCGCGCCGCATGAAGGTTCTGGGCGTCATTCCGGCGCGGTACAGATCGACGCGCCTTGAAGGCAAGCCGCTCGCCAACATTCTGGGCAAGCCCATGATCCGTTATGTGTACGAAGCTGCGTGCAAGGCGACGTCGCTCTCTGACGTGGTTGTCGCTACCGACGACGAACGCATCGCCCACGCCGTGCGGCAGTTCGGCGGCGAGGCGGTTATGACCGCTATGGACCACGCCTCAGGGACGGATCGCGTGGCCGAAGTCGCCCGGGAGCGCGACGCCGCTATCGTCGTCAACATTCAGGGCGATGAGCCGCTGATCCAACCCCGCATGATCGACGAATGCGTCGAGGCGCTTCGACATAGCGGGGGCGCCGGACTCTCCACGGTCATGAAACGCATCTCTGAAGAGGCATTTCACGACCCGGGCGTGGTCAAGGTCGTCTGCGACGCGCGCGGCCGCGCGTTGTACTTTTCCCGATCGCTGATTCCATATCCGCGGGCGCGGACCGGAGATTTCGCCGTGTTCGAACACATCGGACTCTACGCCTATACCAGGGAATGCCTGCTGCGGCTCGCCGCGCTGCCTCCGGCGCGCCTCGAACTCATCGAAGGACTCGAGCAGCTTCGCGCCCTCGAGAGCGGCATCACTATCCAGGTCGTCGAAACGCAATGCGGCGGGGACCTGATCTCAGTCGACACTGCTGAGGACCTGGAGCGGGTGCGCGCAATTGTGGCGGCCGGAGTTTGCAATTGAGGCCGCCGGAATCCTTCCTTCGCGCATTGCGCAATTCGCTTTCAGCGTCAGTCCGCGACCGCATTGACGCCGCCGTGGACGCCGTGGCTCGCGCCAAGCAGCGCGGCGGCCGCGTCGTTGTGATCACAGGCAGCGGCCCCAACATCCATGAAGGCGTCACCACCCTGATCGCCGCCATGATTCATGGGGGCTTGGTCGATGGCGTCATCACCAGCTCCGCCGTGGTCGCGCACGAGATGGCCGGTACGCTGGATCGCGTCAAGCGCATCCGTCCCCGGTCCGACGACGAACTGCCGCTTCCGCTGGAAGCGCTGCCGCGAGGAGGCGTCTTCGAGCTCACCCTGCTCTCCCCGGATCAGCGTGCCGTGATCGAGCAGGAGCTTCCCGCGGGTTGGGATCTGTACGACCGTCTGTGCGGCCGCGAGGGCAATATCGTCATTAAGGCCGCGGGCAATATGGCGTGGCCGATGGGCCTGCGAACGGAGCGGATCGCCCGCGAGATTCGCGACGCGGCCAGTCAGCACGGTTTGCCGTTTGAGCGCGTAGCCGGCCTGGGCGGGGACCCGATGACCATGATCGGGGCCGGCGCCGCGCGGAATGTCCCGGTTCTTGTCTCGATCCCTCAACTGATCGGCGGCGGCGCAGTGGGTATTGCCATCGGCGATTCCATTTCCATTGCACGCCGCTCGCGTCTCATCGCGGACATGCTGTCCGGGGCGGACGTCATCATCGAATCCGCGATCGCGCTTTCGCAGGAAATCCATGACGGTCCCTTTGAAACCTACACCGGCCATGGCATCTGGGCGGCGTGGGACGGCATGCCGGTATACAGCCTGCGCGACAAGACTCTCATCCGCATCGATCTCGATCCGAACCTCGAGCGCGCCTGGCAAGCCGAGCGCGCCGGCGCCGACGTGCAGACGGCGGTTGATCAGGGCCTGCCGAAGACCAAGCGAATGGGAATTCCCTTCCGGATGGAAATGTCCGGTTTTGCGCGGCTCGAAGGAAGCATTCCCGTGACCGCCGACATCGGAGCGGCATGGCCAGTGCTCGCGCGCGCATGCGAAGAAAGACTTGGCGTCAGACTGGATTTCATCTCCGCTCCTCAGGAATCCGAAGAGGGCTTGCGTATGCGCGAGTGGATCGCCGGACAGGTCAACTGTCTTGACCGCTCCCGCATCTTTCAACCGGCGCTGACGGCGCGGGCGTTTTTGAGGCGCTGAGCCGGATGCGTATGCGCGCCAGAAACTACAAATGGCTTGTGGTTGGCATGTTGTGGTGGATCGCATTCTTCAATTACGCCGACCGGCAGGCCATCTTTTCTGTTTTTCCGCTGCTGTCAAAAGAGTTCCATCTGAGCAATCTCCAGCTCGGAATGCTCGGCTCCTCTTTCTCGCTGGTGTACGGACTTTGCGCGCCGCTGTTGGGCAGCCTGGCCGATCGCGTCCGTCGAAAAACCGCCATTCTCGCCGGGCTGGAGACCTGGAGTCTGATCTGCATGGCGACGGCGCTGTCGCGCAACTTCCCGCATCTGTTGTTCTTCCGCGCCGCCGAGGGCCTCGGCGAAAGCGTCTACTTTCCGGCGTCAATGTCGCTGATCAGCGACTACCACGGCTCGGCGACGCGATCGCGCGCCATGGGCGCGCATCAGACCAGCGTCTATGTAGGAACAATAGCTGGCGGATTCTTCGCCGGTCTGATCGGGCAACGCTACGGCTGGCGGTGGTCTTTCGTGGTCTTCGGTTTGTCCGGAGTCCTGCTCGGGCTGGCGCTGCGCCGGTTTCTGATCGAGCCTCCGCGCGGCGCCGCGGACGCCGCCGACCTGACGGGGGATTCCGCAGCGTCTGCCTCTCGAGAGCGGCTGCCGGCGCTCAACGTGCTCAAAATGATCTGGGGCGCGCCCACAATGCTGCTGCTTATGGCCGCGTTCATGTGCGAAAACTTCACGGCCATGGTCCTGTTCACCTGGATGCCTACCCTGCTGTACGAGAAATTTCATATGAGTCTGGCCATGGCGGGCCTTACAGCAACCTTATATGTGCAGTTCACCAGCATGCTGGGTTCGCCCGCAGGCGGCTGGCTTGCTGACGCTCTCCGCAAACGAATGCCGGGCGGCCGTATGGTCGTGCAGGCCGCCGCTATCCTCTTTGAAGCGCCCTTTGCGGCATGGTGCGCGCTCACGAACTCAGTCGAGTGGCTGATTGTCAGCCTGATCCTTTGGGGAATCTGCAAAGGTTTTTACGAAGCAAACATTTTCGCGTCCGCTTTCGATGTGGTCGGGCCCCAAGCGCGCGGCGCCGCGACCGGATTCATGAACATGATGGGCTGGCTTGCGGGCGGCGCGACAGCGCCTGTCCTGATCGGCTATCTGTCCGGAAGCCTCGGGCTCAGCTCCGCGATGGCGTTCGCCGCTTGCGCCTACGTCATCGCAAGCATCCTGCTGTTTGTGGCGGCATTTATATTCGCTCCCCGGGACATTGCGAAAATGCGGGCGGCGGTGGTGACGGAAGTCCAGGTACAGCTCCCATGAAACTTTCAGTTTTACTTCCGATTGCATTATGGATTGCCGCTTCGGTCCACGCAGCCGGACAGCTTCAAACCGGAGAGTCGGCTGGCGCCATCGATCTTCTCTCGCCGGGCGGTTGGAAGGTCACGCTAGGCAACTACGGCGCGCGGCGCGCGACTGCTGTTCTGTTTCTTTCCGCGCGCGACCAGACCGACGACGAGACCGCCGAGCTCATCCGCGCGATCAATCAAACCAACCGGCGCCGGCGCGTGCTGCTGGTGGGCGTATTTTCCGATCCGGAGCAGAAACCGGCCGAAATACGCGCCTGGTGTCAGGCGCAGGGGTTTAATTTCCCCGTCTATCTCGACCCTGCAATGAATGCAGCGCGGCGATTCGGCGCGGCCGTCACGCCATCCGCATTTCTGATCGATAACACAGGACGGCTTATCTATCGCGGCGCCATTCAGAACCTGGGCGCCGCAATTGCCGCCTACGATTCGGGATCTCCCGTCAAGTCCGAACCAGGCCAGCTTACCGGCGTCCCCATCGGCAGAAGCCTTCCGCCGCGGAAGATCATATCGCCTTATGGCGCCATCGAGTTCTCTTCGGAGTTGATCTTCGATTACATTCCCGGCTACCCTGTTCACCATTGCTCCTCTATCACCGAGGCTCCCAATGGCGACCTGCTGGTCACCTGGTATGGCGGCAGTTACGAATCGTCCGACGATCAGGCGCTGTTCCTCTCTCGGCGGAGCAGGGGCGCCCGGGCGTGGTCGAAGCCCAAGATTCTGGTTGAGAGCCGGGGCCATCCGCCCGGCAATGCCGTGCTGTTCACGGATCAGCGGAATCGCGTCTGGCTGGTCTGGGGCCGCATGGAGGGCGAGCAGCCCATGCTGCGCGGGACTGGCTGGGACGCCTGCCGGCTCTATTACCGCACCTCCGATGACAGCGGGTTGACCTGGACCAAGGACCAGCTTTTCTATCGCGACACGCTCGGCTGGCTGCCGCGCAATCTGCCGTTAACGCTCTCCGACGGACGGCTGATCCTTCCGCTCAGTGATGAACGGAACGGCCATGGAATCGACTGGTCCTTCTTTCTTGCGACCAGCGACAACGGAAAGACCTGGACGCAGAGCGGAATTATGAAAGGCGGCGAGCAGCCAACCTTTATTCAGCGCAGCGACGGAACGCTGCTCTGTTACCTGCGCTCCCGCCCTTATATCAAGGCTTCAGAATCGCACGATGGCGGAAAGACCTGGAGCGAGCCGGCGCCGACGCAATGGAAAAACCCTGACTCCGGCATCTCAATGCGGCGCCTGGCAAACGGCCATGTCATCCTGGTCTTCAACAACCAGGACAACGCCAGGACCCCTCTGCATATTGCGCTCTCCACCGATGAGGCCCGGACCTGGCGCGATCCGCTGATTCTTGAGGCCAACCCCGGCGAGTACTCCTATCCGTCGGCGCTGCAAACCTCAGACGGCAAAATCCACATCATCTACACGTTTCGCCGCTACTCCATAAAGCACGTCGAGCTGAATGAGGACTGGCTCCTCCACACGGCGCGCCCCAACTGAATGGCCCCGCTGGCTAGTGCTTTTCGATAACGCCGCAGGCGATTCTGTCCCCGGCGTTGCCCGCGGGATCGCTTTTCATATCATCCGGCTTGGCATGAATCACAAGCGCCGTGCCGCCATTGCTGAACACCGAGTGCGAATCGTCGCCCATGGTGACGTTTGGATCTCGCACTGTCGTCTTTGCAGTGCCGTCGCTTCCGACCTTGAAGTTGTTCATGTCCCCGGCGTGCGGTCCCTCGGGATTCTTGAGCCCGTGTTTTTTGTTCTCGGGGTTGAAATGCGGACCCGCCGACTGGAACCCGGGCGGTTCGCACTTTCCGACCTGGTGTATGTGGATAGCATGCTCGCCCGGCGGTAAATTCTTCAAATTCAGCCTGATCTGCACTCCTTTGCCTGCCGGAGACAGAGTCGCCGTCCCGACGTCCTCGCCTTGAGCGTTTTTCAGCGTGACTGTCGTGGACTCAGCCGCGAAGCAGAAGGCGCAAACGCTAGTAGCCGTTAACAGCAGCTTTGTAAATCGGTTCATACCTCATCATCGTAATCCATTCCATTGATAACTCGGTATGCGGAGATACGGTCCGGCCGTGCGCCGCTTCATAAGCCGAATTCCCCCGCCCGACAGCGGGTGGCGCCTTCACTGAAGGCGGCGCGGGCGTCCTACTCTGGCGCTTCATTTTTTGCCGACGTGATGCGGTTTCCTCTCTCGACGGAAGGCTTTCGTGAATTCCAGGGCGATGCCTCGGAAGAAGTTCCGTCCGAAGATGCCCGCCATCAACACAGCCCCGAACATCGAAAGCGCCTCATAGCTCTCGCGCCCTTCTCTGGACCAGTACACGTCGCGCAGGTTCAGCCAAAGCGCAAATTCATCGAGCGTCAGCGCGGCGCCAACGCCGTAGACCATCGATAGAAGGCGCCCCATCCACGGATTCGACCTCCCCTCTCCCGTGCCCACCTGCGCCAGCCATCCGTAGCCGACCAGCAGAAGCAGCAGGATGCCCCACACCAAGTGATGAATGTGTCGGCCGCCCATCTGGATGTCGTGAAACGGGCCAATCTCGTTGTGGATCGCCCACGTCAACGCCCGCACCACCGCCGTGGTCACAAAGAATCCAATTGAGGCCAGGAATAGCCTCTCGCGCGGACTCTCGGGGAAATGGGCAAGATAGATGTTCCGCAGTCTGCCCCGCGCAACGCTGGATGTGACCAGCCAGAGGATCAGAGCGATAACCGCCGGACCCAGCCACCAACTGTAGTGAAGTCTGGGCATGGCCGCGCCTCATGCTTGAGGCCTATTTGTCGCCTCGGACCTCCGCCACCAGCTTGCTGGCGAGCGGCGCCGTCTGGCCGGCGTACTTGTTGCCGGGCTTCCGGTAATAAGGCATCGCTACGGGCGTCGAGACTTGCTCGAACGTAAAGGAGCAGATGCGCATTCCCGGGTACAACGCTACTGGCATCCGCCCCAGATTGCTCAGCTCGAGCGTCGCCTTTCCACGCCAGCCTGGATCAAACAAGCCTGCGGTGCCGTGCACAATGATGCCGATGCGACCCAGGCTCGACCGCCCTTCCAAGCGCCCCAGTACATCGTCGTCGAGCTCAAGCGTCTCCTCCGTAATCGCCAGCACAAATTCATGCGGCTGCAACACGAACGGCTCTCCGGGCGGCACAGTGACCGACCGCATGATCTCTTGCACGCCAATCTTCTCGCGCAAGTCGATGTATGGATGCCGGCTATGCTCAAACACGCTGAATTCCGAGCCGAGTCGGAAATCCACCGAGCAGCTTCCGAATTGTTCCGGTGGAAGCGCCGGCGTGATGCGGATTTTTCCGCGCTCGATATAGCGCCGGATGTCGATGTCGGAGAGGACCATTGACGCCCATCGTATCAGGACGGCCCGCCTTACAGCGCTTGTTCACTCTCTTCCTCCGGAGAGCGCTTGTGCTTAGGCTTCTTGCGCAGCGTTTTCGGAACAATAACCTTTGACGCGGGAACCACGCCCACGCGCTCACGCGCGATGGCGCGAATTTCCTTTTTCGCGTCGAACTTCCGTGGTTTCTGTTTCCGCATTCCGTTCCGGTTTCAGAATACTGCCTGATCGGGATCGCGCGATTGCGTCCGGCGCACCCGTTGTCGCTCCCCTCAGGAAGCGCCCAGGTGCTGCGCGTAAATGCGCTCGAAAAAGCCGTCGGTCATACCCGCAATGTAGTCGCAGACAACGCGGTGCAAGGGATTCGCTTCGCTGTCCTCACGATAATTGGCCGGCAGCGCATCCGGATGATCGAGCAGGAATTCGAACAGCGCGGCGATCTTCGACATCGATCGCCTCCGCTCCGCGATCACCATTGCGGACTGGTAGACATTGGCGCGCAACAGCGATTTCAGCTGGGCATTCGCGGCCCCCGCCGCTTCCGTATATCGCGCCACGCGCTCCGGGAGGCGTCGGACCGCCTCAACGGAACCGACGCCGGCGGCTGCGCTGGCCGTTCCCTCGATCAGCCCGCTCACAAGCCGGTCTACCAGCGCGCGGACGACCTCGCTCAGGCGGACGCGCTCGGAAGCGCCGGGGAACTGCATCTCGGCGGCCTCCAGCAGCTCGGCAAACAGCGGGACCGATTTCCGCACGACCTCTGGATCGAGTATGCCCGCGAAAAAGGCGTCATCGAGGTCCGCCGTGTTGTACGCGACCTCGTCGCACAGGTCGATGATCTGAGCCTCCAGCGGCGGGCGCAGATCCGGCAGATACTCCCGCGTCTCCGGAGGATCGTCCGGTCTGATATCGCGCGAGTGCTTTACGATTCCCTCCCGAACCTCGAAGGTGAGATTCAGGCCGGGGAATCGAGCGTAGCGGCGCTCAAAATGCTCCACGATCCGAAGCGCGTGAAGATTGTGATCAAAAATGTCGCCGAAGCCCCGCATCAGGCGATCGAGCTCCTCTTCGCCGGCGTGCGCAAAAGGAGGGTGGCCGATATCATGCACCAACGCCAGCGCCTCCGTCAGGTCTTCGTCAAGGTCGAGCGCGGAAGCCACTGTCCGCGCGATCTGCGCAACTTCGATGGTGTGCGTCAGCCGGTTGCGAAAGTGATCGGATAATCCCGCGGGGAACACCTGGGTTTTGTTCTCGAGCCGCCGGAACGCTCGCGAATGAATTACACGATCGCGATCGCGCTGGAATTCGTTGCGATACGGGTGCGGGATTTCGGGGTAGCGGCGACCGGCGCTGCGGCTCGGGTCGAAACGAAGCCGCGCCAGCATGGGCGGCGTCTACTTCTGGCCGATGTCGGCGAGGGCGGTCAACGCCGCGCGGCTCACCGCGCTGCGGTCGGCGCGAAGAGGTTCCAGCAGCTTCCGCGCCTCCGCAGGGTTGCTCGAAGAGAGATAGCGCGCAAGCACGATGGTCGCTTCTTCTTTCGACACGAACGTGGTGGGATGATCGATGACGTCCCGCAGAAGTTTTTCACCCTCGGCGGCCTTGCCTTCGCTCTGGAGAATGGGCGCCAGAGCCAGCTTGGCGAGCGATGCGTAGTCCTTGTAGCCGGAATCGGCTACATCGCGAAAATATTTCTCCGCGCTTTTGATGTCCCCCTTGTCGGCGGCGTTGGTTCCGAGAAAATATTCGGCGATGACGCCCTGCTGTGAACCGGGATATTTGGCGGCAACCTCGGAAAGCGCCTTCTTGACCGCTTCATATTTTGCCTGTTCGGTCGGAAATGACAGCGTGCCATCATTCGGCGCCGCTCCAACCACCGCATCCTGCACCCGAAGCGCGGCGCGAAGCGCATCCTCGCGCACGCCGTTCCTGTATTGCATGAATCCGTATACGATCAAGACAATAGCGGCTAGCGCCGCCGCCGCCGCGCCGTAGCGGATCAGTTCCTGGCGGTGTTCGGCCGCCCAGTCGACCGTGTGTTCGACTTCGAGCGCGAACTTATCCGTCTTCAGTTCTTTACGGGTGAGCCTGTCCACTTCGGAACCTCGTATGGGGGAAATTTCATGATACCATGCGCCCCGACAGACTAGCCTGGCGTCGGGTATTCTAAGTGCGCGCCGGGACGCCTCAGGGCCGGTAGGTCGCTGTACTCGTATCCGTTTCCCAGACCTTCACTTCCGCCACGCGGATCGGCGCCTGTCCGGGCTCGCCCTGTAGCGCGCTGCTCAGCTCGTCGTAGAAATACCGCGCCAGGTTCTCGGCGGACGGGTTCACCACTGTAAACGGCTCGAGATCGTTGATGTATTGATGATCCAGCCGGTCGGATATGGATCGCAGTCTCTTTTTCAGCTCAACGAAATCCACCAGCAGGCCCGTCGCATTCAATTCCTCACCGGCGACGGTCACCACAACCCGATAGTTGTGTCCATGTACGTTTTCGCATTTGCCATGGTAATTCCGCAGGGAATGGCCTGCGGCGAAAGTGTGCTCGACGGATACCTCAAACATTTTTGAAAAAATTCTCCACGTCCGTGATGCGCGTCGTGAAGGCGTAGTCAGGCAAACTGTCGAAAAACAGTTGTCCGTAGCGCTGTCTCGTGATCCGATGATCCAACAGCGCCAGCACGCCCCGGTCAGAGCGGCTGCGAATCAGCCGTCCGAAGCCCTGCTTCAGGGCGATTGCCGCCTGCGGCGCCTGGTATTCATAAAACGGGTCGCCGCCATCATCCCGAATTCGCGCAATCCTCGCCTGCACCACCGGATCGCCCGGCGCCGCAAAGGGAAGTTTGTCGATGATCACGCAACTCAACTGCTCGCCGGGTACGTCCACCCCTTGCCAAAACGATGCTGTTGCGAACAGCACGCAGTTCGGCGTATTTTTGAACTCGTCCAGCAATGCGCTCCGCGGCGCAGTACCCTGAAGCAGCGTTTCATACTCTATCGCGAACGAAACCCTGTCGTACACTTGCCGCATTTGCTGATAGCTGGTGAACAGGACGAAAGCGCGGCCGCGGCTCAGGTTCAGCAGTTTGATAATTTCAGTCGCGGCTTCCGCCGTAAATTTCGGGTCGCGCGGGTCCGGCAAATGTTGCGGCACATACAGAAGCGCCTGGGTCTGATAATCGAAATGGCTGGGCACGATCAGCGTCCGCGCGCTGCGGATGCCGAGCCGGCGCTCGATGTATTCGAACGTCCCGCCGACCGCAAGCGTGGCTGACGTCAGCACCACCGCGTCCACCGCGTCGAACAGAAGCTCCCTGAGGATCGAAGACACGTCAATGGGCGTGGCCTGAAGAAAGCAGCCGCGTCCGCGACGCTCCACCCAGTAGACGAGCGACCGGTCCGTTGCCGCCATCCATTGTTCAATCCCACACGCCAGTTCCTTGGCGCGGCTTACCAGCGGAATCGCTTGTTCCGGGGAATTTTTGATCAGCTCCAGGTGCGCCGCCAGCAACTCCAGAGAGCGCAGAAGATCTTCGTACCGCTCCCCATGCCTTTCAAGAAGACTGCGCTGCGCCGAAAATCCCCGGCGGCCTTCGTCTTCGCCAAACAAGGCGAAGAACTGGCGCCCATGATCGGTCATCGAGAGCAGAATGCGATCTAACTCCGGAGACCAGAAGCCCTTCTGACGCGCAATGGACGCCGCATCAGCGGCCAGATCTTCGAGCTGATAGTTGCTGACCGAAACACCGAAATACTCGGCGGCAATGTCTTCGATTTCGTGAGCCTCGTCGAAAACGACGGCGCTGTAATCCGGAATCACGCTCTCGGCCTGGTCGCTGCCGGCGCGGATGGCGAGGTCGGCGAAAAATAAATGATGGTTGACTATGATAATGTCGCTCTCAGCCGCCCGCTGGCGCATCAACGTCAGAAAACAACGCTCGAATTGCGGGCATTTTTTGCCGGAGCAGCGGTCGCGGCGCGCATCCAGCTTGCGCCATGCCGGGCTGTCTTCGGGCAATTTCCGGATTTCCGCCCGGTCGCCGGTCTCCGTGATCCGTTCCCATTCACGGATGATCTGGAAATCGGCTACCTCTTCCAAGCCTTCAAGGATGGGCTCCTTTTCCGCGTCGTATATTTTTTGACGGCAGGCGTAATTGGAGCGGCCTTTCATGTAGCAGACGCGCAGCGGCGTGGAGATGCGCTCCTTCAGAAAGGGAATATCCTTGTAAAAGAGCTGTTCCTGAAGGTTTTTGGTTCCCGTTGAGATGACCACGCGGCCGCCGGAAAGGATCGAAGGCACAAGATAGGCGAGCGTCTTCCCGGTACCCGTCCCTGCCTCCACAATCAGGGGACGCCGGTCCGCCAGCGCCGCCTCCACCGCTTCAGCCATTTCTAGCTGACCCGCCCGGAATTCGTAATTGGGCTGCCACTTCGAAAGCAACCCGTTTCGCCCGAAAAACTGGCGCGCAGACAGCGCATTCACCGGAGTTTTTACGGGACTCGACACCTGTTCAATTGTATCGTGACGTCCTCCCGCCGCCTGAATGCCGATGGCGCGCCCGAGGACCGGAGGCCAGGAGCAACCGCCACTTCCTAAGACAGTCCTTTAAGTGATTGATTTAAAATAAATTACAAGAAATTGTTGTCACTCCTCCTCGGAGTGTGCTAATAATATTGAGCGGGGTTCCCTCCTGGAGCCCGAGAGTTCAGAACACATTCCTTATCTTCCACATGGAGGCTGAAGCATGAACATCCGACCGCTATACGATCGCATCGTCGTAAGGCGACTCGAAGAGAAGGAGCAAAAAATTGGCGGGCTGTATGTGCCCGATACCGCAAAAGAAAAGCCGCAGGAAGGTGAAGTGGTTTCGGTGGGCAAAGGTAAGCGTCTCGAGGATGGCAAGATCGTTCCCCTGGATGTGAAGCCCGGCGACCGCATTCTTTTTGGCAAGTATTCGGGAAACGAGATCAAAATTGACGGCGAGGAGCTGCTGATTATGCGCGAGGACGAAGTTCTCGGCATTCTGGAAGGCGCCTCGAAGCCGGCTTCGAAGGTAGCGTAACAGAGACTCACCGATTCCAAGGAGGTTTGAGAGGAAATGGCAGCAAAGCAGATTGTTTACAGCGAAAATTCCCGGCAGGCCATTCTGCGCGGCGTCAATCAGCTCGCCGACGCCGTGAAAGTCACGCTTGGCCCCAAAGGCCGCAATGTTGTGCTCGAAAAGAAGTTTGGCGGCCCGACGATCACGAAGGACGGCGTCACGGTCGCCAAAGAAATTGAACTAAAAGATCCGCTCGAGAACATGGGCGCCCAGATGGTCAAGGAGGTTGCGTCCAAGACCAGCGATGTAGCCGGCGATGGAACTACGACCGCGACCATTCTGGCTCAGTCCATCTTCCGCGAGGGCGTAAAAAGCGTGGCCGCGGGCGCCAATCCCATGGCGTTGAAGCGGGGCATTGAGCGCGCCGTGGAGGTTGTGGTTGAGGAGATTAAGAAGGCGTCCAAGCCGGTCTCGGGCGAAATGATCGCCCAGGTAGGAACCATTTCGGCCAACGGCGACACGACCATCGGCAACACGATCGCCGAGGCGATGCAGAAGGTGGGCAAGGACGGGGTTATCACGGTCGAGGAATCGAAGACGATGAGCACCGAGCTGCAGACCGTGGACGGCATGCAGTTCGATCGCGGTTATCTGTCGCCCTACTTCATCACCGATCCGGACCGGATGGAGGTGGTTCTCGAGGATCCCTACATCCTGATCCACGAGAAGAAGATTTCCAACATGAAGGACCTCCTGCCGCTGCTGGAGCAGATTGCCCGTTCCGGCAAGCCGCTGCTCGTGATCGCGGAAGAGGTTGAAGGTGAAGCGCTGGCCACTTTGGTGGTGAACAAGCTGCGTGGAACCTTGAACGCCTGCGCGGTGAAGGCGCCCGGCTTCGGCGATCGCCGTAAGGCCATGTTGGAGGACATTGCGATCCTCACGGGCGGCAAGGCCATCATGGAAGAGACTGGCATCAAGCTGGAGGGCGTGCGGCTGGATGATCTCGGTCGCGCCAAGCGCGTAACGGTCGACAAGGACAACACCACGATCGTGGACGGCGCAGGCAGCCAGAAGGCGATCGAAGGCCGCATCAAGCAGCTTCGGGCTCAGATTGAGGAGACCACCTCGGACTACGACCGCGAGAAGCTGCAAGAGCGGCTGGCGAAGCTTGCCGGGGGCGTCGCGGTGATCAAGGTGGGCGCCGCCACGGAGACCGAGATGAAGGAAAAGAAGGCTCGCGTGGAAGATGCGCTGCATGCCACCCGCGCAGCTGTTGAGGAGGGTATCGTTCCCGGCGGCGGCGTGGCGCTGCTGCGCGCAGCTAAGGCTCTTGACAATGTCAAGCTTGAAGGCGATGAGCAGATCGGCGTCGAGATCGTCAAGCGCGCCTGCGAAGAGCCTGTCCGGCAAATCGCCGGAAACGCGGGATTTGAGGGCGCTATTGTGATCGAGAAGATCCGCCAGAACTCGGATGTGAACTATGGCTTCAACGCTCAAACCGGGCAGTTTGAAGACCTGGTCAAGTCGGGCGTCATCGATCCGGCCAAGGTCACGCGGTCGGCGTTGCAGAACGCGAGCTCGATCGCGGCCCTGATGCTGACCACGGAAGCGCTGGTGGCGGAGATTCCCGAGAAAAAGCCCGCCTCCCCGGCTGGTCCCGGCGGCCATGGCCCGGACATGGACTACTGAGCGGAACTACAGGCCCCAAGCAGTTGAAAAGCCGCCCCGAAGTGGGCGGCCTTTTTTTTGGTCTTCGCCCACTTTCCACTGCTGCGCCGCATCAGGTCCAAGTAACAAAATCTCTCTGCCGGGATCCCATCGCAAGGAGTACAATATGGCCTGCCAGCAAGCAAGTTGCGGCAGCGAACCAGACAGTCCAAGCGCGAAGGCGTGGTTCGCGGTCGAATAGCCGGATGTGGTCAACGGAGAGGCGGAACTTGCTGAGAGGGAGGAATTTCAGATGCGGTGCGCTGGGCGTTTGCTTGGAATTGTTGGGCTCGCCGTGGCGGGCGCGTCCCTTGCGCTCGCGCAGATTGGCGGCACAGGAGCGATCCAGGGCGTAATCACCGACTCAAGCGGCGCGGTGGTGCCGGGCGCGACCGTTACAGCGACGAACGCCGGCACTGGCGTGAAAACTGTCCGTGAAACGACGGAGGCGGGATACTACGTCCTGTCGCCGCTTCCCGCCGGCGAGTACACCGTGACGGTAGCCGCGGCGGGATTTCAGACGCTGACGCGCGAACATGTGCGCGTTGACGCCCTGAGCACGGTGGGTCTGAATCTCACCGTCAATGTGGGCGCGGCGGCGGCAGAGGTTACCGTCAGCGCGGCGCCGCCGGAACTGAACACTTCCGACGCCAGCCTGGGGCAGACGATCCGTAACGAAGTATACGATGCGCTGCCGCTGGCGATGGGCAACGCTCCACGGGATCCGACCGCGTTCACGCGACTCATGCCCGGCGTATCGACCAGCAGCGCCACGGGCAACACGGCCGGAAATGTATTTGGCTCGCAGGACCACTCTCAGGATGTTTATGTCGAAGGTCTGCCGGTGACCAATCCGGTGGCGCAGGGTGAAACGCGCACGCTCGGTCTTGGCGTTTCTGTAGAGGCTGTGGACCAATTTCAGATCGAGACCGCGGGCGCGGCGGCGATGTACAACGGTCAGGGCGTCTCGAATTTCGTATTGAAATCCGGCACGAACGAATTTCACGGCGCGGCGTTTGAATATTTCCGCAATACTGTACTGGACGCGCGCGGATTCTTCGCCGCGAGGCGCTCGGTAGAGCACCAAAACGAATTCGGCTTCAGTCTCGGCGGACCGGTGAAGAAGAATCGCGTCTTTTTCTTTGCGAACTACGACGGGTTTCGGTTCGCTCAGGGCGCGCAGCCGAGCTTTCAATCTATACCGACTCTGGCGGAGAGGAACGGCGACTTCAGCGCTTTGCCGGTGAAGATTTATGATCCGGCAACGACCGATTGCTCGCACGGCCCCTGCACGCGCGCCGAGTTTCCGGGCAATCTCATTCCGGCCAGCCGCATTTCACCGATTTCGAATTATTTTCAATCGTTTCTGCCGAACCCGACCAACGGAAATTTGCTGAACAACTATCTGGGGAGCGTTCCAGTCGGTTATCACGATAACAGCACAACGGATAAGGTTGACTTCAATATCAACGACAAGAACACCGCATTCGTGCTCTTCAGCCACGGGCATCGCAGCCAGACCACTCCGTATCGCGGGCAGACGCTTCCGCTGCCCTACGCTGATACGCGGCTTGTCGACGAAGTGCCGACAACCGCGCAACTCCGGCATAATTACGTTGCGACCCCGAACCTTATCAACCAGCTCAGCTACGGTTTTTCACGGTTGAATATTCCCATCACGAATGCAACCATTGCCGGCGACTATCCGACCAAGGCGGGACTGAAGGGGCTGCCGCCGGGCGAGGCAGCGTCTTCGTTTCCTGAAATCTCCTGGAGCGGCCCGAACGCGCCCGCAGGGTGGCGAGGCACGAATTCGCGGGCGTTCACCGAGGTATTGAATACCTTCACGTTGCAAGACAACGTGCAGTGGACGCACGGCAAACATTCCGTCACTGTCGGTTTCCAGGTCCAATGGCTGCAAGCGAACGAATTCACCCGCACCTACGGCAGCCTGGCTACGTGGAATTTCAGCAATTCCCAGACTGCCGGATTCAACTCAGCGGGGACGCTGCAAACCACAACCGGCAACGCTTACGCCAGTTATCTGCTGGGCGCGGTGAACTCAGCGAACGTCATCGAGGACTATGTCGTGGAAACCGGCGGCCGATATCGCAACTACTCCTGGTGGGTGCAGGACAATTTCAAGATTTCGCCTAAGCTGACCCTGAACCTGGGGCTGCGGCACGATATTTGGCTTCCTTATAAAGAGGTGTTGAATCGCGAATCGTATTTTGATCCGACACGGCCGAATCCGGCGGCGGGCGGGCGCCTGGGCGTGCTCGGATTCTACGGCGATGTTCCCGGCGGCTGCCATTGCAGTACAAACGTGCGCACGCATTACACGAACCTGGGGCCGCGCCTTGGGCTAGCCTACAGCGTGAATGATAAGACGGTGATTCGCGCCGGCTACTCCATTATGTACACGCGGCGCGGGGCTGTGGGGGGCCGCGGAGGCGCGCGAACGGGCACCGATGTGCTCGGCTACTCAGCCAGCCCAAGCTTCACCAGCATCGACAACGGTATCACTCCCGCGTTCTATTGGGACAACGGCGTCCCGCCTTATCAAAAACCGCCCTTCTTCGATCTGACCTACGGAACGGATTACAACGGAACGGACGCGCGCCCGGCGACGATGAACTTTGGGGACCCGGAACTTGGCGGCAAGCCGCCGCGATACCAGAATTGGAACATTTCCATCGATCGGGCCATCACCTCCAGCCTCATCCTCGGCGCGGCCTACATCGGCAGCAACGGGCATTTCCTTGGCGGAGGCGGGCGCGGCGTCTGGTCGGACTTGATCGATCCCAGATATCTGGCGCTTGGAAATCTGCTCCAACAGCAGGCGACGCCCGCCAACGTGGCCGCAGCCAACGCCATCCTCCCCGGCATTGGCCTGCCCTATCCTACGTTCATTGGATCGATCGCGCAGATGCTGCGGCCGTTTCCCCAGTACTCCGGAGTGAATGATCTGTGGGGCGATGTCGGCAACTCAAATTACAATTCGCTGGAAATCCATTCGACGAAACGCCTGTCCCAGGGGTTGACGTTCAACTTCAATTACACGTACGCGAAAGGCTTCGACGACACGCTGTCGAATATGGTGGGCGGCCAGACATCCAGCGGCCGCACACCGTACAACTGGAAACCGGAGAAGGCGCGCACACAGCTCCCAGCGCACTCGTTGAACTTGCTGTTCGTCTATCAGTTGCCTTTTGGCAAGGGTCGCCGGTTTGGATCCAACAACCGGGCGGTTGCCGCCATTGCACGCGGATGGCAGCTTTCGGGAATCGCGACCTACCGCTCCGGCGCGCCGATCGGGACTATCGGCGCGGCGTGCAACCTCCCCAGCGCCGGGTCGTGCTACGCGAATTACAACACCGGCTTCTCGGGTCCGGTGCGCATTAATGGCGGCTGGGGAAGCGGCGATCTGCTGGGCCCGAATCCCCCCGCGTTTCTCGACAAAAACGCATTTGTTTCGCCGGCCGCGTACACATACGGCGACACGCCTCGAACAGCGGTTTTCAACATCTATAATCCAGGCAGCTACGGGCTTGATTTGAGCGTGCGACGCGAGTTCCCCCTGATCGAGCGGGTTCGTCTCGCATTGCAGGCTGATGCGATCAATGCCTTCAATTTCGTAAACTTCTCGGCGCCGCCCACCAACATCACCAGTTCCAACTTTGGCAAGATCAGCGGTCAAAGCAACGGTCCTCGGCTGTTTCAGTTGAGCGGACGGATCACGTTTTGACAGGATGCGGGTATGAAGCTCCTTACAGCGGTATGCGCGGCCCGGCTTCTCATGGTGTACGTTGCAGCCGCCGAGCCGCCCAGGGAATGGATTGATCCATCCACCGGACATCGCGTGATCCGGCTGACGGATGAGCCCAACAGCGCGACCCTTTACTTCAATCAGAATGGGTACACGTCGGATCTGCGGAAGATGATCTACACGACTCCGGACGGCATTTTCGCGCTCGATCTGAAGACGCACGCGTCGAAGCCTGTGGTGAAGGGCAGAGTGCGGGTGATCGTCGCCGGACGGAAAACGCAAAACGTCTACTACACCAAAGAAGGGGCCGTCTACGCGACGGATGTCGACACCGGGGCGACGCGCGAGATCGCCAAGCTACCCTCCCGCGGCTCCGTAGCTACGGTGAACGCCGACGAGACGCTGATCGCGGGCACGTATATCGAAGGCGCAGGGCGGGATTACAACCAGAGCCGCCCCGAGCAGCCGCAACTTTTAGAGCAGCCGCGCAATAAGGGCCAAATGATGGAAGAGCGCCTGGCCGCTCGTCTTCCCATGGCCCTGTTTCTGATGGATGCCCGAACCGGCGCCACGCGCGTCATTCATAAATCCACGGACTGGCTCAATCACCTCGAATTCTCGCCAACCGACCCCACCCTGCTGATGTTCTGCCACGAAGGGCCGTGGCATAAGGTTGACCGAATCTGGACGATTCGGACAGACGGATCGCAGCTGACCAAGATCCACCACCGCACTATGGCGATGGAAATTTTCGGACACGAATTCTGGAGCGCAGACGGAAAGACCATCTGGTACGATCTCCAGACGCCGCGAGGCGAGGACTTCTGGCTGGCGGGCTACAACGTCGAGAATGGACAGCGGACGTGGTATCACCTGCAGAGGAACGAGTGGTCGATTCATTTCAATATCAGCCGCGACGGCGCGCTGTTCTGCGGCGATGGCGGCGACGAGGGCCAGGTGGCGCACGCCCCAGACGGCAAGTGGATCTACCTGTTCCGCCCCGAACTGATCCCCAACCGCGGCATTCAGGACAAGAGCTTCATCCAGCCGGGCGTCTTGCGAGCCGAGCGTCTGGTCAACATGTCGAAGCACAACTACCGGCTAGAGCCCAACGTCAGCTTTTCACCGGATCGGAAGTGGGTGGTATTCCGGTCAAATATGCTCGGCCCGACATACGCGTTTGCCGTGGAAGTGGACAAGGCTGCGGACGCGACCCACTGATTCGATCTGCTGAAATAGAAGTGTGCTCCCGCTATTCGACGAGGCGCCGCCGGTAAATCGCCGCGCGCTGGCTGAAAAGCTGCGTCGGCTCGCGAACGAAAACATCTGGATCGGCGCGAGTTCGTGGAAGTACGAAGGCTGGTGCGGACAGATTTACACGCGCGAGCGATATTTGACGCGCGGGCGGTTCGCCCGGAAGCGGTTTGAGGCCGAGTGCCTGGCCGAATATTCCGAAACCTTCCCGATCGTCTGTGGAGATTTCTCGTTTTACCAGTTCCCCGCGCCGGAGCATTGGCGGCGGCTGTTCGAATCGGCAGGTCCGGCGCTGAAGTTCGCATTGAAAATACCCGAGGAGATCACTGCCAAAGAGTTTCCGTCGCACGCGCGCTACGGACCGCGCGCCGGAACGGTAAACGAATCGTTTCTGAATGCGGATCTGCTCCGCACATCGCTGCTCGAGCCGCTCGAGCCTTACCGCCGGCGTGTTGCCGTGCTGATCTTCGAGTTCGGGACATTCAACAAGCGCTGTTATGAGGATGTTACGCAGTTCGTCGCCGATCTGGACCCGTTTCTGAGCAAACTGCCGCCGCACTTCCGGTACTCGGTGGAGATGCGCAATCCGGAGTACCTGATTCCGGAGTATTTTGACTGCCTGCGCCGGCGCGGCGTCGCGCATGTCTTCAATGGATGGACGCGCATGCCGGAACTCGACCGTCAGATCGCGATGGGCGACGCCTATACCGCAGATTTCATGGTGCTGCGCGCGCTGCTGCGGAAGGGGCGGACGTACGAAGAGGCGGTGGAGCGTTTCTCGCCCTACCGCCAGGTGCAGGAAGAGAACCCGCGAGCGCGCAAGGCTATGCGCGAGCTGATCCGGATCGCGCGCGAGCGCCGGCGCGCCGCATTTATCTTCGTGAACAATCGCTTGGAGGGCAATGCTCCCGGAACGATCGAAGCCGTATTGCATGACTGATCACTACGAGGCAATTCTGTTTGACTTTGACGGGGTCCTGGTGGACAGCGAGCCGATCCATTACGAGTGCTGGATGGAGGTGCTCGCGCCCTACGGTTTCCATATCGATTGGGATTCTTACAAGCGTCACTGGGTCGGAGTATCGGATCGAGCCATGATCCGGCAGTTTTGCGAAAACTCAACGCCGCCGCTCGATTTCGACCAGATCTGGGCGGAATATCCACGCAAGACTGAAATCTTCCGTTCACGTCTGACCGAACGGCCGGTGTTTCACAATGAGACCTTGCAGCTGCTGGAGCGGCTTAACGGCTACAAGCTTGCCGTTGTGTCTTCGAGCGCCCGCACCGAAGTTGAGCCGCCGCTGGTGCGGGCGGGCGTGCGGGACCGGTTCGGCGCGCTGGTGTGCGGACGGGAGTTAGTCACTAATACGAAGCCGGCGCCGGATCCCTATTTGAAAGCTGCGGAGCTGCTTGGAGTGAAACGGGCCCTGGTTGTTGAGGATTCCGATGTCGGCGAACAGAGCGGCCGCGCAGCAGGATTCGAGGTGCTCCGGCTTTCCCACCCTTCGCGGCTGGCGGCGGAGTTGGCCGCCGCGCTCGGCCTTTCCCTGGCTTCACCGCCGTTGTTACGCTAAGCGTGTGAAACGCGCACTCGGCATTCTGATCACGGTCGCGCTCGTTCTGGGACTGGCTTATGCGTATTATCCGCCATTCCGACTGTTTTCCTGGTACGTAGCGGGCCGCAGCCCGCACTGCGCGCTCGAATCGGCCGTTCTCGCGCACGATCACATCGAGAAGCTGAAGGCCTCTCACAATCGGATTCTCAAGGCCAGCAAACTTGTCGAAGAGGATCCCGCCGGCTACGATCTCTGGGAGACGCCCAAAGGACGCTATTGGATCCCGAAGGGCGACAAGTTTGTCCTGCCATTCAATCTGGCCGAACAGGAGGTGAAGATTTACGGCACGGGCCCGCAAGCAGTGCAAAAAGGCGATATCGTGCTGGATTGCGGCGCCAATGTCGGCGTATTCACGCGCGTCGCGCTCAACGCCGGCGCTTCCAGGGTCGTCGCGATCGAGCCGGCGCCGGACAATCTCGAATGTCTCCGGCGGAATTACGGGAATGAGATCGCGCGCGGGCAAGTGGTTGTGATTCCCAAGGGCGTTTGGAACAAGGACGACGTTCTGACGCTCAGCGTCGATCCGAACAACACAGCCGAGGACACGTTTGTCATTCATCACGAGGGACTGACGCCCTCCGTCCAGGTTCCGCTGACGACGATCGACAAGCTGGTGGTGGAACTGAATTTGCCGCGTGTGGATTACATCAAGATGGACATCGAAGGCGCGGAGCCGAACGCGCTGGAAGGCGCTCGGGAGACGCTGAGGCGCTGGAAGCCGCGCATCTCGATCTCCACGTATCATGTGCCGGATCATCCAGTGCGCATTCCGCAAATCATTATGGCGATGCGCGCCGATTACCGCATGGAATGCGGTCCTTGCGCAGAGGCGAACGGGCGCATCCGGCCCGATGTCCTGTACTTCCGCTAACGAGTTCGTGCGGGCATGGATCCGCGGCGGCTGGGGAGCCTCATGGGCGCAGGGCGCCGGGCGCCCAAAAGATAAGAACCCAGACGATTCCCGGCTGCGTCCGTTTATGATGGTTGCCCGGCGGTGCAGCCGGAGTTAAGCTCGTTTAGAGAAAGGCGGCAGTATGTCCCGTCTCGTCCTGGTTCTCATCTGCGCGGTTGTGTCCAGCGGCGCGTACGCACAGCTCATCACCTTGCCCAGCCATTACGGTTCGCCCTCCGGGTTCGGGAATGTGCTGTATCCCGGCGTCGGGCACGCGCCCGTGACCCGGCCCGCTGGATTTCCCCGGTCGGCGCCATACCCAGGGAGCGGCTTCCGCGGCGTAGTGCGCCCGCCGGCCGTCGGGCATCCGGGCCATGCGCGGCAAGTGGTTGTGCCATATCCGGTCTTTATCGGTGGATACGGCTACGGTTATGGCCTTGGATATGACCCAGGCGCGCCGCCGCTCTATGCGTATCCGCCTGATCCAGCCCTGGCCGGCGCACAACCGGTCACGCCGCCCGTGGTGATCATCAACCAGGCGTATAAACCGGAAACGGTCAGTCCGGTGATACACGATTACGAAACGAATTCCGATACGCAGTCCACCGCTTCCGGTCCGCAAACGTATATCGCGCCCGCGCATCCGTTTCCGGACCCGAACGAGCAGAAGCAGGGTCGCGCCGCAACGGCGCCGGACGAGAAGCCGACGTTATATCTGCTCGCGTTCAAGGATCACACCATTCTCCCCGCGCTTGCATATTGGGTGGAAGGCGATACGCTCAACTACGTGACCGAGAGCGGGGTCCTCAATCGGGCCTCGCTGGCGCTAATCGATAAGGATTTCTCGAAGGAACTGAACAAGCAGCGCTCAGTCGAATTCAATCTGCCGTAGCCGCCGATCCTGTTACGCTGGTGAGTTGAGCCCCCCATCCAACCGGCTTGCCGTGGAAGTGTGCGGAATCCGCTTGCGCACGCCCGTCCTCGCCGCATCAGGCGCCTTCGGATACGGCGTCGAATTTGAGCACATTGTCGACCTGAATGAGATCGGCGGATTCGTGGTCAAAGGGCTCTCGCGCGAACCCATCCCCGGCAATCCGCCGCCGCGGCTTTGGGAGACGCAGGGCGGAATGATCAACTCCGTCGGTTTGCAAAATATTGGCGCGCGCGCTTTCGTCCGGGACAAACTGCCCGCGCTCCGGAGGTTTGAGACCGCCATCTTCGCGAATGTGTTCGGATATTCTCCCGAAGACTATGCCGAGGTGGTCCGGATTCTCGAAGACGGCGAAGGACTGGCCGGTTACGAGCTGAACGTCTCGTGTCCAAATACGAAGCGCGGAGGCATCTCGTTCTCGCATGATCCGTCGCTGCTTGCGGAAGTAGTCGGCTTGGTGAAGCGCGCTGCGAAACGCCCGGTTATTGTGAAGTTGTCGCCGAATGTATCGTCGATCGAGCCGCTGGCGCGCGCAGCCGAGGACGCCGGCGCAGATGCTCTGTCGCTGGTGAACACATTCGTGGCGCTG